>Ga0134096_1001933_pt1 | contig 14849 bp, 14 predicted proteins | sample 7_2taG_FD_94448 | JGI IMG/M metagenome (GOLD analysis project Ga0134096, IMG submission 94448) | Switchgrass degrading microbial communities from high solid loading bioreactors in New Hampshire, USA - 7_21_20_110_A3 metaG | ecosystem: Engineered > Bioreactor > Semi-continuous > Anaerobic >... | reverse complement strand
GCTTCTGCACGAAACTCTGGAGGATATGGCCGTCTGGTCGGTGGCATCAACTGGACACCCCTTTCTACTCTCTAAACTAGCATACCAAGCAATCGGGTGTCCACGAAAACGGGGGAGGCTCACAGTGAGTGTTTACGGAAATTGGTTTGCGTACATCTGTGTGTCTATAATCGCGCTCTTGTCTGCCGTGTATGTTTTTAGGTACATATTCTTGCATAGAAGTCTTGATTTCTTCGGTTGGTATCTTGTGGGCATATTGTTTTCTTTTGTTTCTCCATATGTATACTGCATCGCTACTCGCGCGGATTTCTGCTATGCCCCGAGAGATGCACTCACAGTTGATGGTTCCTTTGTTGTGATACTTCTCTCTCTGTTCTTGACTTATTGCGGCTATCATTCAAGAAGAAGTAAGGTCATTGGGAACTCAGCCTATCATAATTCTATAAGAAGTGGTATAGTTTCTCGTTTAGCAAGCGTACTAGTATTATTGTATTCGGCATTCATAGGTATTTTCTCTCTCGTGTTGTTGATATTAAACAAGAATGCTATCAGTCACAACATGGATATCAGAAACATTGTGTTCAGTAGGATGGACTCTCTAGCGTTACACGGAGTCCTCTTGATTCTACCGGTTGCTGCATGTGTGTTTTTTGCCTATAAGTATCTCGATTCGAGAAAAGCAAGACACATGTTTTACTTTCTTTTCTACTTCGCCATGTCTGTATTCTCTTCTTTTGTGATTGGATAGAGATCTTTCTTGATAAGGGTGATTCTACTGGTTTTCTTGGTCTTGTATGAGAGGTACAGAAAGAACAGATACGTTGTTGCAGCTGTGCTTGCTTCTGTAGCGGTTCTGTTGATCTATTCGATGTCGTTTAAGGTTACGTTGACTCATTCGACCAGCCTTATCAACGACATAATAACCAGAGATCTTGATATGAACTGGAATTTATGGTATATTATAGAAAGGGCAAACATACTCTCTTCGGATATCATTTCGTCTCCGGGTTCAGGCTATTTATACAATGCGCTCATATTCGCGCCACGGAGAATCCTACCATTTAAGGGGTATAGCACCACGTTGCAGTTCACTTATTACTACGGAACAGAGAACAACATACCCTTAGGCGCAAGCAATATTAGTGAAATGAATTGGCAGTACAAGTTTGGGATGATTCAAGAATCTCTGATGAATTTCGGCTATTTCGGTCTGATATGCTTTTCTGTGCTCCTGGGGCTGATCTTACGAAGAATGGAGAGCACCTATAGTAAGTATAGATTGACATACGGCGTCTTGGCTTACATATCGATGACTTTCTCTTATTCGCCGCTTTTTACAATCACTACATTGTTGTTGCCAGCAGTGTTAGCTCAAGTCGTCTTAGAGAAAGGGCTCACGAGCAAGCGAGCGCGAGCAGTCAGCACGCACGGAGGGTAGGAGAAGAAGAGAGACCGCCTCCTTTCGGCAGACAGGCGTGAGGATAGTTGACATTGTCAGTCGGAGCGAGGATCGTCTGTTTCGGAGCAACCGTTTGCAGAGCTGGTCTTGCGATACTATGCTTCGAGCAGTGATGGTTGATTTCGCTAGCGGGGCTGTCGCCAAACTCGATTAGCTCTCCCGATTGCAGATTCTGAATAGTAAGATAAGTATGAAGAGTGAGGACACCCGGAGTAGAGAGCTATGATGAGGATAGTGAGTTAGAAATCGGAGCCGTCTTGAGGCTACTCTGTGGAGTCGCGTTGGAGGACAGGATCCCTCAGGACCATATCCTTAGGGTTGTTCAAGGCTGCAGTTGGCTTTTCCTTTGCTCATAGGATCGCAAAGCCATTCTACAGCTACATCGATGCTTCGTCGGTTGATCCAATTGCAATCCTCAAGATGAGTCTGCTGCGGAAGAATGCCGACTAAGCAGGACCTTTCTCTGGTTTCTAGACTGTGACACTGATGAGATTACCCCTGATCATAGCATCCTGTCAAGGGCAAGGAAGAGATTCGGGTGCGGGGTGTACGAGCAGTTCTCTAGAGAGACTCAGCCCTGGTGCATGGACAAGGACCTGATCGAGGGGGACAAGCTCTTCATGGGGTCAGTTCTTCTAAAGCAAATAATTCCTTAGATTGACTGGTCAGCAGGGTCTTCTATTGTCGGCTAGTCAGGGAGTCTAGTGCGTATCTCGGCAATGTATGGATAAGCAACCAGGACGATATCGGCAATAAAGATGATCCATCCTCCTGAGTCAGGCAGACGATCTAGTGCGGAGAGACATACCGCCAATGAAGTGAAGGTCGGTAAGATAGATCCAGGCACCATGCTTGTGAGACGCAAGGACACAAAGCTATCCCTAGGTAAGTGCCCACACCTCGTGTTTTGGAGAGAGCTGTTACTTGCTTATCGCTGCATATTGACTGACGCTGGCAGGTCATTCGACCATGGAAGCAGTCGGTCTACATCGGCCAGGCTGGTAATGCGCATGTTCGGGAGCACTTCAAAAGTGCATTTCAGGTAGTCAAGGGGTATCACGTAGTTCTCAATCGCTGTTTCGACTATGCTGTAAATGTTGGCGCTGGCCTGTGCTCCACGTCGAGTGTTGCTGAATAGCCAGTTCTTTTGTCTGATGACAAACGGCTTGATTAACCGTTTGCTGCGGTTGTTGTCCAGCTCGAGTCGCTCATCCAGTAGAAACGCTGTGAGCTTGCTCCACTAGGCATGACAGTATGCGATCGCATGCCCAAGAGCTCTCTTAGGTACCGTCTTGAGCGATTGCTCATCGAGCCATGCAAGGAACTCGTCCAGCACTGTCTTGCTGCGCTCGAGTCTGCCTTGGTAGGTGATCGTCTCGACAGTTGGCTCAGGCAGGGAAGGCTTCGCCTCGGCCTCAGCTTTGTTGAAAAGCTGTCTCTTCTCTGGAGCTGTCCGCTCGCTGGAGGGACCATACCGCCGCTGCATGGCCAGCCGAGACTGGCGCTCATACCAATCCAGCCTGGCAGTGAGCTCCGCAACCTGCTGCTCCAGAAGAGAGATCTGTCCCTGAAGATTCGCAATGGTGAGGTTAGTTGCTGTATTGTCCATGCCAGAGCTATTCGCGACATATTCGCATTCTCCTGCAGAGCATGAGAACTCTCTTCGACAAAGTTTCCGCTGCTAGATGACGGCTCTAGCGGTCACCTCAGGATGAGCTTGCCGCTACTGTAGAGAGAGTCCATCGAAGAGCCATCGCAGCTCACGAACACTGATTCTGGCTGGGGTAGGAGTGGCCGCATCCGGCCACTGGAATCGCGTCCGCGTTCGAGACGGCGATAGTACAACCAAAACCCGTTGTGCTCCCAGCGGAGGATCTTGAGCTTGTCTCGCCTCCGGTTACAGAAGACAAGCAAGCATGGTGAGAAAGGATCGAGCTTGAAGCGGTGACTCACCATGGTAGCCAGTCCGTCAGTGGACTTGCGCAGGTCGGTGTTGCCACAGGCCAGATAGACGTGCTGATCACCGATATTGGTTAGCGTTGAGATGACAGCGTCCTCACTACGTCCAGCAGAAGAGCCTGATCAAAGCCTGGGGACACCGTGATTGTGGCGTGATCCACTCGTATGGACAGACTAGCCTCTGAGGCCAGGTGATCTGTCATCAGGATCGGGAGCCACTTCGAGCATCCCTGACCTGAGGACTTCGCTGCCTCGAACTTGCGTACCCAGCACCAGGGTCGGTGAGTCTTCTGATTATTGGCATTGTACCACTTAGCTGCACTCAGACCACTATCCCTGTAGTCAGCCACGCGAGCTCTTCACTGTTCACGAACCGCAGCTCTCCCAGCCTGTGTCACGGTGACTGTCCTCCTCTATGCTCGCATCTCGAGGACGATTAACCTATAGCTCTCGACGCTAGACTAGGTGTGAATGGTTTGACGCTTACCCTATCGAGACACGACAGAGAGCTGAATGAGAGGTTCGTGGTGCTGAGGTCACACTATCTGTTCGACTCGGTCTTCTGCAATGTGGCAGCTGCTTGGGAGAAGGGGACCGTGGAGAACCTTGTTGGGTATGCTAGACGGAACTGTCTGACTCCAGTGCCTTTAGTGGGCTCGATCGGGGAGCTGAACTCGCTGCTGCTAGAGTGGTGCGAGAAAGAGCGTCAGAAGCACAACGACGAATGGGACCTGGAACTCAAAGGACTGAGGGAGTTGCCAAGGGAGACACTAAAGACGAGCTCATCGCTCGCCACGATTGCATCTACGGACGCAACAACACAAGCCTTGAGCTGGAGCATTATCTATCAGCGTTGGAACGGAAGCCATATGCAGTGATGAATGCATCCGCGGTGAGACGGCTACCAGAGCCATTTGATCGGGCATGGGAGATCCTTTGCAGACGGAGTCCTGAACGGTACAGAGAGATGGTATCAATTCTCCTGTTACAGAGGGAGTTCTCCAGGGAACAGATCGCGGAAGCGGTGAGAAGGTGCCTACAAGCAGGTTTCCTTGGTTTTCGAGAGGTTAAGCAGTTCCTCCTCAATGAACAGGACTACCGGCCCAGCGTATCCTCAACCGAGCTACCTGCTTCGGTGGCGAACGTGGTCGTGCCAGTAAGTGATCCTGGCAGCTACGATGTGCTGATGGGGGTGAGCACATGGACAGCGGCCTCATAGCACTAGAAGGCCTGATGGATCTGCATTGCAGGACCCTGAAGCTGCCGGGGATCAGAAAGGTGTATCGTGAACTAGCTAGAGAGGCTCTCGACAACGGTTTGTCTCCAACCCAGTTTCTCTTGAGTTGCTTGGAACACGAACCCAAGAGCCGCAGAGAGAACAAACTCAAGGCAAACCTTCGAGCGGCCAGGTTCCCAGAACCGAAGACTGTGGATTGGTTCAACTTCGCAGAGGTACCCTCATTGGCTAAAGCCAAGGTCTTGTCCCTGGCCGACTGCCAGTTCATTCGACAGAAGGAGAACGTGATCTGCGTTGGCCGGCAAGGCACTGGAAAGACGCACATATCCATCGCATTGGGTATGGCAGCTGTTGGGGCCGGCTTCCGTGTCAAGTTCATAAAGGCAGTGACTCTGGCGCAAGAACTAATGGCAGCTCAGCAGGACGTCAGACTAAACAAGTATCTAAAGAGCTGGAAGAAGGTTGATCTGGTTATCCTGGATGAGCTAGGCTATCTGCGCAGCTAGGACCGGGAGCTGCTCCCATGTTTCAGTTCATAGCCGAACGATACGAGACAGGGAGCATGCTTGTCACAAGCAACCTGGAGTTCTTCTAGATGGGGAGAGGTGTTTGGTGACCCGGTTATGACATCTGCACTGCTAGACCGACTTACGCACAAATGCCACATCCTTGTTTTTGGCGGAGAGTCATATCGGCTGAAGGAGAGCAGACGACGGCACGAGTCAATCGACACAGCTTAGGACACACCGAAGATCGCAACGACTGATACTGCAAAGACATCATTCATGCTAGCCGGGAGGGGCAGCTTTTTCGTTACCGAAGTGATCAGTTTTATGATTGACGAATATGTCGTTAACCAACAGACTCTGCGGGATTTGGCTCAGCTGGACTTCTTGCGGGCCAGAGAAGAACATCGTCCCACTTGGTCCCTAGGGGTAGGAAAGGCTCATCTTGATTATCCTTGATGAGCTTGGTTGCGTGCAGTTTAGCGCTAGCGGGTCAGATGATTTGTTTCAGTCGATCTCCAAAGTCCGTGAAAACAGATCACTGGTCGTAACAAGCAACCTATACTACCAGGACTTGGGAGGGTGTTTCGATTATAGCGATTTACCTGGGATTTTTCACGGTCAAGAACGCGAGTTCTCGACTGGCCATTGACGGAGAGAGTGAGTACTGAGTATGAGACTAAGGTGTGATTCTTACTATGTGCTGTTTCTACTAGCTATAGGTGTTTTTTTTATTCCCTATTGCTTCACGTACTATGGAATGTCTGTGATACGCGGTTTGTACCAGACCGCGCGCGTGGCAGTATTCCTGGTGGTTATTACGATGTATATCATGCGCGGAAGGATTTCAAAGCTCTCAATAGCCACGCTGTTCTTCTGCTTGGTTATGGCGATATCTACTATAATCAATGGAGGTTCAATGTATGCACTATCAGGTCGAATTGTTCTTCTTCTGGGGATTGTCCTGTTGATCGAATTGGGTTTGTCGCAGAAGCCGAAGGCATTCGTCGAAGCGTTTGCAACAGTCCTTACCCTGTTGATGTTGGCAAATCTCGTATCGATGATTAGGAACCCCGATGGTTACGATGGGTACAAGGATGTCTATTTTTTAAGGCATGCTAACCAGTTGGAGCCCATGTATGTATGTGCTGTTGTCACGATAGCGTTGAGGAACGCCTACCGCGACAGTGCCCTACACAAGGCTCAGCTGGTACTAGTCGTAATAGCATGCACATTCATGGTGTTTCACGTAGCGTCTGGTTCGAACATCATCGCATGGATACCTATGGTCCTGTATTTCGTACTGCCCTATGCTATGAAGAGGACCGAGGTTCTTAACATTAGACTATATGTTCTTTTGTACGTGGGTTTGTTCACATTGGTGCTTGTTTTCGAGATACAAAATATGTTTTCGGGCATCTTACATGGGTTGTTGGGTAAGGACACAACACTATCAGGTCGAACGTTGTTGTGGGATACAGCAATATCTATGATCAGACGGCGGCCTATGCTCGGGTATGGAATCGCCGAAAGCACGAGTGTGATTCCCACAGCCTCCGGGAGGCTCTTAAGTGCACATAACACCGTTATTCAGACGATACTAGAGAGTGGCATAGCCTCGCTACTTGTTCTGGTACATATAGTGAGCTTAGTGATGAAAAAGCTATATGAGTATCGCAGAACCGCCGAATCGCAGATCTTGTCGCTAGGCATGTTCTCGATTGCTCTAGTGATGTTCTCTGAGGCGATTGGCTTTTTCGACATCTTCATCCTTTTTGCCTTTTCATGCAACATGGAAAGACTGCTCTACTACAAGACGACTTGAGTGTGTCAGCTATGCGATCAAAAAGGTCAATAGAGAGCTTCCACTTTCTTACCAACAGCAGTCGGTAACGCATGAAGTGATACAAATCGAATCTAGATCGCCTCGAGTGTATTGCCAAAGCAGCTTCACTTCAATCGAACCGCATGTTAGGTGAGAATCAGCAATCAGCCCTTGGAGGATTCCTAACAACCGAGTAACGTTAGCTTCCGTGAATCTGGCTAAGTGACGAGCCTGGTAGTAGGTAATGCGCTCTAGCGCAGGCGGGCACTAGATGGGTATGTTGTGAATGCGTAAAGGCGGCTCTTGCGATTCTCAGAGCGGCCTATCTCTGCTGATTCACGGATCATGGAGACGCAGAGCGGTTGGGCGGAGTTGTTATTGATTCTCAATGCCACTTTGGGCGTTGCTGAGTATTTCAGCAACGGTTGGCATATGATGCTCATCTTAACCGCGCTTAGTTACCGCCATGAACCGGGGTAATCGCGGTGCACACCCAGGTTACAGATTAACCACCGAGGAGATACTTCGGCCTAAGGTAAGGAGAATGACCAAGAAAAGAGAACACCTTCGCTATTCGAATAGTAGAGAAGCGCATTCTCAACAACAAAAGCAGAACCTTTTTTAGCACCTCTCTTTCGACGAAATGCTGTCTTGTGTGGAGTCCGTTCAAGAGAGAATGCGGCTGTGGGTCGTGTCTATTGAGATATTTGGATACTGCAAGGAGTGTGAATTGTGCAAAGCAATACACGCATACCAAAGGTGATTCACTACTGTTGGTTTGGCAAGAACGAGATGCCGACACTGAATATGAAATGCATTGATAGCTGGAAGCGACTGCTGCCGGATTACGATTTAGAATTATGGAATGAGGAACGGTTCGATGTAAATATGAACCAATTCACGAGAGAAGCTTATCAGATGAGGAAGTGGGCGTTCGTTTCAGACTACGTCAGGTTATACGCCTTGTATCACTACGGAGGTATATACATCGACACTGACGTCGAGGTGCTGAGGCCACTGGATCGATTTCTGGTTCATTCTGCCTTCACTGGATTTGAGAGTAGCGATTATGTACCAACAGGAATAATGGGAGCAGAGAAAGGGAATAAATGGGTTGAACGTTTACTCGAGTATTACGAGGACAAAAGGTTTATTGTGGAAGGAGGTCTAGATACAACTCCAAACACAGCGATCATAACCGACTTGTCGATCGAGATGGGGTTAAGTCCGGATAATAGTTACCAGATACTTGACCACGATGTTCATATATATCCCAAAGAGTTTTTCTGTCCAATGGCTTTTGACAGCTTAAGGAAGGACATTACCGACAACACGTACGCCATTCACTACTTTTCGGGATCTTGGCTCAGCAGGAGTTCCAGAATGAAGGTTGCTATGAGGAGATTTCTGTCAGCGCTCAAAGAGCGCTTTGTCCGCTCCTAAGGGTACTCAGTGTTACGCAGGTTGTAGACCGTCTCCACAATCATGCGTGGGGTCAGGCCTGTTTTAGCGTGAGGCACACCGGGCTTGTTGATCGGTCGTCGAGTGCTCAAGTTCTAGAAGAATCAGCGAGCATTGAGACAAGCCCACACGACTACGACTTATGACGTGTAGAGGATTTCGACCAGTCGACTTTCGGTTGCCTGTGGCGGTCATTCTAGACTAGAGGTGATGATAAGGGTGAGTTGCGAACCTCTCGTTACGATCGGCGTTCCTTTCTTGAATCCCGGTCAATGGTTTGTGGATGCAATTAAGTCGATATTTGCACAGACACACACTAATTGGGAACTGATCATGGTGGATGATGGTTCAACTGACGGCTCGTTAGAGCTGGCGCGCCAGATATCCGATCCCCGCGTGAAGGTGATCAGTGATGGCAGAAATGTTGGGTTGGTGTATCGTCTGAATCAGATCATAGATATTGCAAATGGAGACTATATTGCCAGGATGGATGCTGATGACCTGATGCATCCGAATAGGCTGGAGAGACAGGTGAATGTCTTTAGAGACAATCCTCAGATCGACGTAGTAGATACTGGCGCCTATATTCTAAGCCGGGATGGTGTACCTGTCGGCATACGACGACGGCGAACAGATAGCCAACAAGGGCCTGATCCAGTAAGGGCATTGAAGCATGGGATCGTGTTGCATCCTGCAGTCATGGCTCGTCGCGATTGGTATCGCGTTAACAAATACGACCCGGCTTATCCCAGAGCTGAAGACAGAGAGTTGTTCGTTCGAACGTTTAGAGATACAGGATTCTATCAGATTCCTGACCCCTTGTTTTTTTACCGGTATGTTGGCAACGTGCGTATAAGAGCTTTCTTGGAGAGCTATCGATCAGAGAGAAAGGTCCTTCGTAGGTACGGACCTAAGTTGATCGGTAGATTAAGGACAGCTGGACTGCACTTCAGATCTGTGGCCAAGAGCATCGCCGTGCCATTACTGGTTGGTATAGGTAGACAGGACATAGTCACAAGATCTGCATACCACTCGATAACACATGAACAGCACATTAGTGCTAATGAAATCATCGCGTATATAAGAAAACAGAGGGTCGCTGGCTGGGACAGTATTGGTGAGTAGAGATAGGCTACTAGAGAGAAATCGTCTACGCTGTATGACTGTTTCATCCTTACCGAAACATAATGGTTTCTGTTCAGTGGATCTGTTGTTCTCGGGTGTGTGACAGGAGATGCACAGAATCGACGGAATCCATCGATGTTTTCGACCTAAAAAGGTGATGCTGAATGAAAAAGGTCGCTATTATGACGTGGTATCACTACAAGAATTTTGGAACTGCTCTTCAGGTGACAGCTCTATCTCGTATCGTTGAGAAGATGGGTTATCAACCGGAGGTAATTCAGTATATACCGCATGGCAAGCTGATTACTAGAGGTATTTATCAGAATCCGATAACCCTGGGCAGAGCGGTGGTTCGTAGACTCAACGCTCAGAACGTCATTCGAGATGAAAAGCGTGATGCAGCGTTCAGCCGCTTCATTGAGAAACATATCAAGCTGACGCGTCGATGTAGTTCTGCGTCGGAGTTGTACGCTCTTAATGGCGAGTTTGACGCGTTTATATGTGGCAGTGATCAGATTTGGGCACCGACAGTTTTTGATCCCAAGTACTTTCTCGATTTCGTTCAGGACTCTGGCAGAATGGTAGCGTATGCCCCAAGTATAGGAGTGTCTGTAATAGAAGACGCTTACGTTCGGACTCGTATGAAGGACCTCATACGTAGGTTTGAACATCTTTCCGTTCGTGAAATGCAAGGCGCAAACATCATCAAAGAGCTCTGCGGAAAGGACGCCACTGTTGCGCTCGATCCAACACTTATGTTGGATCCAGATGAGTGGAACAGCATGGCCTCTGATCAAGCGGAGCCAGATTCCTATATCTTGGCTTATTTCTTAGGCAACAACAAGCTACCGTGGCGTTGTGTAAAGATCCTCTCAGATAGAACAGATCTACCGGTGAAGGTAGTGCCAGTGTTCAAGAAGGATCTTCAGAGAGGATATCATGTTGTTAGCGGTGTCGGACCAGCTGAGTTCCTTGGGTTAGTCAGAGATGCAGCACTCGTCTGCACAGATTCCTTTCATTGCACTGCGTTTTCTATGCTCTATGGTAGACCGTTCTTTGCTTTTGAGAGATTTTCTAGAAAGGACGTCCATTCACAGAATTCCCGTATATATAACATATTGGGAACAGTCGGCTTGATGGACAGACTATCTCGAACCGAAGCAGAGGCAAGAAACAAACCACTTGGCTGGGATGTTGCTAAGACGAAACGCTACTTGGAGATTGAGAAGCAGCGATCCTATCGGTACTTGGAAAACGCACTAAGAGAAAGCACTGAGCCAGCACGTGTTGTGCCCGATGGTCAATATGCGATTACAAACACCTGTTGCGGATGTGGAGTTTGTACGGTTGTCTGTAAACAGGATGCTATCAGTGTTAGCCGCGACAAGAATGGATTTCTGAGAGCATCGGTAATCCAGGGTCGTTGTACTGGATGTGGGATGTGCACGAAAGTGTGTCCTTTTAACGGCCAGCCTAGCAAAGAAATCGACAGAGAAAGGGGCAAACTGTATATGGCGTATTCAACGCGGTTGGACGTCCTAAGGGCCTCTTCTTCTGGCGGAGTAGGTTATGAGCTTTCCAGGTTTCTCTGCGAGCGAGGATACGACGTCATTGGATGTACCTATGACCAAGAAAAAGGAGAGGCAACGCATCAGCGCGTTCTTGCCGGAGAAGTGGATAAGTTGAATGTTTTCCAAGGTTCGAAGTACTTACAAAGCACTACCGAGCATGCGATGAAAGAATTAGTGGGAAATAGGTGCGTTTTTTTGGGGACTCCTTGCCAAGTCGTCGGTGTTGATAGATTGCTTCGACTGAGAGGGCAGAGAGATAACGCCGTGCTCGTAGATCTGATCTGTCATGGAGTTCCATCTCAGAACATCTGGGATAAGTACATCGAAGAAGGCTCACAGATCTATGGCTATGGATCAACTCCTGAGGTATCATTCCGTTACAAACCAAGAGGATGGAGAACGATGTACATCCGGATACATGGCAACGGGAAGACGTATCTGAGGTCACATAAGAGAGATCTCTTTTATCGGTTCTTCTTAAGTTGTCACTGTTTTGCGGAATCATGTTACGAGTGCAATTATCGGACGAGATCTGCTGCGGATATCCGTATAGGTGATTACTGGGGACCACGATTTAGGCGCAATAAAAACGGGGTATCGATGATCATAGCAATGACTTCGGATGGAGAAGAAATATTACAGCAATTACATCGAATGCATCGCATAGAGCTACAGCAGATGAGCTGTGAAGAATACTGGACGGTCCAATTCCCTGTGAACCCGATCAGACCAGTGTTCTACGAGGAATTGATGGGCGAGTTGAGGGATCCTTCTATACCACTTAGAGTGATTGCCAACAAATATTGTAAAGAACACGAGTTGTTTAACCGGATGTACTCCATGTATTCGCTTCTGAAGAGAGCTCATGATGCTACGAAGAGCATAGCCCTTGGTAAGTAACTCAAGAATACCAAAGGTGATTCGCTACTGGCGGGTTTGGTAAGAACACGATGCTGACACTGACTCTGAAGTTCATTGATAGCTGGAAGCAACCGCTGTCGAATTACGATCTCGAACTGTGAGGTTGCGAGCTACTCTGATTAACTGACTCGCAATCGCCGGAAATAGGACGATCCGTCCCAGTAGAAGACACCAATTGCAGGTTTGTGCTTAATGAAGCGAGGAAGTGTGTGACTACTCGATCATGATTACTGTTCTGCCAGACCAGCTTACGTATAGGTGTCACATCTTCGTCTTTGATGCAGAGTCATAGCGACTTAAGGAGAGCAGATGACGCTACGAATCAGCCAATACAGCTCAGTGCATGTCAAAGACCGCCACCAATGATTCTATGCAAACATCATTGCATTAGTTGGAGCGGATAGTTCTTATGTGATCGAGGTGATCAATTCTGGATTGACGCAAATAGCATGTCATGGTCGACATGGATTATGGCTTAGGAGCATCACTTGCCTGAGAAAGGCCATTAAGTGTTTGATGCAAACAACCAAGGATTGGTTGACCGCAAGTTGGTGGATGTCGAAGTCGCTATCAAGTACTATCTGTACGATTCGATCCATTGAGTTATTATGGAAGGGAGATGCGTTTCTTGCATGATCTGAATGGCGCTCTCTTGAACATTTGATTAGCAGGTGTTACAGGATGGGGATTGCTGCGAGTTCAGAGAGATGGACCGCTCCCGATGTCCGTGCTCTGGGACGTTTGAAGCTTGGGCCAGAGCCACGAGCCAGAGACATGTACATCATCTCACAACCCGTTTTGGAGGAGATCGCTAGATCAATGAAGCAACTGATATGACTAGATCAGCATTAGCAAAGGCAGTAGGTGCCGTTGCCTTTTTGACCGTAGTGAGTAAGATCTTGGGCTTTCTCAGGGAGGCCTCGCTAGCGGCTGTATTTGGTGCTACATCAGATACGGATGCGTATCTGGTGGCGCAGACAATCCCTTATCTGCTGTTTGCCACTGTTAGCTATGCACTGACTACTACATTTATTCCAGTTTACTCGCAGATCAGAGAGGAGCAAGGTAACGACGCAAGCTCGCGCTTTGCATCCACTGTGATCTGGGCAGTGTTGAGTATCGGCATAGTGCTCGTTATCTTCGGTGAGGCCTTAGCAGGCCCACTCGTCAGGCTAGTTGCTCCAGGGTTTGACGCGGCAATCGCTGAGCTGACAACCTACCTCAGCCGCATCATACTGCCAATGATGATATTCCAGTTGCTCTCCGGGGTACTGACAGGCTTGTTGCAGGCAGATGACCAGTTCAGCATACCAACAGCCGCGAGCTTGCTCCAAAACGTCTCCATAATCATCTCCATAGTTGTGTTTGGCTCACGCTATGGAATTGCGGCAGTAGCAGTAGGCACTCTGGTCGGCGCTATTCTCTCTACCTTAGTAAAGATACCGGGGTTGAGGCTGACCGGGTTTCGATGGACAGGTGCATTCGACCTTCACAATCCCGGCGTTAGGCGTGTCGGGATCCTCATATTGCCTGCAATCGTTGGTGCAGGCGTGGGCGAGCTAAATACCTTGGTGGACCGCATATTGGCTTCTGGATTGCCTGAAGGAAGTGTGTCTGCGCTCAACTACGCCAACCGTTTGATGCAGCTAGCTCCTTCGATTATCGGTACGTCTTTAGTTACTGTGGTATATCCCACGCTGGCGAGGATGGCTGCACGAAATGATCGAAAAGGTCTTTCCAAGAGCTTGGCGGATGCACTCGGTCTGGTGCACTTCATGCTCATTCCGATAGCTGTAGGTGTATTAGTGCTGAGGGAGCCTTTCGTGCGTATCGTCTTTCAACGTGGTGTGTTTGATGCTGCTGCTACAGAGGAAACAGCTTGGGCACTTCTCTTCTTAAGCTTCGGCATAGCTGTCTTTACAATGCGCAATCTGGTAAATCGGGCGTTCTTTGCACTGCAGGACACCACTACACCCATGGTTTTAGGGATCGTAGCAGTCGGTGTAAACATCATCTTGAATCTGTTACTGGTCGGTCCCCTAAGGCAAGGCGGATTGGCGTTAGCTACAACCGTCTCGGGCTTTGCAGGTCTTATTGCTGGGATCTTTGCATTTCGACGCAAGTCTGCTGTCGGGTTTCCAGCTAGGCGACTACTCAGCACTGTAATAAGGACCGGTCTCTCAAGTGTTGTCATGGGTGTGGTGGTTTGGGGGGCATATCCGAGGATTCAGTCAGTGTTGAACTGGCACGGCTCGTTCCGAGAGCTAGTTCCAGTGGGGATTGTGGTGGCGCTCGGCGCTGTAGTGTATGTGTTTATGGCGTGGGTTCTTCGTGTGCCGGAGCTGAAGTTTGTGCTTGATATCGTTTGTCGAGGTTTCGAAAGAGCGCGTAAGAGGTTCGTTCGATTGTAGCCTCTTGAGACAGCACGATGTGCTCGGTCGTATGTGTTGACCCGAACACCTTCTTGATACCACGAGGTCGGAGGTGGCGCACATGGCTTATTGGGATAGCATCGACAGGGGACTGGTCGAGATGAGCCTCCCCCGTTTTCGTGGACACCTGATTGCTTGGTATGCTAGTTTAGAGAGTAGAAAGGGGTGTCCAGTTGATGCCACCGACCAGACGGCCATATCCTCCAGAGTTTCGTGCTGAAGCAGTGCATCTCGTTAGTGCGAGCGGGAAAAGCCTGAGCCAGGTAGCGAGGGATCTCGGCGTATCGGTTGAGTCTCTCCGTAGCTGGGTCAAGCAGAGTCAGATCGACCAAGGCGAACGGCCCGGCTTGACT
>Ga0134096_1001931_pt1 | contig 14862 bp, 18 predicted proteins | sample 7_2taG_FD_94448 | JGI IMG/M metagenome (GOLD analysis project Ga0134096, IMG submission 94448) | Switchgrass degrading microbial communities from high solid loading bioreactors in New Hampshire, USA - 7_21_20_110_A3 metaG | ecosystem: Engineered > Bioreactor > Semi-continuous > Anaerobic >... | reverse complement strand
CATCTTGAGGCCCTGGATGTCATGACTGATTCACAGGTAACTGCTGGCTAGTTGATGACTACCAAGCGGGTTATGAATTTGCGAAAAATTCTTGACGGTACCGGCGTATCCGAATACATGCGGCTGATGATGATCGCGCAGGGTGTTCGGGACGCGGTGCAGTCCGCCGTTGTTTCGACAGTGAACGACAACTATGACGACATCTATCACGGCGTGCGGGAGGGCTACGCCGGGGGCTACCAGCTAGTGGGCGCCTCCTGGGAGGACAGCGTCGACTACGGCGATATTTACGCGTATCTTGACAAAACTCTGGGCCTGCAAAAAAGCGGCGGGTACCATGTGAAGTATGCGGGCGAGAGTGTGGAATACAAGCTCTCCGGCCTGGCGGTGGACATCCGGAACGCGCCGCTGGCTCCCTCCGATCCCGCCGGCGTGCAGAGCTTCCTGGCCGACGCGGCGATCCGGCTGGAGGTTCCGGTATCCTTCGGAGGCAAGATACTGCCGCCCATGGGGATCAATCTCCGGGTGCGGGCAGAATATATGTCTGTATTTTGACTTTTTCGCAAATACGATAGACTTCCCGAAACTTCTGTGGTAGGGTGTGGACTATAAAGAGCTATCGAAAAACCGACAAGGAGGCAATTCTTATGAGGAATATATAGGACAAGACAAAGAAACGTCTGACCATCGCCGGGCTTGGCATTGTATGCGTGGCGCTGGTTATAGCGATATCCTCTCAATTTAAAACGGAAACGCCGCCGGACGGCGGGAACGCTCCGGCGTCCATTGCTACGGTCGAGGTCAACCCAAGCGCGGATATAGGCGGCAAGGCGGGAGAAAAAGAAGTGGTCGTCCCGGCCAGCGAGCCGACTGCGGCGCCAGCCGATAACACGGCGCCTCAGACCGACCAGCCGGTGCAAAACCTGCAGCCGGAAGTGACCAAACCGCCGGAGCCGACGGAAAGCCAGAAGACCGACCCGACCCGAAAACCGAGCGGGGAAAAGGTTGACAATGTGCAAGCCACGGACCACAACAATGTGCAGAAACCGGATGCCACGCAAACCGGTGAACCAAAGGGCGGCGAAAGAAAAGACGGCAAGGTTTATCTCCCCGGCTTCGGCTGGGTAACTGAAACAGGCGGCTCAGGCACAAAAGTAGACGGTGACGGTAATATCAACAAACAGGTTGGAACGATGGATTAGCCCCCGACAATAGAATAAAACATTCCAGGGAACGCGGCAGAAATGCCGCGTTTTTTGATGTTCAAGGAGGTCTCTATGAAACGTACACTCAGCATTTTTATTGTGCTGGTCCTGCTGCTGACCGCCCTGCTTCCCCTAACCGCCTATGCCGAGGGCGAAGGAAACATAGACAATGGAAGCGGCAGCATGGGCAGCGGCACCAGCGAAAACTTCTGGAGTCCCGGCGACGAGGGAGTGCGGATCACGGTGGTCAGAGCCAGTGATCACGCGGTGGTTACCATTCCCGTTGATTTTACCAACAAGCATCCCGACAACATACAGGCGCACTTCGGAAAGGTGAGCAAAATATCCTACACAAATGGTTTTTCCCTGACGCCCAGCATGCAGCAGTACACCTATGTCAATCCGGCGCAAGCGGTTCCGAGAATTATCAGCTCCGGCAGCGGTAATGCCAACATTGATGATATAAAAAGATATTTCTGTTCGGAATATACACTGATGCGGATTGCCGATGTTACCGGTTTCAATTACGACACCCTTATCAACGGCGACTATAAAATCCTGCTGGAACCCGTCGCCTACATGACCTTCCAGGGCGTAAGGATCGCCGTGACCGCAAACGAGGCGGCCCTCTACGACCAGCAGCTTGACGGCGGGCTGCGCAGCAAGATGGTGTCTCTTTCGCACAAGAACCTGCCGCTGGCGATGTTCCTCGAAACGCCCGACCTCGGCTATCCGGCATGGTCCGGCTCCCGGACGGCCGCCGCCTCCAACGCGGATATCATTTCTTCCCTTGGCCTTGGCATCATACGGTTCAGCGAGGCGGAGCCTCCCCAGGTGAGCGGTTATGACTACACCTACCGTGTCAACACACAGGTCATCACCTCGGTTACGGTCAGCGGAGGCCAGGCCGATCCCGACCATCCCGTGACGGCGCGCTTTACCATCGGCGGCCAAACTTACACGGTGAATAACATATATTATCCCGAAAGCGACAGCCAGCTTGTGTGGGTGCGCTGGACGACACCCTCCACGCCGCAGACCATGACCATCCATGTGTCCGTCACAGGCAGGGGCAGGGCGAGCCAGGGTACCATCACCGCCAATATTGTGGACCTGTCGGGACATGAGCCGCCAAACCCCGTCGCCGACGACCGCAACGACTCCTATACCCAACCGGCCGTTCCGAACAACCCGCAGAAAACCTCCGCCACATGGGGCGTCTGGCGTCCCTGGTGGCACGCGTATTGGGTGTGGCACTCCACCGGCGAGGATTCGGGGTACTGGTGTGATCACGGCTGGTGGGAGGTCGAATGGAACACTTGCACCGCAAGCCTTTCGGCCTCCACGAGCGTCGTTCCGGATGCGAAAAATCCTACTGCTTCGGCCAAAACCATGAAAAGCGGGTATGGAATCAATCAGACCGTCACTGCAAATGTCAGCACCAACCAATCCTCGGCGGTGACGGCCGCGCAGACCGCTGTCACCTATTTCCCCGAATTCCGGTATCAGTCCTACTGGCGCCTGCTGGAGAGGACTGGTGGCGGCCTCGGCACCCAGTTTGAGTTTGCCAGGAACAGATATTCAACCTATAACCGGCGCACCCACTTCACGCCCATCTGGATGCCGGACGGAAGCTATACCCCCTACACCTACCTGATGGACTGCTGGACGCCCCAGGGGATGCTCAGCATGAACCTCGCCGACTCGGTGACCATCAGCGGGAACCTCTGGAGCGACTGGCATATCGCGCCGGTCAAGCCTTAAAAATATCATCAGAAAAAGAATGGACCGCAGGGCAAAAACAGCTTTGCGGTTTTTTCTTTTTCAGCAATAAAGGATGAAAGGTGGAAAAACCATGAAAAAAACCAAGAAGCTTCTGCTTGTCTTTTGCCTTATCCTTGTCCTGACAGGCATATTCTGCGTGACCGCCTATGCCGATCCCACCGGCGATGTGGCAGGGGCGATTGAAGGGACGTGGAAAGACGCGTCCGCGCAGATCAAAACCGTGGTCAACAAGGTGGTGTTCCCCGCCATCGACCTGATCCTGGCCGTGTTTTTCTTCGCCAAACTGGGGATGGCGTACTTCGACTACCGCAAACACGGGCAGTTTGAATGGGCGGCGCCGGCGATCCTGTTCGCAACCCTTGTGTTTATGTTAACGGCCCCCTTATACATCTGGAGCATCCTTGGCATGTGACACCTGTAAAATGATGCGCGGGAGCCTGTGTAAAAGCAGGCTCTCCGCTTTTCGGGAAAGGAGTGACACGCCCAATGTTTATATGGGATTTTGCCGCCGACCTTGTGCTGGGACAGATCATGGACTGGATATATGCGCAGATTGTTGGATTTCTCGGTGAGTTTTTCTCCATGATGGGCAACATGGGCGCCGAGTTGTTTGAGATGAGCTGGGTGCAGGCTGTCGTGCTGTTCTTCTCTTATCTCGCGTGGGCGCTTTATGTGACGGGGCTGGTGGTCTCCGCCTTCGAGTGTGCCATTGAATACCAGTCCGGACGCGGCAGCGTCAAAGACGCAGCTCTTAACGCCTTTAAGGGATTTATGGCGGTCGGACTGTTTACCGTTGTCCCGGTGGAGTTATACAAGCTGGCGATAACCCTGCAGGGCAGCTTTACATCGGGCATCACCGGTCTTGCCAACGGCGGGATCAGCGCCATGACGCTTGCCGCCCTCGCCAATGTCGGCGGCTTCGGATTCAACCCCATCATGGGGCTATTCTGCGTCATCCTCATGGGCTACGCGGTGATCAAGGTGTTCTTTGCCAATCTGAAACGCGGCGGCATTCTGCTGATCCAGATCGCCGTGGGGAGCCTGTATATGTTCAGCGTTCCCCGCGGCTACATTGACGGCTTCGTAAGCTGGTGCAAGCAGGTGGTGGGCTTGTGCCTCACCGCGTTTTTGCAGTCCACCATTCTCATCGCGGGGCTCATGGTGTTCAACAGCAGCATGCTTTTAGGCCTCGGCCTGATGCTGGCGGCCTCGGAGGTGCCAAGGATCGCGGGGCAATTCGGGCTGGACACCTCCACCAGGGGCAATCTGATGAGCACCGTGTACGCCGCCCAAACAGCGTTCAACATGACAAGGACGGTGGTAAGGGCGGTGGCGGCGAAATGACGGATAAGAAGCTGGTCTATATTGCCTCGCCCTATGCCGGAGATATCGAATACAACACCCGGATGGCAATAAAATACTGCCGCTACGCCGCGGAACACGGCGTTATCCCTCTGGCTCCCCATTTGCTGATGCCGAGATTCCTCTGCGAAGCGAATCCGGAAGAACGGGAGCTGGGGATCAAAATGGGGCTGCAGCTCCTTGCCTTATGCTCCGAACTGTGGGTCTTCGGCGGCCGGATATCCGAGGGCATGCGGCGTGAGATCGCGGAGGCCGAAAGGCTCGGCGTCCCGATTAAACACATCGGCGAAATTGAAATGACGGGAGTGAAGGATATGAAAAAATACGGAATATGGGCGAAAAGAAGCGCGGCCTCCGTCTGCGGCGCGGCGGAAGCCTGGCTCAAATCGGACGGAAAGCCCATAACCTTCGACACTTATGAGGAAGCGGCGGCCAAGGCCGAAGCGCTTATGAAGAATATCGGGACGGCCAACGTTTCCTATTATCCCAGGCCAATGGAACAGGAGCCAGAGGACGCGCCCGCTCCCAGCATGAGTATGAAATTATAAGGAGGGCTGAAAAGTGTATATTTACCCCGACAATTTGAAATCCAAGGCGGTGCTGTGGCTGTGGCAGCTCCGGGACATCGGCGTGATCGGTATCGGTTGCCTTATCTCTGTTTTCGCGCTGGCGCAGCTTGGCTTTTTGCTTCCCATCGTGGCGACGGCTCTCTACGCCTTTTTGACCATTCGATTTGACGACACCAGCATCCTTGACTTTATCCGCTATGCCTGCGCCTTTTTCCTGACCGGGCAGCAGTTCTACGAATGGCGGCTACAATCCGGCGACCATTGGGAACCGGACGGAAAGCGGGTGGGCAAATGAGCAGAAAAGAAAAAAAGAGCAGAAGCAAAGGCAGGCCACGCGGCAGCTCATCAACACCAGAGCCATCACCGACTACAGCCTGCAGACCTACGGCCACGGCGAGCTGGTATATTTTATCATCAAGCCCAGCAACATTTCCGTATTGTCCGAAGCCAGCGTCTCGGCGCGGATCTACGCCTTGATGACCGTGCTGAAAGGCATGGCGGAGATTGAGATGTGCTGCCTGAATTCCCGTGAGAACTTTGAGGACAACAAGCGGTTCCTGAAAAGCCGCGTGGAACAGGAGGACAATCCGGCCGTCCGCAAGCTGCTGGAAGCGGACCTGACCTTCCTCGACCGCATCCAGGTGCAGATGGCGACCGCGAGGGAATTTCTCATCATTATCCGGCTGCGCGATGAAAAAGAGAACGAGGTGTTCCCCTACTTAAACCGCATTGAGAAAACCCTGCGGGAGCAGGGATTCTCTGTCAAACGGGCCGGAAAAGAGGATATCAAGCGGCTGCTGGCGGTCTATTTCGAGCAAAACGTGACCACCGAAAAATTTGAGGATTTCGACGGGGAACGGTGGATTATTCTGGGCGACTGAAGATTAAGCCGTTCTTTGTCCATTTTGCATATAGACTTCCACCGCGTCTTCGTTTATTGTGTGTGCTGAGGTGATAAAGATGGCGGTCATACAAGATGAAATCCTGGACGCGTTTATCACGGAATTGCGGGAAAGGGCGCTTTCAGAGTTCCGGCGCGGCGAAAAGGAAAACCAGGACCGGTATGAGCGGGTCAGGGAGCTTAGCATGAAACTAAGGGATATTCTCTCCCAGCTCAGCGAGGGAAACAGACAGGCAATCGAAAGCTACATGGAGGAAAAAGACAGCCTCGCCAGCGACGAGCTTGACTACGTCTATCTGAGAGGAATAATAGACTGCTGCAGGCTGCTGAAAATGTTGAAAATCATATAGCTCCCATAGCCATACGGGATATTCGTGAGAGGCTTGCCTTATAATTCAGGCGGGTCTTTTTTTATTCATTTTTTACTCATTTGAAGGAGATGATACAATGCCGAAAAGCAACAAAGCCGCGCCTGCAATGTCGCGGGAGGATGTCCGCGTACAGGAATTCCTTGACATGATCGCGCCATCGGTCGTTAAATTCTATACCGACCACTTCATTTGCGGCAATACCTACCGCTGCGTGTGGGCGCTTCGGGAGTACCCGACCGCCACGGAGGAACAGGCCATCCTGCGCCACCTGGGCGAGAAGGACGGCGTCACCCTGCGCATCTATACCCGCCATGTCACACCGGTGGAGGAAAGAAAAATCATATCCAACGCCGCCAATAAGAACCGCATGAAGCGGAGCAGCACCAACGACCTGCAGCAGACCGTCGCCGCCGAGAGCAACCTGCAGGACGTGGCCAATATCGTGGCTTCCATGCACCGGAACAAGGAACCGCTGCTCCACGCCGCCGTATATATCGAACTGTCCGCCCACGACCCCGACCAGCTCAAGCTGCTGCAGACCGAGGTGCTGACAGAACTCATACGGAGCAAGCTCAATGTGGACCGGCTCCTGCTCCGCCAGAAGCAGGGATTTATTTGCGCAATGCCTTCCGGCTGTAACGTGTTCGGCGACCAGTTTGAGCGTGTGCTGCCGGCGTCGTCAGTGGCCAACCTCTATCCCTTCAACTACAGCGGCAAAACCGACGAGCGCGGGTTTTACCTCGGCAGGGACAAATTCGGCAGCAACATCCTTGTGGATTTCAACAAGCGGGCCGACGACAAGACCAACGCCAACATCCTGATCCTGGGCAATTCCGGCCAGGGCAAAAGCTACCTATTGAAACTTATCCTCACCAATCTGCGGGAGTCCGGCATGCATGTGCTGGCTTTAGACCCTGAAATGGAATACGAGGAACTGACGGTAAACCTCGGCGGCTGCTTCATAGACCTCATGTCCGGCGAATACATCATCAATGTGCTGGAGCCGAAAACATGGGATATATCCGGCGACCCCGGGGACACCGGTGCACCCCAGGCGTTCCGGTAGACCTCCAAACTCAGCCAGCACATCAGCTTTCTCAAAGACTTTTTCCGCTGCTACAAGGACTTTGACGACCGGCAGATCGACACCATTGAGATCATGCTGGGCAGGCTCTACGACAAATGGGGCATCACCGACCGGAGCAATTTCGACCGGCTGAAGCCCGCGGATTACCCCATCCTGTCCGACCTGTACGAGCTGGTGGAGGCCGAGTACAAAGCCTTCGACGAGAGCCGCCGCCAGCTCTACACCGCCGACACGCTGCGGGAAATCTGCCTTGGACTCCACTCCCTGTGCAAGGGCGCGGAGTCCAATTTTTTCAACGGGCACACCAACATCACCAGCGGCAGCTTCGTGACCTTCGGCGTCAAGGGGCTGCTGCAGGCGTCGAAGAACATCCGCAACGCCCTGCTGTTCAACGTGCTGTCCTTTATGAGCAACGAGCTGCTGACTGCCGGAAACACGACCGCCTCCATCGACGAGCTGTATTTATTCCTCACAAACCTGACGGCGATAGAGTACATCCGGAATTTCATGAAGCGTGTGAGAAAGAAGGACAGCGCCGTCATTCTCGCCTCGCAGAATCTGGAGGACTTCGACATCGAAGGCATCCGCGAATACACCAAGCCCCTGTTCTCCATACCGACGCACCAGTTCCTGTTCAACGCGGGCAACATCGACACCAAATTCTATATCGAAAACCTTCAATTGGAGCAGAGCGAGTACAACCTGATCCGCTATCCGCAGCGCGGCGTGTGCCTCTACAAATGCGGCAACGAGCGGTACAACCTCATGGTGACCGCGCCGGAACACAAGGCAAGGCTCTTTGGAAAGGCGGGCGGCAGATGATCAAAAACCGGAGAAATCCAGTATGGGTGAAACGCCTGTGCTGCGACAAGGGGGTGAAGGTTTTTGGAGATGAAGGACCAGCGCTTCGGCATCGAAATCGAATTGACGGGACTGTCCCGCCTGCGCGCCGCCCAGGTCCTGGCGGAATACTTCGGCACGCCGGTTTCCCATGACGGGGGCTATTACGGCATCTATTCCGTCCTGGACGGCCAAAGCCGCCGGTGGAAGGTCATGAGCGACGGCAGCATCACTACAGAGAAAAAAGAAGGGCGGCGGATTGTTCCGGCCGACAGCACCTACAGCGTGGAGCTGGTCAGCCCCATCTGCAGGTATGAGGATATCGAAACCATACAGGAAATCGTCCGCAAGCTCCGCGCCGCCGGAGCCATCGCCAACGCAAGCTGCGGCATCCATGTCCACGTGGACGCCTCGCCCCACAACGCCAACACCCTGCGCAACATCACCAACATCATGGCCAGCAAGGAGGACTTGATCTACAAGGCGCTGCAGGTGAGCGTGGCACGGGAACGCCGCTACTGCAAAAAGGTGGAGCAGAGCTTTTTGGAGGAACTCAACCGCAAGAAGCCGAAAACCCTGGAGCAGGTCAGCCGGATCTGGTACAACGGTAATGACGGCAGGCATGAGCATTACCACAACAGCCGCTACCACTGTTTGAACCTCCACAGCGTGTTCCAGAAGGGCACGATTGAATTCAGGCTGTTCAACGGCACCACCCATGCCGGAAAGATCAAGGCATACATCCAGATCTGCCTTGCCATCAGCCATCAGGCACTGATACAGAGGTGCGCCAGCCGCATCAAAACCCAAAGCACCAATGAAAAATATACCTTCCGCACCTGGCTTCTGCGGCTGGGCCTTATCGGCGACGAATTCAAGACCGCCCGGCTTCATCTCCTGGAACATCTGGACGGCTGCATCGCGTGGAAAGACCCCGCCCAGGCGGAACGGCAAAAACAAAGGCTAAGGCAGAAAAAAGAAAAGGAACTGGCGCGGGCCGCCGGGGCCGTACAGGCGTCACAGGAACAAGATCAAACAGACATGGAACAGGCCGGGACTGAAGAAGGACCCAGCCTTTCCATGTCCATGTAGCAAGGAGGAATGAGAGAAAATGAAAAGCAAAACCCTATACATCGCTTACGGCAGCAACCTCAACCTGACGCAGATGGCCTGCCGCTGCCCCACCGCCAAAGTAGTCGGGACAAGCGAGCTTAAGGATTATGAGCTGCTGTTCAGAGGCAGCCGCCATAGCGCGGTGGCAACGGTGGAACCCTGCAAAGGCGACCGTGTGCCTGTTCTTTTATGGACGCTGAAGGAAAAAGACCTGCAGACTCTCGATCGCTACGAGGGATACCCCCACTTTTACCGCAAGGAAATCCTCAATGTGGAGCTGAAAGGCGGGATCGTTCCCGCCATGGCGTATATCATGAACGACGGGCATCCCTTCGGCGCGCCCTCGGATCACTACCTGAACACCATCCTGGAAGGCTACAAAAGCGCAGGCTTTGATACCGAGTACCTGGAGCAGGCGGTGGGAAAATCCATCCGGCTGGCTGAGGAACAGCAGCCGGAACAGGAGAACCTGTTTGGCCTGAAATGGTGGTGAGAGCATGGCTGATCCCGCAACCATCACCCTTGCGGTCAGGGCGGCCGTCGCCGCGGCAACCGACAAAAGGACATGGAAGGCTGCCGGTGTTCTTGTCGCCGCCATCCTGACGCCCTTTATCCTTATCGTCGTGATGATCGTGAGCCTGCTCTCGGCTGCGGCGGATCACAACAGCAACGCCATAGAATTGTGCTTCAACGGCGGCGCGATCTCTTCCCGGGTCCCCGCCGATTACGCCGCCCATATCCGGGAGATGCGCGACGGCTTTTCGGAGCTTGACGCCGCCATCGCCGACATATCTTCGCAGGTGGAGGACGGACAGCTTGACGCCACCCGCATAAAGGCGGTTTTTTATTCTCTGTTCTTCGGCGCTGAAAACTTGCGGATGGACGCCTCGGATTACCGGGCCTTCGCCGACTGCTTCGTGCGGTACGAAACCCGCGCCGAAAAGGATGAGGACGGCAACAAAACCGGCGAAACCTGCGCCGTGGCCGTGCCGCTTAAATCCCTGCCGGAGATCTACGCCAACCTCCAAACCACCCTGGGCAGGACAATCACCCATGAGGACCGGGCCAACGCCTCGGAGATTTACCACCGCGTATTGTACGGCGGCAGCGTCCCTGACTATGGGGAGGCGTTCAACGCCTGGTCAAACGGACTGCCCCTGTCCGACGCGCCCTTTGTCGGAGCCGACGGCTTCTGTTCTCCCCTGGGGGAAGGCTGGCGCGGCATGGTGACCTCGGAATTCGGGTACAGGACCGACCCATTCACTGGTCGGCACAAAGGACACTCCGGCATCGACCTGGCCGCGCCCCAAGGGACGCCAATCCGCGCTGCGCTGGACGGCACGGTGCTGTTTGCACGCTATAAGACCACAGGCTACGGCTATCATTTAGCCATCGACCACGGCGGCGGCTTTGTCACTTTCTACGCCCACTGCTCCAAAATCCTCGTCGCCGAGGGTCAGGCGGTCAAGGCCGGCGACATCATCGCGGAGGTTGGCAGCACCGGAAGAAGCACTGGCCCGCACCTGCATTTTGAGGTGCGCATCAATGGAGAAATCCAAAATCCAAGAAGCTATCTGCCATAGAAAGGAGGAAATGAGACATGAGAGAAACGGAACTGAAGATACTGTTCCCCACGGAGAAGCTGGAGGCCCTCCGTTTTTTTATGCGGAAAAAAGAGCTGGACATCGAGCGGGAGCTGAAGGATTACCTTGAAAAAACCTATGAGAGGATCGTCCCCGTCCATGTCCGGGAGTATGTGGAAAGCAGGATCGGACAGGAGCCTGCCCAGGAACAGACGCCCGGGCCGGAAGCCCAGGAACGGCAGACGGAACCGCAGCGCCAGCCAAGGCAGACCCGCCGCCAGCGTGAGCAGGCAACGGCCGAGGCGCCTTCCTCTCCGCAAGCTCAGACCGGGACGGAGGGACCTGCCGAGGAAGAAATCCAGGGCATGACCATGAGCATGTAAACAGCGGAAAGGAAAAAGGAGGTGTTAATTTCAATGATTAAGCTTGGTGTGGACAACGGAAACTACAACACCAAATCCTCGGAGGGGATGCTCTATGCCTCCGGATATACGGCAAGCGACAAGGAATTCATCACGCCGGACATGCAGCTTTTCTACGATGGCAGGTATTACGCCGTCGGCGAGCGCCGCATGCGGTTCCAGCAGGACAAGACCAGAGAGCAGGATACCTTTATACTGACGCTGCCGGCTATCGCCGACGCGATGAAGCGCGCGGGAACCACAAGCGCAGAAATCGCCCTTGGCGTGGGTCTGCCTATTGACAGCTACGGAACGCAGAAGGAGGTGTTCCGGCAATATTTCCTGCGCGACAATGTTTCGTTCCTGTTCGAGGGAACATCCTACCGCTGCCGCATCGCCGAGTGCAAGGTGTTCGCGCAGGGTCATGCGGCGCTGTGCCGGTATTATCCGCAGCTGAAGGATTACCGAAGCATCACGCTGGTGGATATCGGCGGGTATACTGTGGATATCCTCACACTCCATGACTTCCGGCTGGACAGATCGAGCTGCGCCAGCCTGCGCATGGGAACCATTACCCTCTACAGCCGGATTCAGGATACGCTCCAGCGCAATGACATCCTCCTGTCGGACGAACTTATCACCGACGCGATCCGCGGGGATATCCAGCACGCCGACAGCAAATTGATCCATGTTGTGGTGGAGCAGGCTGTGGCGGCTTACTGCAAGGAACTGCTCAATGCGCTCCGGGAGCGCGGACTTGACTTGCGGCTCCCCACGGTGTTCGCGGGCGGTGGCGCGGAACTGCTCGAACTCATGCTGCGCAGGAGCGACCTCAATACTGTGGCGGTGCTGAACCGGTTTGCCAACGCGGACGGCTACAAGCTCCTGATGGGGTGAGCATATGTCCGGGCGAAAACGATACTATCTATCCTTTGATATGGACAACCCAAGGCATCGGGAAGCCGAGGCACTGTTTGCACGGCAGGCCAGCAGGCAGCGCACAGAGTATGTGGTCACCAGCATCCTGACGGCGCATCAGACGGAAAGCCTGGAACAGCTTGTCCGGCAAGCGGTCAGAGACGAACTGCGAAATGCTGTGCCGCCACTGCAAAACACGCTGCAAGGGAAAACAAATGCCGATGTTCAGCTGTCCGATCTCCCCGGCAGCCTTATCCATGCGCTGGAGGAATTGTGACCATGTTGGCTCATTTTCCCGCCGCCGTTTTAACGGCAGGCCAGGAAAGTACACCAACATGGCTTACTTTTTTCTGCCATACAATAATTTAAAAAGGAGTAACCCATATGAGAAAGGCAACGATCCAAATTCAATACGACGCCGAGAAGCTTCGCGCCATCCGCCAGTACAAGGGCAAAAATGAGGCCGCCTTTAACAATGAACTGGAAGATGTGATACAAAAGCTTTACGAAAAGCATGTCCCCGCCCCAGTTCGTGAGTACATTGAAAGCCGGGATTCCAGGGTACAGGAAAAGCCGAAAAGACCGTCCCGGCCTTCCTCTACAGTTGCGCTAATAACGACAGCAACACTACCGTGTAAATAGCATACAAAAAGCCGCATATTTGGCGGCTGTGTGCCCTTGTGCGGTCTTTTCAGGGGGAGGGTGGCGTCTATATACCTTTGGGCAGTTTTCCGCCCCTTTTTGGGGCTTGTTGAGAGCATAAAGAAGACGGCAGCAGGCATGGCTTTTATTATCCTCAGCAGGGGTGAACCATGGGGTCGAAAACAGTGCAGGTTAAAGAGGGGTGGTCGCAGGCGACCATCCCTCAAATCACATCAGCCCGCAATGCGGACTGAAAGGCTTTAAGACAGGTGCACCTAAATAGGGTTGCGGTTACCCGGCAGGTGGTCGGAAATCCGGGTTTTTCCCGTATACAAAGGCTTTTACAGGTACACCTCACAGGTGGTTGCCGAATATGTAAATGGAATCCAGACAAGGAACGGAGGTGGATTGAGAGTGGCAGAGGAGAATAAAAAGAGAATTCCCCTGTGGCTGTATCCCGAAACCATAAAAAAGACAGACGAGCTTTTCCCGAAGAACAACTGCAAAAGCCGGAGCGAGTTTATAGAAAAGGCCATTCACTTTTACAGCGGATATATCACATCCGGTGAAAACAACAAATATCTTCCCAGTGCAATCACTTCCACCCTTTCCGGCATCGTTGAAAGCTCCGAAAACCGTATTGCACGGCTGCTTTTCAAGCTGGCGGTGGAGATGTCCATGATGATGAATGTTCTTGCGTCTACCGTTGAGATCGATGAGACCCTGCTGCAAAAGCTCCGGGGAAAATGTATTAACGATGTAAAAAAGACCATCGGCTCCGTCACCTTTGAGGAGGCAGTGAAATACCAAAAGGGTAAGTAAGGTGATATGTTGTGCCCAGGATCATATTCAAATGCCGGTACTTGAAAAATGCACCCAAAGCACATTTGGCCAATCTGGTAGAATATGTGGCCACCCGTGAGGGTGTTGAAAAAGTCTCCGACAGCTCTCACCTTCTTCCTGCGACAAAAAACCAGCAGCAGCTGATTTCTGAAATCCTGAAAATGCTGCCGGATACTGCTGACCTATTCGAGTACGAGGACTATCTGAAAAATCCGACAAGCGAAAATGCATCGGAGTTTATTTCTATTGCTCTTGAAAACAATCTCGATCTGATCGGCAAAAAGAAAAACTTTGTAGACTACATCGCCAATCGTCCGAGAGTTGAAAAGTTCGGCAGCCACGGGCTCTTTACGGATGAAGGTGTACCTGTTGTACTATCAAAAGTTGCTGATGAAGTATCAAACCATTCCGGAAATGTGTGGACAAATATTGTATCCCTCCGGCGCGAAGATGCGGAGAGGCTGGGATATGACAGTGCAAAGTCGTGGCAGGATTTGCTCCGGGCACAACGGAACGTCATCGCGGAAAATATGAAGATCGCTCCGGAAAATTTGCGATGGTATGCTGCTTTTCACAATGAGAGCCATCACCCGCACATCCACCTGATTGCTTACTCCATCAATCCCAAAGAAGCCTATGTTACAAAGCAAGGGATAGAAAACATGCGGGGAAGTCTTGCACGGGAAATCTTCCGCCAGGACCTGATGCAGATTTATGAAAAGCAGACGGAACGACGCAATACCCTGAACAGGCAGAGCCGTGAGGCCATGCAGGACATCATTGCTCAAATTCGTTCAGGGATATGTGAAAATAAAAATATTGAGGAATTGATTGCCCGCCTTGCTGAAAAGCTTAAATATACTTCCGGCAAGAAGCAATACGGTTACCTAAAAGCTCCCCTTAAGGCGCTCGTTAATCAGGTTGTGGATGAGCTTGCAAAGGATGAAAGAGTAGCTGAGCTTTACAGCAGCTGGTACGAAATGCGTAATGAAGTTTTAAGCACCTATGTTGACAAGCTGCCGCCGTCTCTTCCATTGTCGCAGCAAAAAGAATTTAAAAGCATTAAAAACATGGTGATTGCCGAAGCGTTAAATATCGGCAGTCACCATTTCACTTTTGAGCCGGACGAGGAACAGGATATATCAATAAAAGATAATGGTGATATTACTGCTGCCACCACATGTTTTGAGAAATCTGCAAAGCTCGGAAATGCCAACGCACAGTATATGCCCGGCAGGATTT
>Ga0134096_1001876_pt1 | contig 15234 bp, 14 predicted proteins | sample 7_2taG_FD_94448 | JGI IMG/M metagenome (GOLD analysis project Ga0134096, IMG submission 94448) | Switchgrass degrading microbial communities from high solid loading bioreactors in New Hampshire, USA - 7_21_20_110_A3 metaG | ecosystem: Engineered > Bioreactor > Semi-continuous > Anaerobic >... | reverse complement strand
TATAACAAAAAAAGGGACACAATGCTAAGCGGGAAGGGAATGGCTGCCATGAAAGTATATGTAATCGGAGGCGGTCCAGCTGGTATGATGGCCGCCTGTTCCGCTGCTTATCACGGTGCACCGGTAACCCTGCTGGAAAAAATGGACCGTCTGGGACGTAAACTGAGTATTACCGGCAAAGGCCGGTGTAACCTTACCTCCGCTTTGGAACTGGATCAGTTTATTACCCGGGGTTATGCGGGTAACGGTCGGTTCCTGTACAGTTCACTGCATACTTTTTCCAACCGGGACCTGATGGATTTTTTCCAATCCCGGGGACTGCATCTGAAAGTGGAAAGGGGCCAGCGGGTTTTCCCGGTTTCAGATCACGCCCATGATGTAGTAGAGATACTGCAGCAGGAACTGCGCAAGCTGAAAGTTGAAGTGATTACCAAAGCCCGGGTAGATTCCATTATACCCGAGGGAGAAGGGTTCAGGATTACCTGCGGATCCCGGCAGTATGACGCACCCAGAGTGATTGTAGCTACTGGCGGGCTTTCTTATCCGGGAACAGGTTCCACCGGGGATGGATATAAATGGGCCCGCAGTCTGGGGCACCATGTGGTGGAACCCAGGCCCGGTCTGGTACCGCTGGTGGCCCGGGAAGACTGGATACCATCCCTTAAAGGCCTCACCTTGAAAAATGTGCAGGCCACCGCTTACCAGGCGGACGGTAAACGGATTAACAGTGAATTCGGCGAGATGCTGTTTACCCATTTCGGTCTGTCCGGGCCGATAATACTGAGCATGAGCCGGGATATAGGCCAGTATCTTTACAAAACCGGCCAGACCGTTAAAGTAACCATAGATTTGAAGCCGGCTTTGACCCGGGAGCAGCTGGAAGCCCGGCTGCAGCGGGATTTAGACCGCTATGCCCGGCGGCATTTTGCCAACTCCCTGGATGACCTGCTGCCCCGCAGGCTTATCCCGGTCATTGTAAGTTTAAGCGGCATTGATCCCCACCAGCAAAGCGGTCAAATCAGGAAAGAGGAGCGGCGCCGTCTGACGGAACTGCTTAAAGCCCTGCCGGTAACCATAACCGCCACCCGGCCGGTAGAGGAAGCCATCGTCACTGCTGGGGGGATTGATGTCAGAGAAGTCAATCCGCGGACTATGGAATCCTGCTTGCACCGGAACCTGTTTTTTGCCGGCGAAGTGCTGGATGTGGACGGGTATACAGGAGGGTTTAACCTGCAGGCGGCTTTTTCCACGGGTTATTTGGCCGGCAAGCACAGTGCCAGGATCGGTTAAAAATACTGAATTGTCCGACGTTTCAAGAAATGGCTGCGTTGATTTATTCAAGTAAGCGTGCTAATATTTGAGAGAACATACATCTTACAAATGTTTGGAGGAACGGGGACAATGGCCAAGAGTTCTATGAAGTACCAGGGATCAAAGGATTACATAGCTTCCGATGAATTGATGAACAGTGTTAATATAGCTATCGCCCTGCAGAAACCTCTGCTGATCAAGGGAGAGCCAGGTACCGGCAAGACTATGCTGGCCAAAAGTATAGCTGATTCTCTGGGCAAGCGCCTCATTATCTGGAATATTAAATCAACTACCAAAGCTCAGGAAGGACTCTATGTCTATGATACGGTCCAGAGGCTGTACGACAGTCAGTTCGGCGATCATGACGTGTCCGATATCAAGCAGTATATAAAGCTGGGCAAGCTGGGAGAGGCCTTCACCTCCGATGAGCAGGTAGTTTTGCTAATCGATGAGATTGACAAGGCTGACCTGGAGTTCCCCAATGATCTTCTCTGGGAATTGGATCAAATGAGCTTCTATATTCCCGAGACCCGGGAGACCATCGTTGCCAAGCACCGGCCCATCGTTATTATCACCAGCAATGCGGAAAAAGAACTGCCGGACGCTTTCCTGCGCCGCTGTATTTTCCATTATATAGCCTTTCCTGATCCGGAAGGCATGGAGCGGATTGTCCGGGTGCACCATCCCAATATTGAAAAGCGCCTGCTGCAGCAAGCTCTGGAGACTTTTTACGCCCTGCGCAACGTGCCTAACATTCAGAAAAAGCCCAGTACCAGTGAGCTGATTGATTGGCTGCAGGCACTGGTGGTGGGAGGAATCAGCCCCAATCGCATTAAACAGGAATTGCCCTTTTTAGGAGTGCTGCTGAAGAAGAACGAAGATCTGGATACCCTGTTAAACCACCTGCATGGAAAGACTCAGGCCAGTCGGCCTGTTCAGCCCTCCTACAGCTCCTTGAACCGTTATCGTTATTAAATAAAAATAACAGGAATGATACCTATGTTTACTAACTTCTTCTATACCCTTAAAAACTTTGGCGTACCAGTAACCATGAACGAATGGCAAACCTTGCTGGAGGCTTTGGAAGCCGGCATGGCAGGTTCAAGCCTGACCGGGTTCTATTACCTGGCCCGGGCTATCCTGGTAAAGACGGAAGCTCATTACGACCGTTTTGATCTGGCCTTTGCCGCCTTTTTCAAGGATGTGGAGACCCCGGAAGGGCTGCCGGAAAAGATCTGGGAGTGGCTGGAAAAAGAGCTGCCCCCCCTGGAAATTACCGAAGAAATGCGCCGCAACCATCGCCAGCTGGATTTGGATGAACTAAGGCGCATGCTGGAAGAAAGACTGAAAGAACAGAATGAAGAGCATCATGGAGGCAACTACTGGATTGGAACCGGGGGTACCTCCCCCTTTGGGCATTCCGGATATCACCCGGGAGGAATACGTATCGGCGGGGAATCCCGCAATTTATCGGCGGTCAAAGTAGCGGGAATGCGCCGCTTCCAGGAGTTCCGCACCGATGAGACTCTGGGAGTAAGGCAATTTCAGGTAGCTTTGCGCAAGCTGCGCCAGTTTACCAGCCGTTTGGAAGGTGAACCCACCGAACTGGACCTGGAGGGTACCGTGCAGAAAACCTGCGACAATGCCGGTCGCTTGGAACTGGTATGGGAACGTCCCCGGGAAAATTCCATAAAAGTACTCCTGCTTATGGACTCGGGAGGGTCCATGGTTACTTATACCCGGTTATGCAACCAGCTGTTTACCGCTGTGAATCGTTCCAATCACTTTAAGGATTTGAAGGTTTTCTATTTCCACAATTGCATCTATGATTGGCTGTTCCATGATCCTCATTGTACCCTGGATAATTACACCGATACAGAATATGTTCTCCGGACATACAGCCCTGATTACCGGGTGATTATCGTGGGGGATGCCAGCATGGCCCCTTCGGAACTGACCCGGATCGGTGGGGTAATTGAGTGGGGGCTGTACAACGATAAACCCGGCATAGATTGGCTGAAAAGACTGCGCACCCATTTCGAGTATTCAGTGTGGCTGAATCCTATCCCCAAGGATTACTGGGATTGGACTGACGGGGCCTGGACTATTCGTAGGATTGGTGAGATCTTCCCCATGGAAGAGCTGACCGTGGATGGTCTGGAAAGAGCCATTAAAGCCCTGCGCAGCCGCCAACCGGCTCGGGTCTAGAGATAATAGACCTGCCAGGAAGCGAAGATAGTTATCTTTGCTTCCTTTATTTTTTCTCAGGAACCCCCCGGAGAAAAGGCGAAATTGCGGGAAATTTCAAATAAAAAAATTACTTCTCAAAAGCAGGAAAATTAAAACAAGCAAAGAATATTCCCATTACATAATATTCAATGTTAAAATGATTTATAAGCAAAAAACAGGAGGGACACTTATGGATTTTAATTTGAGCAAAGAGCAGCTCATGATTCAACAGATGGCACGGGAATTTGCTGAGAAGTATATTGAACCGGTTGCTGAACAGATTGAACGGGAAAACAAGATCCCTGAAGACATTCTTAAAGGATTGGCCGAACTGGAGCTTTTCGGTATTCCTTATCCTGAGGAATACGGCGGAGCCGGCGGCGGATACGACGGATATGTACTGGCCATGGAGCAGTTAGCCAGAGCTTCCGGCGGGGTAGCCATGACCATATCTGCCCACTGCCTGGCCCTCAGTGCTATTTCTGCTTTCGGTACCGAGGAGCAGAAGAAGAAATTTATGACCCCCTGCTGCAAAGGAGAACAGATTGCTTCCTTTGCCTTTACCGAACCGGCTACCGGGTCTGATCCCAAGCAGTTAGCCACTACAGCGGTAAAAGACGGTGATTATTATATCCTCAACGGGACCAAACGCTTTATCTCCAATGCTAACTGGCCCGGGGTAATTGTAATATTTGCCGTGGATAACGAGACCAATAAGCCCACTGCATTTCTGGTGGATAAGTGGTGTGAGGGCTATTCCATTTCTGAGCCCTGGGACAAAATGGGCATGCACGGCGGACAGTTGCTGGATGTTTACTTAAAGGATGTCAAGGTACCGGCAGAGAACGTGCTGGCCGGACCGGGAATGGGTTATCCCATCCTGCAGCTGGGCATATCCTTTGGTAAAGTAGGGGTCAGCTCTACCGCTCTGGGAGGTATTCTGGCTGCTTATGAAGAAGGCCTGCGCTATGCCAAGGAAAAAATGCACCGGGATAAGCCCATTACCAAGTTCCAGTCTATACAGTTGAAGATAGCCGACATGGCAATTAAATATGAAGCCGCCCGCTGGCTTACCTACCGTTTGGGAATGCTGGCCAACAATGTTAAAGATCCGCGCCAGTTTGCCAAGGAAGCAGCCTTGACCAAAACCTTTGTATGTGACACTATGGTAGAGGTAGCCAGACTGTCGATAGACATTCATGGCTCCTATGGTCTGATGAATGATTATAAGGTTTCCCGCATATACAGAGACGCCATAATTGGACCGCAAATTGAGGGCGTAGCGGACATGCAGAAAATGATCGTAGCCGGGGTAACCCTTGCGGAATAACCCTCCAGGAATTACAGGGAACCGCTTGGTTCCCTTTCTTCTTAAAAGCGAGGTGCTGAATGGGTGGAAAAATTCGATGTAATTGTAGTAGGAGCTGGCTTGGCTGGTCTGGCCGCAGCCTATACTCTGGCCCAGGAAGGTCTGGAAGTATTGGTTTTGGAGCGGGGAGACTATGCTGGAGCTAAAAACGTAACCGGCGGTCGGATTTACCTGAACCCGATCCGGGATTTGTTCCCGGATTTGTGGGAAAAGGCGCCTCTGGAACGTTTTATTGCCCATGAGGAAGTATCCTTGATGGCCAAGGGTAAATCCATTACGGTTCGCTACAGCGGTGAGGAACTCCGCCAGGAACCTTACCAGAGCTACAGTATTCTCCGGGCCAAGTTTGACCGCTGGCTGGCCAAACAGGCCGAACGCAAAGGGGCTATGCTGGTCGCCAAGAGCCGGGTGGACGACGTCATCATGGAAAACGGCTCAGTAGTTGGAGTCCGCGCCGGCGGAGATGAGTTACGGGCTGACGTGGTAATTGCCTGCGATGGTGTTCTTTCCCTGACAGCGGAAAAGGCTGGGCTGCGCAAGCCAGGCAAACCTCACGATTTTGCGGTAGGCTTCAAAGAGGTTATTGAACTGGATCCAGCCGTTATTGAAGATCGTTTTGGCTTGGAAGGTGATGAAGGAGCTGCCCGGCTGTTTATGGGCGAGGTAACCCGGGGCAAGTTCGGCGGCGGTTTCCTGTACACCAATAAAGAAAGCCTTAGTTTGGGAATAGTAGTAGGTATAAAAGATCTGATGGAGGGCCAACCTGAGGTACAAGCACCGACTCTGCTGGACGATTTCAAGCTGCGTCCGGAAGTGGCCAGCCTGATTCGGGGCGGGCAAACGGTGGAATACAGTGCCCATGTTATCCCGGAAGGGGGCCTGAAGTCGTTAACCAAACTGTACGGCAACGGGATCCTGGTAGCTGGTGATGCCGCCGGCTTCTCCATGAATATCGGCGTAACGGTACGCGGTATGGAATATGCCATGGCTTCCGGATATTATGCCGCCCAGGCAGTTTTAAAAGCCCGGGAAGCCGGTCAGTATGGAGCCAGCCAGCTGTCGGTATATGAAAAGCTGCTGAACGACAGCTTTATTATGAAAGATTTCCAGAATTTCAAGGATGTCCCTGCGGCTTTGGATAATCCCCGCTTTTTCACCGTATACCCGGAACTGGCTACCGCCATAATGAGCGAACTGTATGCCGTTGGTGCAGGTCCCAAAGAGCGGATTTATCCGACTATCAGAAAGCACCTAACCTTCCGCCAGTTGTGGGATATGTTGGGTGATTTTAGGAAGGTGAGAAAACTATGAGCGAAGTTATGGGACTGAAAGCCAAACTGGGATTGGATGTCTTCAAACATGACAGCGAACCCCATATCCGGATAAAAGCCGGCATGGAAAAAGACCCGCGTCTGAAGAAGGCGGTTTTGGTTTGCCCGGCCGGTTTATACAGCTTGAATGATGCCGGGGAGGTGGAATTCACCATCGACGGCTGCCTGGAGTGCGGGACCTGCCGCCTGGCTTGCGGCACCGAGGTCCTGGAATGGAATTATCCCAACGGGGGCGCCGGAGTCCAGTTTCGCTTTGGCTAAACATTCACTATACCAACCAATGTTTGAAGGAGGTTTTGCAGGGTGAACATTGTGGTAGCCTTAAAACAGGTTCCCGATCTGCAGCAGATCAGAATCCGCAACCGCCAGCCCATCTTTGACGATGTGCCCTTAACCCTGGGCAACATTGACAAGAATGCCCTGGAAGCAGGGGTGCAGATTAAGGAAGCCCAGGGCGGCAAGGTAATTGCTCTTTCGGCTGGAGACGAGAATATTGAAGATACCATTAAGGAAGCTTTGGCGGCCGGAGCAGATGAAGCCTATCTGGTAATAGATGATCAGCTCAAAGATGCCGAGAGCAGCCTGGTAGCTAAAGTCCTGGCGGCTGCTATTAAAAATATTGAAGATGTAGATTTGATCCTTTTCGGGGAAGGAAGTGCCGACAATTATTCGGGACAGGTAGGTCCACGGGTGGCCGAACTGTTAGGCCTTCCCCAGGTGGCTTTTGCCAGCAGCATCGAAGTAAACGGGAACACGGTCAAAGTTACCCGCTCTCTGGAAGACTGCAGTGAAGTGGTGGAAGTAAATCTGCCGGCGGTTATAACTGTATTGTCCGACATTAACGAAGCCCGCATACCGTCGGTTACCCAGATACTGAAAGCCGGTAAGAAACCTAAGGAAGTAGTGGAACTGGACGATCTGAAGGTTGAGCTGCCTGACCAGAGCCCGGTGAAGACCATCAGCAACCTGGCTCCTGATTCCCAGCGCAAGAAAGTAGTCGTGAAATCAGTGGACGAGCTGGTTAAAGCTCTGGAAGCTGAAGGCGTAATCGGGAGGTGATCGGCATGGCAACAGTATTAATATACAGCGACAAGACAAATATGGCTCTGGAACTGCTTACTGCTGCCCGCCAGATTAGTGGGGCTGTCAAAGCTGTCACTATCAATGACAGCCAGGCGGCTCAGGAACTGGCCAGTGCGGGAGCAGAAGTATACAATATCGAACAGCCCGATATCAATCTGGCCGATGCAGCCGTGGCAGCCTCGGTTTTGGCTCAGGCTGTTGAACAGCTGCAGGCCGATACGGTACTGCTGTCCTCCAACCGGCGGTGCAAGGAATATGCCGGTCGTCTGGCCCAGATAATCGATGCCGGCTGCTTAACGGATGTTACTGCCCTGCAGGTGAACGGCGATCAGATCGAATGCCAGCGTAATGCCCTGGGAGGCGCCACGGTGGCCACCCAGACTATTACCGCTCCCCGCAAGGTAATAGCTATCCGCCCGAAAACTTTTGAGGCCGCTGCTGCCGGAAGCGGCGGAAGCGTAAATAGCCTGCAGGTGAATGTACCCCCCTCAGCTGTGAAAGTTCTGGAAGTACGCGGCAAAGAAGGGGACACTGTAGATATAGAAGCAGCGGAAATTCTGGTAGTGGTAGGACAGGGCATGGAAAGCAAGGACGATCTGCCTATGGCCGAAGAATTAGCCCGCAAGCTGGGCGGCGAAGTAGCCTGCTCCAAACCAGTGGCAACCGACAAGAAGTGGCTGTCGGAAGAACGGGTTGTGGGACTGTCCGGCAAGAAATGCAAGCCCCAGCTGGCGTTGCTGTTCGGTATTTCCGGACAAGTGCAGTTTACCGTGGGCATTCGCGATGCCAAGGTTATAGTATCGGTCAACACCGATGAAAATGCCAGCATCAATCAAATGTCCGACTACATCATGACTGCCGACCTCAAGCAGGTATTGGCTGACCTGAACAAGGCTCTGTAATAAATAAGCTAAAAAGGTACGGGGCAAACCTAACGGGGTCCATTTTGGATACAATTTTATCAAACCTTATAAACTCAGTGTCAATTTGGCTATTAAAGTGACACTGAGTTTTTTCGTATGATAGTCCAGAGATTGAATGGGGAGATTAAGCGTAAAAGTAACCGGAATAATGACCAGCTCAGGCAAGGGGATAGTATAGGTTCCAAGACCTGCATTTTCTCCATTACTCATCATCCGTCATACTTCATTTCAACAACATGCTTCGCCGCTTGAACAATCACAGGTCGGTTCAGTACCCGTAAGCCAACCCACAATCACTGCTTGCGCACATCCTACCCCAGCTTTAACAGTAACGGCATTTACCGGACAATTTCGGGCGCAGGCACCACATTCCATACAAGAGTCTCTATCTTCAATCTTGGCTTTCTTTTCTTCTACTCTGAAAACTCTGTGGGGGCAAACTTCCGCACATCTTCCGCAACCAATACATTTTTCAACCGCCAGATAAAGAGTTGCTACATTTTTCAAATACCTAAGTTTCATAGCCTCCTCCTTTATATCCCAATACTATTTATGAGCAACAAGACAACCCCTACTGCAAATGAAAGAGTTATAAGGGGCACAGCTATTTTCATTTCTTTGATAACACCAGAAAAGGATGTATAGGTTGATGAGCCTGTAAAATTCATCGCCAAATAGGCCGACAATGCCGGTAATGCCAGCAAATACCCTATGGAAGGAAGCAAGTATCCGGAAGCAAACCACCCGCTTTGACAGATAAATGCCAAGGTCCAAAACAACCCCAACAGCCAGCCTTTCCAGGCGAAAGCCCTGCCGGGAATTACAGGGAGAAGCAAAGGTGTTATAACAGTTCCCGTTATCACAGCACCCACATAAGCTATGAAATCTGCAAGTCCAAAAGGTCTTGCAGCGAATAGGTTTATGAGAAACAGTATTCCAAAAACCATCAATGAAGTCTTTGCGGCAGACACCAACTCCACTGGAGTAAGAACCAATCTATCCCACATAGTAAACTTCACGGTACGCATTTCTTCAGTGGCTTGAAAACCTGAATCCCAAAATGCCTTTATGTCTTTAGCCCGCACAGGTCCATAAGTTACAGCAAATCCAGTTTGTTTGGTTACTTCATGGGCGCTCACACCGGGTGCACCCAACTGCGGCAGCACCAATTTTCTATGGGACACGATCCCGGACAGCCCAGTTCTGTATATGCGGCTCACCAGTTCTTCAGTTCCGAATGTACCTTTGCCTGCAGCGCACCAAACATTTATACCCTTTGTATCTAATATCAAAATCCAGCAGTTTAGACCCGATAACTCTTTTCTAAGGGTATCAAAGGTCAGTTTGTAGTTTGCGCTTACTAAAACGGGAGAATTTTGATCAGGCTTACCTACTGCATAAAGCCCAGGATTAATTCTATAATTCTTCCTGCCAATACCCCAGCGCACCTTCCACGCACCCAGCTTATCTTTAAAGCTTAGTTTTGTTGAAACCACGGGAACTCTGCCTTTAGGAGTATATATTTCGCCTGTTACCCACTCATCATTCTTGTCGTACATTGTGACATTATTATCAGACAGCGCAATGGGCAGAATGCTGCAACAATTATCGGTTGAGCAGCAGCATGACTTCTCATTACTCATCTTCCCCACATCCTTTACAACAGCCTTCATTTTCTCTGCAAATGCAATTTTCCTTATCAGAGGTGATGTCCCACAAAAACTGCCTTGTTTTGCTGATAGTATCCGGGTCCAATGAGTAATACGTCCATTTACCTTGTTCTCTGCTCTTAACCAACCCGCATTCACACAGAATCTTCATGTGATGAGACAAGGTGGATTGAGAAATCTCGAATTTATCCAAAATCATGCAAGCACATAGTTCTCCGCAAGAGAGCATATCTACAATCATGGCTCTTTTAGGGTCTCCCAGCGCTTTGAATACTTTAGCATATTCCCTATACTCTCTCATTTGGTCACCTCATATCGAGAAATATCGATATATTAATTATGATTGTCAAATCGAAATGTGTCAATGTGGCAGCAGTAAATATCACCTAAGTAATTAAATGACGGACGTGTATTCCAAGTCATAAATAACAACATCATAGATGGCATCAAAACAAGCTCTACAATAACGAAGGATAGGCCTTTGTTCTTTGACCAGGTGCTATGTGGGTTGATAGCAGACAGGAATAACTGAAACAGTTTAATATGTACAACAAGTTTGAAAGACTGCCGGCTTGGAATAAAATCTTGTCTGAAAAGATTAGGAATTGTTGTTTATGGTTTCACCCAGCCTAACCTAGGCTAGGTGAATTTCTTTACCCAAGGTAGGGGCAGACAACCCTGCCTGCCCGTTTTAATCTATTTGCTCAAGATATCGTTAGACTTCTCAAAAGCTCCATGGATGGCATCCATTAGCTTGCCGGGACGGGCAGCATCTCCCAGCAAATGCACATTGGCGAAACTCTTGCTCAGTTCCTGATAAAGCTCATTGCAGGGTTTTACACCGGTGGCCAAAACAATGGTATCTGCAGGTATAAGCACAGTTTGACCGTCCTTTTCTGCTTCTATGCCATTGGCACGCAGGGCTTTGACTCTTGTTTCCTCGAAAATTTCCACCCCCAGGGTGCGCAGGTGCTTCAGAACCGTCCAGCGCATGCCCCGGGCCATATCCCGGGCTAAACCTTTGCCCATCTCAATCAGGCTCACTTTGTAAACCCCTCGGTTGAGGAGTTCCCGCAGTACCTCAATTTCTTCTACCTGGTGCCGCACCATGAAGCGCAAAGATTCGGCGCTTAAAGTGCCCTGCTCCGTCAGGTAGAGAGCGGTCTCACAGCCTGTGGCCCCGCCGCCCACTACCGCGATTCGCTGACCTGCTGGCGGTTCACCCGCCAGTACCTGCCAGGCCTGCATTACCCGGGCTCCTGCTTCGGTGGGCAGTGAGGGCGCGGTCGGCCGGGCACCGGTAGCCACCAGGATTACCTGGGGGTTCTCAGCAGCCACAGCTTGGATATTAGCATTTTTACCGGTTTTTATTTGCACTCCCAGAGCGGGAAGGACTTCCTGGTAATAGCCGATCAGGGAGGAAAACTCCTCTTTGCCGGGAGGTATGGAGGCCAGGTGCCACTGCCCGCCTATATGGTCCTGTTTTTCCCATAATGTTACCTGGTGCCCCTGCAGGGCAGCCACCCGGGCGGCTTCCAAGCCTGCTGGACCGGCCCCGATTACCAGTACCCGGTATTTCTGCCGGGGAGTTTTGATCTGGCGAGTCTCCTCGAACCCTGCCTGGGCATTAACCGCGCAAGTTACTCCCGGCAGGCCCTCTGTTTCCCGGAATACCCCGTCCAGGCAGGTCATACAGGCAATGCACTTGCGAATTTGCCTGGCCTGGCCCCTTTTGGCTTTAATGGCCCACTGATCATCAGCTAAAAAACCCCGGGCCACAGAGATAAGATCTGCCTGGCCCCGCTGGAGAATGGCTTCGGCCAGAGACGGGTTGTTGATGCGGTTGCCTATGGCTACCGGTATGCTGACCTGTTCCCTGATCTTCTGGGCCAGGTAGACATAGTTCCCCCGGGGCACTTCCGCCTGAATCTGGGGTACATTGGACTGGTGCCAGCCGCCGGTTATGTTGATTAAATCAATGGAAACCTGCTGCAGTTCCCGGGCGAAAATAGCCGCTTCTCTCCAGGTATTAGAGCCGGGGACAAAATCGCTGCCGCTTAAGCGAACGCTTAACACCATATCCGGGCCTACCTGCCGGCGGATTTCCTCCACTACTTCCAGGCCGAAGCGCATGCGGTTTTCCAGGGATCCGCCATACTGATCCCGGCGCTGGTTGGTAAGAGGGGATAGAAACTGGTTGATCAGGTATCCGGCACTGCTGATGATTTCTATAACTTCGTATCCCGCTTTTTGAGCCCGGACCGCTGCCAGGCCATAGCTTTTGATAAGCTGCTGGATCTCCCCGGCAGTCAGTTCACGAGGGATGTAACCGGTTAGTCCGGAAGGAACCGGTGAAGGCGCCACCACTTCATGGCCATCTTTATATCCCAGTGAATAGGCCCCGGCGTGAAACAGCTGTATGCCGATGCGGGAACCGTGTTGTTTCACTCGCTGGACCAATTGCCGGTGACCCTCAATGTAGCTGTCGTCATGTATGGATACAAATCCGCCATATACTCCCTCGGGGACTATGGCGGTTCCGCCGATCATTATTAAACCTGCTCCCCCGCGGGCCCGCTGTTCATAAAAGTTTATCAGGCGGGAATTAACCTGACCGTCAGGACAGTACGCCAGGTCCAGAGCCGACATGACAATGCGGTTGGGCAGGGTAACATTCTTTATCTGCAGTGGTTCGAAAAGCATAAAATTACCTCCTGGTTAATGGTGAGCAACTGACTACTTTAACAATATTACGAAAACAAAATATTTGTCAACTTGATATTTAGAAAATTTAAAATTGTCGTCTGCCCGGTGATTATCAGGTTAAGGTTTCAATTCAGAATACCGGCAGGTACGCATATAAATATATTACCTTGGCTACCAGAAAATAATCTGGACTCCTGGAGGTGCGCCAGAAGGAGGTTGTAACCTGTGTCCTACGATTTTAACTCTTTAATCCAAAAGGATCGTCAGGAGCGGCGTCAGCAGCAGTTCAACAAGACCTTTTTGGATTACCTGCAGATCGTGAAAGATGATCCCCAGGTAACCATGCTGGCTCATGAACGTATGTACCGGCTGATTACTGCTGCCGGGGTTAAGACCATTAAGACCGAAGAACACCCCCGTTTGCGGAGACTATATGGAAACACAATAATTAAAATCTACAGTTTTTTTGAAGAGGAATTCTTTGGCATCGACCAGACTATTATGGAGATAGCCCGTTATTTCTATGCTGCCGCCATGCGCGGGGAGGAATCCCGTCAGGTGCTGTACCTAGTGGGGCCGGTGGGTTCGGGAAAATCATCCTTAGTGGAAAGCTTAAAGAGAGCGCTGGAAAACAGTCCTCCCATCTATGTTCTTCAAGGCTGTCCCATGCGGGAGGAACCTTTGCACCTGATACCCAAACACCTGCGGCCTAAATTTGAAGAACTGCTGGGGGTAAAGATAGAAGGAGATTTATGTCCGGTTTGCCGTTACCGTTTGCTCCACGAGTATAACGGTGAATATGAACGTTTCCCGGTTACCACCAGCGACTTTTCTATTCGTTCCCGCAAGGGGATAGCGGTAGTGCCGCCGGTGGACCCCAACAACCAGGATACTTCCGTCCTTATAGGGTCCGTTGATATATCCAAAATGGACCTCTACCCGGAAGATGATCCCCGGGTACTGTCCTTAAACGGTGCCTTCAATACCGGAAACCGGGGGATCGTGGAGTTTATAGAAATCTTTAAGAACGACACCGAATACTTGCATACCATTATCACCGCCACCCAGGAAAAAGCCATCCCTTCACCGGGCAAAGGGCCTATGATTTACTTTGACGGGATTATTTTGGCCCATTCCAATGAGGCGGAATGGAACAAGTTCAAGGCCGATCATACTAATGAAGCTATACTGGACCGCATTGTAAAAATAGAAGTGCCCTATTGCCTGGAACTGAGCCAGGAAGTCCGTATCTATGAAAAAATCCTGAAAAAGAGCAATTTTACGGCTCACATAGCTCCCCACACCATCGAAATCGCTTCCATGTTTGCTATTCTCAGCCGCCTGACCCCTTCCAACAAGGTGGACCTGATCACCAAGATGCGCATTTACAACGGTGAAGAGGTCATGTACAAAGATGCTTCCCCAAAAGTGGACATTCATGAGTTAAGGGAAGAAGGGGGCCGGGAAGGGTTCTCCGGGATATCCACCCGTTTCATAATGAAAGCCATAACAATGCCCTGGCTGAATCCGATCACGACTGCATTAATCCCATTACCGTTATGGAATCCCTCATCAAAGCAGTAAAGGCGACCGATATGGGGGAGGAGGAGCGCCAAAAACTGCTGGGCTACCTGCAGGACAATATCAAAAAAGAGTACCACCGCATACTGGAAAAAGAAGTAACCCAGGCTTTCATTCACGGCTACCGGGAACAGGCGGAGACACTGTTCAATAACTATTTGGACCACGCGGAAGCTTTTGTTAACAAGGTAAAACTTAAAGATACCAATACCGGTGAAGAACTGGAACCGGATGAAAAATTCCTGGAGTCCATCGAGTCACAGATAGGCCTTACCGGGGCAGCTGCCAGAGGTTTTCGCAGCGATGTAACTGCTTACATGTTTTCCCTGCTGCGCAGCGGGCAGAAGATTGACTACACCTGCTACGAACCTCTCAAGGAAGCCATTGAGAAAAAACTGACCGCGTCAGTGAGGGAGCTGTCACGGGTGGTGACCCAGGCCCGGGTCCGGGATGAAGAACAGAAAAAGAAGTACGACGCCATGGTGGAAGAAATGAAACGCAACGGCTACTGCGATCACTGCTGCAATGTGGTTTTGAAATATGCCGCCAACAACCTTTGGAAGGACTGAAAGCAATGCAGACTGCAATGAATGAAAATATCGCTGGATGGCTTAAGCAGGAGTATTAGCCGGGCGAGCGACTTACGACGAGCCGTGGCAACTCACGGCGCAACTGAGGGCTGCGAAGGGGAGCGAGAAACAGGACGTTTCGAGCAGCTAGTACTGAGGGCATGGATGCCGAATTACGAGCGGTCCCCTTCGCACTTAAAGTTTGCCGATGTGTTGCAGGCGAGGAGTACCGGAGCGAGCCGGCTAATACTCCTGCGAAAGCAGTAATTAGCGGAGGTAGGCATAGAAGATTGCCGTGCCCTTTGCGCTCGCAATTGTCACCGGTAGAGCAAACCACGATGAATGAAAAGTCACCTTTTGTGTCATTGCTGTGAAAATAGCTCCCAATTGTGTCATTGCGAGCGCGTAGCGCGTGGCAATCTCTATGGCAACTAACGGTGTGAGTTAACAGATCGCCACGTC
>Ga0134096_1001870_pt1 | contig 15290 bp, 5 predicted proteins | sample 7_2taG_FD_94448 | JGI IMG/M metagenome (GOLD analysis project Ga0134096, IMG submission 94448) | Switchgrass degrading microbial communities from high solid loading bioreactors in New Hampshire, USA - 7_21_20_110_A3 metaG | ecosystem: Engineered > Bioreactor > Semi-continuous > Anaerobic >... | reverse complement strand
CCCGAATCGGTCACTGAGAGTTGCTTACGGACATTTTACGAGAGCCAGGATCTGGCTTCCACCATCTGGCTGGCGCGGCTGGAACGCAAATTGCAGAGCGAAGGGCTTTACGACGCTTTCCTTGAGGCATATCGAAACCTGACTGGACGCCCCTGGCAAATTGACCGTTCCGAGCACGGATTTTATGGCGATGAAATCGCCGAGGCTCTGGCGAAAGCACTGGGCAAACCGGTAGGAAGCGCCAAAGAGATGATTGCAACCTATCAACGCGATCACAACCGCGTCACCCCAGAGCTTCTCGCCAAGGAGATTACCGCCTATTTGGAAAACAAAGCGTCAGAGGTAAAACCGCGCGAACCGCATTTGATCTTTGTTATCGACGAGATGGGTCAGTTTATTGGCGATAGCAACGACCGTATTGAGGAATTACGCGCCATTGTTGAACAATGCGGTGTGCAGGGGCGCGGTCGGATCTGGTTTATCTGCACCTCGCAGGAAGCTCTGGATCAGGTTGTCGAGCGCACCGGTCTCAAGCTGAGCAGCCTGGGCAAATTGGATGCCCGTTTTTCGACCAAAATCACCTTGACCGGCGAGGATGTGCTCCGGGTGGTGCAAGAACGCCTGCTGCGTAAACGCGAGGCGAACCTGGGCGCAGTGGATGAACTGTACAAGGAAGGTCAGCTCGCCGATCTAAGCCGTCTGCAAATCGAGCGCGAACTAGCCATCTTGAACAGGGAAAGCTTCTGCGGCTCTTACCCCTTCCTCCCATACATGGTCCCTCTGGTGCAAGAGTTGTTCAACGCCATGCGCGGCTTCAAACTCTCTGGCACGGAGCGCAGCATGATCGGCGTTGTCCAGGGAGCCTTGATCCGGCTGGCGGAGGAACACCTGGGGGTCTTAGCGCCTCTGGATATGATCTTTGACCAGGTGACCGATGAACTCAGCGCCTCAGATTATTTGGGAACCACAGGCATTAAGCTCATCCGGGATACAGACCAGCAGATCCCTGGCACGCCAATCTCTCCCAGTCGGGTGCTGAAAGTGTTGTGGTTGATCTCGCGCGTCGAATGGGTGCCGCGCACCCCCGAAACCATCGCCCGGTTGTTGGCAAGCGACTTGGATGTGGACCTAGCGAAACTCAGGGATGATGTCCGGAATACCCTCGACCGCCTGCAGAAAGCCGGGCTGGTTGCCAGGGATGAAGCCACAGAGCAATACCGTTACCTGAGCGAAAAAGAGCGCGGGGTCGAAGAAGATATCATTGACAAGATCCGCGATTACGGTGTTGGGGTGGCAAAGCGCAAAGCCACCGAGCTGCTCAAAGAGCGAGTGCTCACCCGTTCAAAGCTCGGCGATTTCAAGATCCAGCTCGGTTCGAACGGGATCATCCCCTTCTCGCTCAGCCTGGACGGCGAGCCGATCAACACCGGCGGCGAGATCCTGGTGGAGCTTTCCAGCCCGCTCTCCGCGCCTAAAGTGGAAGAGATCGAGCTCGAAAACCTGGGCAAAGGCGTGCGCGGCAAGGTGATCTGGTGGGTGGCTGCTGGCGAAAGCTCGCTGGTCGAGAAGCTCAAACGCCTGGAAGCGTTGGAAAAAGTGCCCCAACTGCCCAAGTGGCGCAATGATCGCAGCGACGAAACCGTGCGGGTGCTGAAGGAAAAGGAAAAGGAGCGCGCCACTCTGGAAAGTCACATCGTCGGATTACTGGAGAGTTGCCTGCGCAGAGGCGTGGTCTACTATTCTGGCGATCAGGCGGAATTGGATGGCTCAAAAGAGTTGAAAGCCATCGCCCAGGAGTTCGTCGGCGTGGCGGCTGGTAACCTGTATGACCGCTTCAAAGACGCCGACAAAGCCTTCGATGAGAAGAACATCACCCGTTACCTGGATGCGCGGGCGAAGAACCTGGCAAGGCTGGACCCGGCGTTGGGTTTGTTCGACGCCCAGGATCATTTGATGCGCAACGCTCCGTTGGTGGAGGCAATCTTTGACGAATTGAAGCGCCGGGAAGACGAGGGGCTCCCCCTGGACGGCAAGGCGATCCTGGAGAGCTTCGAGCAAATTCCCTTCGGTTGGTCAGAAGCCCTGGTGCGCCTGACTCTGGCAGCCATGCTGCGCGGCGGCGCGGTACACCTGCAGCCAGCCGATTCCGATCAGCCTATCTACGATGTCTCCGACCCACGCGCCGAAGAGGCGTTCACCAAGCCGACCAAATTCAAAAAGACGCGCTTCTACCCCACGGTGGGCGGCTTAAAGCCCGACGAGGTGAAGAAAGCCAAAGATGGGCTGATTGCCTTGGGGGAGGTCGGCTTGCCGGATACCGCCCACGGGCTGGCGGAGCGCATCCGCGAGCTTGGTCAGAAAATGACGAACCAGGCGAACGCCATCCGCGCCCGGGTGCGCGACCTCAAGCTGCCGCTGCCGGAGACCTACCAGCGGGTTGAACCGGTCACCGCTCAAGCCCTGGCGCAGCGCGACCCGGTGGCGTGTGTGCGCCGCTTCATCGAGGATCAAGAAGGCTGGAAAGAAGTGGCGACATTCCTCAAAGCATACGAAACCTTCGTCGAGCAGCAGCGCGATCGCGCTTACTTGACCTATGTGGCTGCGCTGGATTACGTCCGCAGTACGCCAGCGGTTTTTGAGGGCGAGGCAGGTAAGAAGGCGCGCGAACACCTGGAGGATTTCGACGCCATCGTTGGGGTAAAAGAGATCATGACCAAGTGGAAACTGCTCCAGGATGCGGCGTTGGCGGTGCTGGACCGATATCGCCAGGTCTATCAGGCGGCTTACGCCAGTTGCGACCAGGCGATCGCCGCCTTGAAGTCCGAGATCGAGGCGGCAGAGGCTTTCACCCGCCTGGGACTCTCGCGTCAGCAGGCGATCCTCGATGAGTACTTTGGAGTGAATGCGCTGCTGGCGCTGCCGGCGATCGACGATCTGAAGACCGCCGAAAAACTATTGGCAGCCTCGGAAAAGCGCAAGGTCAGCGAGCTGGAGGCTTTGCGCATGGCGATCCCGGGCTACCGCAAAGCCATCTTTGACCGCTGCGAGCGCGAATGGCAGGCGCAGCAGGAAGCCCAGAAAAAAGTGGGCGATGGCGGTGAGAAACCCGAGAAGAAGGTGCACCGCCTGAGCCTGCGGGAAAAATTAGCCGGGCGCCGCTTTGTGCGCCGCGATGAATTCGATGCTTTCTGGCAGAGCATCGGCGCAGAAATTCAAGCCAAACTGGATGAAGGCTACGAGGTGGTGGTGGAAGCATGAGCAAGCCAATCAATGGACGCCCCGCATTGAGCGATGAGGTCAAGAAACGGCTGAAGCCCTTGATTATCGAGCTGCGCCGCACACTGGAAGAGGACCTGGAGCGCGAGCTGCGCCGCCTGGGACTGGATAGGAGCAAAGATTCCCCGCTGCCGGTGGAGGCGCTCAGCTATTTGACCGAGCAGGAACGGGAAATTCGCGCCGAGCTGGAAGCCATCCTGGCAAAAGAGCAGGAATCGATCGGCTCCTTCGCCGGCGCGCTGGAAGCCGTGCGGCGCGAAGCCGCCTACACCCACCTCAACCGGCTGGTGGGGCTGAAGTGCCTGGAGCTGCGCAGCCACCTGGTCATCGAAGGCGAGCGCACCGAGGCGGTGACCTGCCGGCAAGAGTTCGGCGGGCGCTCCAAGTGGCTGTGGACCTTGCGCTCACGCGAAAGCCGCTACCGCCATGGCGCCCAAGCGGAAGAGCTGCTCTGGCGCGAAGGGCTGCTGCAAGCCTGCGCTGCCGTCACCCAGGAGATCGGCGTGCTCTTCGACCCTGCCGATCCTTACGCCAAGGTCTGGCCATCCTTCCGCACCTTGCGGGCGGTGGTTGACCGCCTGAACGAGCTGCCGGAGGACGCCTTCCGCACCGATGAGCTCCTGGGCTGGGTGTACCAGTACTTCCAGACCGAGGAGAAAGAAAAGGTCACCGCTGGAGAATCCTTCACCCAAAAGCTGAAGAAGACCAAGAAAATCACCGGAGCGGATATCGCCACCTACACCGCCCTGTACACCGAGCGCTACATGGTGGATTTCCTGCTGCAGAACTCCATTGGCGCCTATTGGATGGAGATGTACCCCGATTCGCGCGCCAAAGAAGCCTGGCAATATTACGTGACCCCCGCCACGCCACACACCCGCCTGCCCAAGCCGCTCAAAGAGTGGAAGTTGCTGGACCCCGCCATGGGCAGCGGGCATTTCCTGGTGGTGGCGTTCGACCTGCTGGCGCAGCTCTACGAAGAGGAGCGCCAGATGGAGGCGCAAGGGCGCCTGCCCAGGGGTTGGTCGGTGCCCGCCGGACAGACGGCCCGCGTCATCCTCGAAAACAACCTGCACGGCATTGACATTGACCTGCGGGCGGCGCAACTGGCGGCGCTGGCGCTCTATCTCAAAGCCAAAGAGCTGGGCTGGGATGAAGCCGGCGGACCGCCGCGCCTGAACCTGGTGGTGGCAGACGCCGTGCTCACGCGTGGCGAGGCGTACGAGCGTTTGCTTGCCCAGTACAAAGACAACCCCGCCATCCAGGAGGCAATCCGGAGCATCTGGTATGCTCTTGAGAATGTTCGAGAACTTGGAAGCCTTGTTAGAGTAGAAGAAGAAGTAGACAAAGCAATTCGGATAGCAAGAGTAAATGATAACAAACAAACTCCGCTTTTTGCTTCTGTGCGAGATTGGTTTCAATATAAAAATACTTTATATCAACGTCTACATGAAGTCTATGAAATTGAGGGTGGAAAAAGTGATACCAATGTCCGCATATTCGGCTCAGAAATTCAAAAGAGTCTAACTCTATTGAAAATTCTATCTAACCGGTACGATACAGTGTTTACAAATCCACCGTATATGGGTTCAAAGCAAATGGAAGGAGTTCTTAAGAGATTTGTCGATCAACATTATAAGGCAGGAAAACGTGATTTATATTCCGCATTCATTTTGCGGTGCCTGGAACTTGCCGTTGATGATGGTCGTGTTGCGATGGTTACACAACAAAGCTGGATGTTCCTAAAAACATTTGAAAACTTTAGAGCTTTACCTAAGGAAAAGTTGGACAAGAAAAAACCAGACCAATTTGATGGAATACTACGAACTGTATCCATTGAAAGCCTTGCTCATATGGGAGCAAATGCCTTCTCTGAAATAAGTGGTGAAATCGTAAATGTAGTCTTGTTTACCTTTCGAAATCAAAAACCTTCCGACAATCATAGATTGGTTGCGTATCGACTTATCGGTGGATCCAGCGCAGATCAGAAGAAGGCTATGCTGTTATCCGCTATTAGTTCTAATAATGGGTATAAGGTTGTACAAAAGCGTTTCTTAAACATCGAGTCGTCACCATTATCATATTGGCTCACAGATCGATTGCTAGATTTCATGGGACAAGAGCGTAGGTTAAGCACAATTGCTCATGCTGGAGGAGGTGTCGGTACGCGGGATGAAAACCGCTTTTTAAGGAAGTTTTGGGAAGTGCCGTCCTACATTGATTGGTGGAAACCTTACGCAAAAGGCGGTAAATACCAGAAATGGGTTGGATTGCTCGATAATGTTATCGATTGGGAAAATGATGGTGAAAGAGTAAAAAATAGCATAATCAGGAAATATCCATATTTAAAAGGTAACTATGGTTTCCTAATCCGCGACGAAAAATATCATTTTAAGCCCGGTTTAACTTATACAGATTTCGCTCAAGGAAATTTTTCTTGTAGATTATTAGATAGTGCATTGTTTAGTGATGCTGGACCAGGGATATTCATACGAAAAGGCCATCGCGAAGGCATAATGGCGTGGTTAAACACTCATCTGGTGAGCTTTATGTTACGTGCCATAAGTCCGTTGGTTAATCATTTTGGATGGGGCTATGTACTTAGCTTACCTATTCCCGACGTGGATGTGTTAGAAAATATTTCTTCCTTCGCTCAGATAGCCTCTGAATATAAAGTTAAGCTGATAGAAAAAGTAATTACAGATAGAAATTTCAGATATGTTCCAGCTGAGTTCTTAAATCCAGGGATAACTCTACATAAATTAGAGGTGATTCTTCATTCACTGGAAGGGTTTATTGAACATCAGCTTTCAAAGAGTATTGGTATAGGTGACGAAGAAGTAGAAGCGTTGAAAAGCGAAGTAGGAACTCCAGTCGGATGGTTTCCTCTGATAAAGGGGTACACGGAACTTCCAAGATTGGAAGATAATTATCCGGATGTGCCAGAGGCTGTATTAATGTATTTAGAAGGGCACAATCACATTATACTAAGTGAAAGAGAGTTATATGATGTTAAAAACCGCCTAGAGATTCTCTATCATACAGGCCCAGGAGTGAATGAAGCGAATGGAATTGATTCTGAATCGGGTGAAGTCATCGTCTTTGAAAACGACGATGAGGAAAAAGAAAGTGCTCTACTAGGTGCAAATATTCCTATACCGACAGAAACGTTCTTAGAAGAGCTTTCCCAAAAGTTAAAAATCCATCCTATCTCAGTTTATAGACTGTTAGAGGAGATATCTAGGGAAAAACAAATAATATGTCCAGCATTAATGCAGCAAAATGTCATATCCTTCTTGTCGGAACAAATATTAAGAATGTTAGGCCATGAGTGGCCGAACCAAAAAGCTTATGAAAAACGGCTAGGTAAACCCATTCTGCCTCCCAAGTGGGTTAATCCAAATGGGATTCTTCTGCTTACTCATAATTCAGGAGAAGAAAACTTTACTGAACGGTTGAGAAATTATTTGGATGAAGCGTTCGGCTCCGATCATGGGTTGGATGTAGAGAGGCAAGCAATTGTTTATTTATCTTGGAGGTCTGGGGATGAATTAGGGCAACAAAAAGCAGGCTCGTTAGAACAATGGTTCGAGAGAGAGTTCTTCAAGCGCCACGTCTCCCAATTCAAAAAACGCCCCATCGCCTGGCACCTGACCAGCCCCAAGGGCGCTTTTCAGGCGTTCGTTTACTACCACAAGTTCGACAAGGACCGCCTTAAGCTGCTGCGCTCGCGCTACGTCAGCGAAACCCTGAAAGAGTTGCGCCGCCAGCTCGGCGAGGCGCAGAACCAGGCTGCCCTGGACCGTAAGGCTCTGAATCGGGTGGCTGAATTAGAAGAGAAGATCGCCGATGTGGAGGAGTTCGACCGCCGCCTGGGGTTGCTGCAAGAGGGACGCCAGCGCGAGGCGCGCATCTGGGTGCCCTGGAAGAGCCCAGCAGAGCAGCCGGTCGGCTGGGACCCGGATATCAACGACGGCGTGCGGGTCAACATCGCACCCGTGCAGCGCCTGGGTCTTCTGGCAGCGCAGGTGCTCTCCAAGAAAGACCTGGACAGCCTGCTGGCGCCGGAGGGGCGATGAGCGCAGGAATCTGGCTGAAATGACCTATTTCATCACATAGGAGGAGTCTGTGGAGCTTTTCCCCGATAAGCGCAATCTGGTGAACATCATCGAGCAAGCCCGCAAAGGGGCAGTGTGCCTCCCCGAGTTCCAGCGCGAGTTTGTCTGGAAACGCGAAGAGGTGGCGGATTTGCTACGCTCGATCGTGCGGCGTTACTACATCGGATCCTTGCTGCTGCTGCGCTGCGAACCGAACAACCCGCCTTTTGCGCCGCGCTTTTTTCGCGGCGCAAAGCCGCAATACCACCAACCTCGACCAGAATATCTGGTGCTGGACGGACAACAGCGCATCACCGCCTTGCTCTACGCCCTGACAGCGCCCAACCTGGGCTTGAAAGACTCCAGCCGGCGAAGATGGTTCTTTTTGGACTTGAAACTCTTGCTGGAAGATGTCTATGACGATGAGATCGTCTTTGACCGCGCCGAAGATGAGCTTGGCGATTTGCTCACCGAGCAGAAGCAGTACCAGCAGCTCGTCCTGCCTTGCACACGCCTGCTAAACTCACGGGATTTCTTCAAATGGCGCGATGGGTTGGATGACTGGCTGCGTGAGAACAGCCCGGCAGACCATCAAAACTTCCGCGATAGGTGGCGCGATCCGTGGACAGATCTGGTGACCGCCTTCCAGAACTACCAGGTTCCCCTGGTGGAATTGCCTCGCGTGGAAGACTCGGATTCCGAAGCCATCGGGCGGGTGTGCGCGATTTTCGAAAAGCTCAATTCGACTGGGGTGGCGCTGTCGGTTTATGACCTGCTCACCGCCAGGCTATACCGGCATGGCATCAAGTTGCACCACCTGTGGGAGAAAGCCTGTAAGGCGCATCCGCGCCTAGCAGCCTGGTCGGAGGGCAAGGCGGAGAAGAACAACTTTGGCGTCTTGCTGTTACGCACGCTGGCGCTGCTGAGAGATGTAAAACCAACGCCTCGTGAGTTGATCGATCTGGACCCGGAAAACTTCGAAAAGGACTGGCGCCGGGCAGCCCAGGCAATGGAAAAGGCATTGGAATTGGTCACCCTCGTTGCTCCGGATGGATTTGGCGCCTTCGACCCGAAGTGGCTGCCTGGCTCAGGTTTGCTGCCCACCCTGGCTGCCTTGCGCGCAACCATTGAAGAGAAGAAGCTGGGAGAAGCGGCGCGCGCCGATTTGCGCCGCTGGTATTGGTGCAACGTGTTCATCGAACGCTACTCCAGCGCGGTGGAAAGCAAGTCGCGCAAAGATTACACCGAAATGCTGGAATACTGGCAAAAGGGCAGCCCAGAACCATCCGTTTTCACCGAAGCCAAAGCCCTGATTGGCTCCTCGAGTTATACCATTCGAGATTCGGCGACCACCGGCAGCGCTGTCTATAGCGGCGTATTTTGCCTGCTGGCATTGCGCAATGCCAGGGACTGGCGCAGGGGCGAGATTATCCAGCTCCAGGATTTACAGGATCACCATATCTTCCCGCGCGGGTATCTGCAACAGCGCGGGTTTACGAAACGGGTTGAGATCAATACGATCGTGAATCGCACCCTGATCAGCGATGAGACCAACAATAAGATCAAAGCCAAGTCGCCAGCGGAATATTTGCAAAGTGAGGATATCTTCCCTGCCGGACCGAATCTTGAACTGTTACAGCCACATTTTATCGGTCCAGATGCCCTGGAAACTTTACACGCGGCAAAAGAAGACCTGGGACCCGCCGGATTGAGAGAGGTGTATGAAAAGTTCCTCTCGATCCGGGAAGCAGCGATCATTGCCGAAATCCGCAGGGTGACCGGCGTGGAAAAATCCATGGGAGGCAAAGCGTGATCTTAAAGTGGATCACTGCTGATTTAATCGAGCTGTTTACCCGCGATACACGGGTGTCTGTGGCATTGTGGTTCGACGGGAACGCCGAGTTTTCTCACCTGCTGCCCGCGGTCGAAGAATCCCTGGCAGAACGAGACGTCTGTTTATTGGCGTTCCAGCCGGAGCTTCACCACGGCGCGCTGTGGCTGAAATGGGCGCTGGAGGCGGGTCCCGCAAAAGGGAAGAAGGCTATCCTCTGGCTGCCCTTCGACCGCGGCGATTTGACCAGCGCATTGTGGGAGATCGAGCCGCTCGATCCGCTCATGGAATATCACTTTTCTGGGTTGACCTGGCTGATCGATGGGCGACAACCGACCTTGTTCGCTTTCCTGCGCAAACACGGTGTGCCATTGCCCAGCAGCCGCGCCGCCCAGGATGCGCTCTTTCGCGGCGGTCCTGATTCGCTGCTTGCAAAATACGTACGCGCCAATGTAGACCGCGATGAAACCTTTTGGAAGTCGAAAGTGCTGACCGCGGCGGTAATCGAAGAGAGCATCGTCGGCGATGTGATGGAACGCTTGCTGCGCTTCCTGGCTGATCCAGCGCATGAATGGGAGATGCTTCAGCAGCAGGGGATTGCCGATGAGTTCTGCTCCCAGGTGGCTGCCCAATATGGTGAAACCGACTCCCTGCCGGATGATCCGGAAGGCTGGGCAGCCGCCTTTGTGAGGTCTTTGATTGCCCAGGAAATCTATGAAGCTACCGGAAACCCGACGGATTACCCTCTGGCTGCCGAACTGCCAAAGCCGAAGCATCGCCTCGCCACACGCAAGCTCATGGCTCACTGGCAACGCGACCGGGATCATTTGGAAACTTACCGGCGCTGGGCGCTGAATATAGAGAAAAAGATCGATCTGCGCGCCTGGGCGGAGGACAAAGCGGGAGCTTCACATGCTTTGCGCTCTCTGGCAGCAGAACGCTGGAGCAAATACCTGCGGGGGCTGAAGCAGGTTGCCCAAAGCGGGAGCGAATTGCGCAGCTATCTGATCGAAAATCGAAAACTTGCTGAGGAAGAGGTCAATGGCTTCTGGGCATCGGGGACGGATGATTTGCCGGGTTGGAGACTGGCGCTCGAGCTGATCCATCTTGTCGAGCGAGTTGACAAAGTGCTTGGGATGCTCAACCCTGCGCTCACACCCCCCGACCTGGTCGAGGCGTATATCAAGGACTGGCACCAGATCGATTTAGCTCACTGGCGACTGATGGCTGCAGCGCGCCGGGCGGATGAGATGGAGGTTCTGGCAGCGGCAGCCGATCGCTTCTATACCCAGTATCTGGATGCGGTTGGGCAGGCATTTTACACTGCCTTCCGCGACGCCGCCCAATGGCCCCCCAGCGGCTGCCAATCGGTCTCCGAGCTGGCTTCTCAGCTCTTTTCAGGCAGCACGGCGCGCAGCGCCATCCTGGTGGTGGATGCATTGCGCTTCGATCTGGCGGCAGCCTTGCGCGCCAGTTTGGGGGAAGGTGAGCTGACCGGCTACCTGGCGAATGTGCCCTCCGAGACCTGGGTAGGGATGACCAGTTTGTTGCCTAACCCAGATGCTCATTTAGAGATCAAGGGAGGCAAACCGGTCTTGGCGTCCCCGGTTGCCGGCGGGGATTTGAATTACCGCGCTTATCGTTGGAAGCTGCTTGAGGCTGCGGGTGCAAACCATCTCGGGACGGACCCCAAGGGAAATCGGAAGGATGAGATCCATCATCTACAGGAGCTCGCCGAAAAGCCCGCCTCCTTGCCTCAACAGCTGGTATTATTCGATCGGGGTGTGGATGAGCTGGGGCATGGGGCGAACTATGAAGTCATCCTGCATTTCGAGGAACTGATCGCAGCTCTTGGCAGAGCGATCCGCAAGCTGAAAAGCTGGGGTTATTCCGAAATCCATGTGGTGACCGATCATGGCTTTGTCTTGCTCAACGCCAATGCTCACATCCAGCCGCTCGAATTGAGCAAGAGCCAGTTCGTGTTGAGCGCTGCTCGTTGGGGGATCACCGACGCGGGTCAAAAACTGCCGGTGGCAAGTGTGACCTTTCCGTTAGACCCAAACTGGCAGGTTGCCCTACCTCCCGGCTTGCGCAGCTTTGCAGAGCCAGGGCGTTTCTTTCATGGTGGCGCCACGCTTCAGGAGGTGGTCATCCCCCATCTGAAATTCGTTTCGATGACCGCCCCGCGCCGGATGAGCATCACGGTGGAACTACCCAAAACCGAGGTCTTTACGCTGGCGGTGAAGGTCGAATTGACCCCGGAAGTTTCGGCGCCGAAAGACCTGTTCGATACCCAGGTTGAGAGATTGAGATTGCGCGTCTTCCTTGGAGAGCCGGGGGCGCCGCGCTCTAACGAAAAAACCATCGAAATCGAACCCGGCAGCGTGGAGCCGATCAGCGTTACCCTGTTCTTGAATCGAGAGCCAGCCATCGCGGCTGGTACGGAAATTCCGCTTCAGGTGTTAGATCAGGACACCCAATATAACTTTGCCCATGGGATGTCCATCCGGGCAGGGCGAGATTTAAGCTAGGCAGTGAAGGATGACAGGATGAACGAATTGACCACTTTGGTTATGGATGATATCGATCAACGAGCCACAGAAGCTTTCCCGGGTTTGGTGGTGCGGAAAGATCTGCTCCGCCGGGTAAGATCGGCGTTTAGCGTGCCGATGTTTGTGATCGAGTTTCTCTTGGGTAAGTACTGCGCCACGACCGACCCGGATATCATCGAAGAAGGTTTGCAATATGTTCGTGAAACACTGCGCACCAAATACGTCAAGCCCAGCGAGCGAGAGATGGTCAAATCGCGCATCAAGCAACATGGGGTGTATGAAATTATCGATAAGGTGAAAGTGCGCCTGGTCGAGACCCATGATAAGTATTGGGCTGAGCTGGCTAACATCAATTTGGACTTTGTAAACATTGATGAATCCTATCTACGCAAACATGAGCGCCTGGTTCAAGGCGGGATTTGGGCGGAAGTCAGCCTTGGCTACGATGAATCCTATATCTTTCGTGGGCAGAACCGACCGTTTGTCATCGAGAATTTAAAACCGATTCAGGTGTCAAACCTATCGCTCGATCGCTTCCGAGCCGCCCGAGCGCAGTTCAGCCGGGATGAATGGATAGGCTTTCTCTTGCGCAGCCTGGGTTTAGAGCCCACCCATCCCTATTTCACACATCGGGTCAAGCTGCTCTATCTCTCCCGCTTGATCCCACTGGTTGAAAAGAACTTTAACATGGTTGAGCTGGGACCGCGAGGGACGGGCAAGAGTTTTGTTTATCAGCAAGTCAGCCCGTACTGCCATCTGGTCTCAGGTGGGCAAACGACTGTGGCTCAGATGTTCGTCAACCTGGCAACGGGTGCCAAGGGTTTGGTTGCTCTATGGGATGCCGTGGCATTCGATGAGGCAGCTGGGGTCAGCTTCAAAGATAAGAATGGCATCAACATCATGAAGGGGTTCATGGAAGATGGGAACTTTTCGCGCGGTTCCGAGATCATCACCGCCGAAGGATCAATTGTCTTCCTGGGCAATCTGGATGGCGATATTGAAACGATTGTCAAGACCTCGCACCTTTTCTATCCAATGCCCAAGGAGATGGACGCAGCCTTCTTCGACCGCCTGCACTTTTACTTGCCTGGTTGGGAGTTTCAAAAGACACGCGATGAGTTCTACACCAATCATTTCGGATTTGTGTCAGATTATCTGGCTGAAGTGATGCGGGCATTGCGCAAGGATAGCTACACGGACGTGCCCGAAAGGTACTTCCAATTTGGCTCCCATCTCACCGGACGTGACCAGAAAGCTGTACGGAAGACAGTTTCCGGTCTGATCAAGCTCATCCATCCGGATGGACAGGTTACCAAAGAAGAGGTCGAAGAGTATGTCGTCTTCGCCATGGAGATGCGCCGGCGGGTCAAGGAGCAGCTACGAAAAATCGCCGGCGTCGAATACTGGGATGTGAATTTTTCCTATCGAGACCTGGAAACTGGCAACGAGCAATTTGTCAGGGTGCCGGAGATGGGGGGTGGGTTGATCATCGAGCCCATTACCCTGGCTCCCGGCGCAGTCTATACCATCGGTCGAGATGCCGAGAGTGGTAAACTGGCTTTGTTCCTGCTGCAAACTCAGATCAATCCTGGCTCTGGACGCATGATCCCCTTGGGCAACCTATCGAAAGCCATGAAAGAGGGGATCAAGACCGCTGAGGCTTATCTAAAAGCCAACATTCATAAACTGGGCATCTCAATCGATTTGAAAAGCTACGATTTCAGCATGCAGGCGATCAACCTGCAGCAAGCCAAGGAAGGCGCTGAAACAGCGGTGGCGTTCTTTATATCGTTGGTCTCAGCCCTGCTCAGCAAACCTGTCCGAGCGCAAACGGTGGTTCTGGGCGAGATGAGCGTTCAAGGCTTATTGCTTAAAGTGACCAACCTGACCGAACGGATGCAATTGGCGCTGGACTCCGGCGCCAAGTATGTGCTGATTCCGAGTGAAAATAAGCGCGACCTGGCGGATGTGCCAGATGAAGTATTGAATAAGCTGCAAGCCACTTTCTATACCGACCCGATCAACGCCGCCATCCGGGCGATGGGGTTGGAGTGATGAAGTTATCAATCATTAGATTAGAATATGTATAAATGGAACCTCGCTTAACCCCATTGATGTAAAGGATAACCAAATATGTTGAATTTAGTTGTCGGTCATAAAAAAAATCCTCTAGCCGCAAACAAACTGATCGAGTTACTCAGTGGTGTAGAGATGAATGGCACTCTCTACATTGGCTATCCTATTCTGGCTGATGTAGAAGAAACGGTTTTCATCGATGCTCTATTAACCACTCAGGAATGTGGCGTGGTTGTAATTGATTTTGATGACCGCTCTCGAGGATCACTCGAATATGACCGTATTCGGCAACGACAGGATGATCTATATAGAATCCTCGAGATTAAATTCAAGCGATACAAGAATCTGGTCGAGGGACGGCACCTGCCCTTTGAGATTAACGTTGTAACCCTCGTACCAGATATTGGAGGAGAAGTTCACAAAGACGGGTTATTACTAACTGGACCAGACAGTTTGATTAATGTAATCCGAGACTTCCCATCTGTGAACCGCGATCTGCTTGAGAAAATCAATGCCGCGGTCGAGCGCGTTACAACTATCAAGCCTTTACGAAAGCGTTCTTCTGTTAAGAAACCTGATTCTCGTGGTGCTCGCATAAAAGAGATAGAAAAAGAGATCGCTAATTTGGATAAATGGCAAAACAGCGCCGCGGTTGAAATGCCCGATGGAGTGCAAAGAATTCGCGGTCTGGCGGGTTCAGGCAAAACGATCGTTTTGGCTTTGAAAGCGGCTTATCTCCATGTGCTTCACCCAGAATGGAAGATCGCGATTACTTTTCAAACCCGATCCCTCTATCAACAATTTGAGGATCTTGTCAGACGATTCACTTTTGATCAAATTAATGATGAACCAAACTGGGAGAATTTGCGCATTATTCACGCTTGGGGTAGTTCGAGCCAACCAGGCTTTTATTCCGAGATTGCCATGGCTCATGGCGTTTCACCCAAGGATTTCAATTATGCAAAAAGCACATTTGGCGCTCCAACAGCTTTTGATGGTGTATGCCAAGAATTACTACAACAAGTCGGTGAAACGAAATTCCAGCCATTATTTGATGTAGTCCTTATAGACGAAGCTCAGGATTTCCCCCAAACCTTCTTTGAGTTGGCATATCTTGCAACCCGTGAACCCAAACGAATAGTATATGCTTATGACGAATTACAAAACCTAAGTCGTTATTCGATGGTGCCACCATCCGAATTATTTGGGAAAGATTCCAGTGGTTCACCTCGAATTCCGGAACTACTTAATGAGAAAGGGTCACCATCTCAGGATATTGTTTTACCTGTTTGTTATCGTAATACACCCTGGGCGTTAACAATTGCTCATGCTCTTGGATAGTCTCCCTAACAAGTGTTTCTAGCACTTGGTAAAGGAACGGTAAACAACAGTTCTTTAACACTCCAAATATGATCGGTCAGGTTGGCAGCCATACCTGGGGTCCGGGGCGTCCACTTG
>Ga0134096_1001849_pt1 | contig 15423 bp, 9 predicted proteins | sample 7_2taG_FD_94448 | JGI IMG/M metagenome (GOLD analysis project Ga0134096, IMG submission 94448) | Switchgrass degrading microbial communities from high solid loading bioreactors in New Hampshire, USA - 7_21_20_110_A3 metaG | ecosystem: Engineered > Bioreactor > Semi-continuous > Anaerobic >... | reverse complement strand
TTGCCGCTAAAGCCTGTGAAGTAATGGAACAGGCAAGGGTTGTAAAACAAAGCGCAGAAAAACTTCTGAATGTCGTATCGCTTTTCAGGATTTAAAAGGGGAAGTTTATTACTTCCCCTTTTTTAATAAGATTGACTTTCCAATAAGCAAATAAAGTGGTAATATATACAAAAAAGTCGAAATTTTGCAGGTGACAGGTTTCTGATGTTTACATTACCGGGTTACGTAATAAATGAGCAAATTCACGAGGGCAGCAGGACAAAGGTTTTCAGGGGATATACACTGGATGAAGGTATTCCCGTTGTATTGAAAGTCCTGTTCAGGGATGCCGCTGATTCGGAGAAAACATCAAGATTTTTCCGTGAATATGAAATCACCCGCTCACTTAACATAGAAGGTATTGTCCGCCCTGAAAAGCTTGAGCAGACTGATTCAGTGATTGCTTTAGTAAGCAAGGATTTTGGTGCGATATCACTGAAAGAATACATAAAGAATCACAGAATTGGCATTGATGAGTTTCTGGAAATAGCCGTTCAGCTTTCGGAAACTCTGAGTATGCTCCATAACAGGGGAATAATTCACGGGGATATAAAACCCGGGAATGTCCTTATTGAACCCGCAAGCAAAAAAGTTTACATAATAGATTTCAGCAGTGCCGTTTCCCTCTTTTCGAAGAACTATGAATCAGTATTTTTTCATTCCGAGCGGACATATGAATATATGGCTCCTGAGGTTACCGGCCTGCTGAATATCGGTATAGATTTCAGAAGCGATCTTTATTCGCTGGGTGTAATGTTTTATGAACTGATAACCGGTGTAACGCCTTTCCGGGCTGAAACCCAGGAAGAATGGCTCCAGGTACACATGGTACAGGCTGCAAAACCGCTGCATGAAATTGTACCAGATATTCCTCAGATCATATCAGATATAATAATGAAACTTCTGTCAAAATCTCCTGCCGAAAGGTATCAGACTGCCGCCGGGCTGGCGTATGATCTGAAGGAGTGCCGGAACCGGTTTGCAGGTACGGGTGAAATTAAACCATTCACTTTAGGCCGTAGAGACAGGCCCGGATGTTTCATTCTTCCCCAGAAACTTGCCGGAAGAGAAAAGGAAAGACGGTTTCTGGCTGATGCGCTGAACCGGGTGGCCAGCGGAAAAAGCGAAACAATACTTGTGTGTGGGGATCCCGGGATTGGCAAAACCATGCTTATAGACGAAAGCATGAGAACTGTTGCCGGTGAAGGAGGTTTTTACGTAAGCGGGAAATTCGATCAGCTGAAAAGCAGTATTCCATATGCGCCTTTTGCGTCTGCCTTTGCGAATCTTATAAGGCAGCTCATGACAAAAAGCGAGAAAGAGCTGAATGAATGGAAAAAGGCTATTCATAGCGCTTTTGGAAAAAGGGCGGCGGTTATTGCCCAGGTAATCCCTGAACTTCAATGGATTACGGGTGAACGGCAGCCGGTGGATGAGCTGCCGCCGAAAGAAGCGCAAAACCGCTTTCTGATGGTTTTCAGGGATTTTGTAAAAGTGTTTGCGAGGGCAAACCATCCGTTAGTAATTTTCATTGATGATTTGCAGTGGGCTGATTATTCATCCATAAACCTGTTCAAATACCTGAGTCAGGATGCAGACCTGCGTCATATTCTTTTTATTGGTGCTTTCAGGGATAATGAATTAAGTGAAGACCATCCGCTTACGGAATTGCTGGATAGGGCAAAAGCAGGGGAATTGGACGGGCGGTGTACCATTCTTCATCTTAATCCGTTGCATAGAATGGATTTTGCGGATATCCTGTCTGAATGCCTGCATACCGGTGAAAGGAATATATGCTTTCTTTCCGAGGTATTATACCGCAAAACCGGCGGTAACCCGTTGTTCTTTGTCCAACTGCTGACTCATGTATATGAGGAAGGCATGGTATATTTTGAACAGAATGAACTGAAACTTGATATTGATGCAATCAATTCCCTTGAGCCGGTCGAAGACGTTCTTGATTTGCTTCTTAAAAAGCTTGAAAGGCTTCCGGAAGAAACCCGGGAAATCCTGAAGATTGCGTCATGCATAGGAAACAGGTTTGACATATATTCGGTTTCCCAAATATGCTCCAGGACCAGGGAGGAAACGTTATTCCATCTTATGCCTGCACTTATAGAGAGACTTGTTGTTCCGTACCGGACAGTAGATGATTACGGGAATTCGGAAAATGAGCCATGTGAATTTGAGTTTTTTCATGATCGTGTGCAGCAGGCGGTTTATTCGCCCATTCCTGAACAGGAAAAAAAGGAAAGGCATCTTGCAATCGGGAAATTTTTCCTGAAACAGTCGGACAATATCGAAGAGAAGATAATGATTATAATGGATCATTTCAACAGGAGCATCGATCTTATCAGTGATGACAGCGAAAGGGTAAAAATGGCCGGGTATAACCTGATAGCCGGCCGCAGGGCGAAAATCTCCGCTGCATATTCATCGGCGCTGCAGTATTTTCGGGCAGGTAAGGCTTTTCTTTCCGGGGATTCATGGGAAAGGAACTACAGTCTCAGCCGTGATCTATACCTTGAGCTTGCACAGTCCGAGTATTTGTCAGCAAACACAGATACTGCCGAAAAACTGTTTAGTATTGTATCGGACAAGACTAAAACCGAACTGGAAAGAGCAACCGTTTCCGGTTTGCGTGTCTCGCTGTTTGCAAGCCTGGGTAAATATACCGAATCTATCTTTACCGGTATCCGGTCGCTCAGGAAACTCGGCGTTAAAATACCAATCAGGCCGACAAAGCTTGATTACCTGAAAGAACTTATAAAATACAGGCTTCTGATGCTTAACAGGAAAATTGAAGACCTTGAATATCTGCCCGAGATGAAAAAACCGGAAAAAATAATGGTTGCCGAGCTGCTTTCCCGGATGGCGTCTGTTTCCATTACAACAGCCCCCGATCTTCACAGTTTGCTGATTCTTAAAGCAGGAAACTATGCAATAATGAACGGAAATTCTGAAATGACATGCATAGGGTATATCGGTTACGGGATTACCGAGGGAAGTGTGTTCGGAAACTATAAGACCGGCGAGAAATACGCAAGGGTAAGTCTTAATCTTGTTGAAAAATACGGGAAGAGTTCCCCGAAATGCATTATATATTTTGTTGTGGGTTCACTTATGCATCACTGGACACGGCCTGCAGAAGAAGGGCTTCTGTATCTCAGGAAAGCGGAAAAAAGTGCGGTCGAAGCGGGAGACTTACTGATTATTGGATATTCCAACTGTTTTATACTTGAAAACAAGTTCATAATGGGACGCAAGCTTTCCGAGGTGCTGGATGATGTACGCAGGATGCGCGAAATTGCGGTTAGGCACAAGCATGATACCCTGCTAATCAACGTTGAGATTTATTCGAATACCGTGCAGGCAATTATGGGTATAACCGGCGGAAAAACGGACGGACTTGCCCGGCAGCTGGATAAAAAATACCTTGTCGAAATGGTCAGGAAGGATCAGTCTTCCCTTGCAACATGGCGAATTCGCAGAATGCATATGTATTTCCTTTCCGGCGATTACCTCAGTGCGCTCAAAGAAGCAGAAGAAATCCGGCTTTTGATGGGAGCCATCCAGGGTTTCCTGCTGCAGAGCGAATATGTTTTCTATTATTCGGTAAGTACCACGGCAATTTACGACAGTCTTACCTCTGCGGAACGCAGGCATTACGGCAGAGTGCTTGCCAAGAACCGGAAGGTGCTGAAAAAGTGGGCGGAGTCATGCAAAGAGAACTTTGAATGTATGTATTTAATTGTACTGGCGGAAATTGCGCGGACAGGCAAAAAGAAAGAACGCTGCATGTATTTGTACGATAAGGCTGTCCATTCTGCAAGGCAAAACGGACGAATAAATTATGAAGCAATCGCCTGCGAACTTGCAGCCAAATTTTACTTGTCCGTGGATCTGAAAAAAATAGCAAAAGCGTATATGACAGATGCATGTAACTGCTACAGGATATGGGGAGCATATGCGAAACTGAGGCAGCTTAAGGATAAATATCCTGAACTGACTGAAGACGTTGTTGTTTTCGGGAACCTGAAAACTGATGAGAATACAGTTTATCCGAAGGTTCAGAGGCCTGACAGGGAAACTTCGGAAAGTTCCGGAACTGCCGGCAGTCTTGATCTTGGCTATATTGACCGGATTGTTGAAAGCATATACAGTGAGCCTGATATCAACGAACTGTTAAACAGGTTCATTGATGTTGCAATAAAGGCCATTGGAGCGACAAGGGGGTACCTGATACTTGAAAAAAACGGGGAAATGTACATAGAATCGGGCAAGGACAATGTCTCGGGAAAAACCGTTACAGAAAGCATTCATCTGGAAAAATACCCGGATATATCGAAATCAGTGGTAAGGTACGTTGCCCGTACACAGGAAACCGTGGTTCTGAATTGCGATGAGCAGCCCGGGATATTTGCCGCTGATCCTTATATTGCCGAATTAAACCCGAGATCCATCGCATGCCTTCCCGTTCTTTTCCAGGGAATTGCGCTGGGGGTTCTTTACTTCGAAAACAACTTTATTGCCGGTGCGTTTGCTTCAAAGCGAATTGAAAGATTAAAGGTACTTTCCTCCCAGGTGGCGTGCGCGAAAAAATTCCAGTCATACCTTGAGAAGGACTATGATAAAAACAGAAGTGTCCTGGTTGAACCGCTTACAGAAAGAGAAATGGAAGTGCTCCGGCTTATTACATCCGGCATGTCGAACAAGGAAATAGCCGACAGGCTGGTAATCACGGTAAATACAGTAAAAACGTACATTAAAAATATTTATGAGAAACTGGGGGTAAACAGGAGAGTGCAGGTTATCAGCAGGGCAAAGGAACTGAACCTGCTGTAGCTGACAAATTTCACCCTTTCGGGTGATTTTATTTTTTCTGATTTATTGTATCATGTGTCACAGACAGAGACATACTGGTTTTATAGTTTCCCCCAACAATTATAAGACCGGTACATACACTTGCGACTGCCGTCCGGATTTCCCGGACGGTTTTTTTTATTTTCCTGCCATTTTTTGTGCTATAATAATAGTGCAGGTATTTTCCGGCAAACCGGAATACAGATACCTGGTAAATTATGAAAAACGGGGTTGAATTATATGAAAGTGTCAGAAATTAAATATGAAAGAGTGGCATTGGAATCAATAGCGGATGAAATGGAGAAAAACATTGCGGCAATAAAGAACGCCGGATCGGTTGGTGAAGTGCTGGAAGCGCGGGAAAAAATCCTGAAAGCAGTGGAGGAATTCAACACAGCCCAAAGCCTTGCTCATATGCGTTATACCCTGAACACCGCAGATGAGTTTTACCTCAGGGAAATGGAGTATTATGACGAAGTAAGCCCGAAATTCGAAAATTACCTCTACATGTATACCTCTGTAATGCTGAAAAGTCCGTTCAGGGCGGAACTGGAAAAAGAACTTTCGCCCGTGCTTTTCAGGCATTTTGAAGTCGCAACAAAAGCCATGTCGCCTGATATTATTGAAGACATGGCGGAAGAAAACCGCCTTACAACGGAATACTCAAAGCTGATGTCCGGAATGACCTTTGATTTCAGAGGAGAATCAATACCCCTGTCAATGCTGCGCAAATACATGAAGGACGATGACAGGAAAACCAGGAAGGAAGCCTATGAAGTCCTGGGCACAGGGCTGGAAAAGCATTCAAAGGAACTGGATTCGCTATATGACAACCTGGTTAAGGTACGCGACAGGATGGCCAGGAAAATGGGATATAAGAATTTCATTGAACTGGCTTATTACAGGATGAGACGCGTAAGTTATAATGAAAAGATGGTAGAAAAGTTCCGGAACAACGTGCTAAAGGATTTAGTCCCGGCTGTTTCAAGGCTTAAGCTTGAAAATGCAAAGCGTATGGGCATAGAAGATTTTAAGCTCTATGACAATGATGTTTATCTGCCCGGAGGAGATCCGAAACCAATCCTGGACAAGGACGGGATTTTAAAAGCGGCACGGGAAATGTACCATGACATGAGCGACGAAACAGGCAGGTTCTTTGATATGATGCTTGAAACCGAGGCATTTGACGTGGAGTCGCGGAAAAACAAGTGGGGAGGCGGGTACTGCACGTATTTCCCGAAATATAAGCAGCCGTTTATCCTCGCGAACTTCAATGGTACAGCGGCGGACATTGACGTTGTAACCCATGAAGCCGGCCATGCATTTGCAATGTACCTGATAAAAGACAACAGGTTTGCCCTGGAGCTGAATGTTGGCGGAATGGAAACCGCCGAGACTCATTCTATGAGCATGGAATTTTTCGCGGAGAAATACATGGAAAAGTTTTTCGGGAAAGATGCAAACCGGTACAGGTATATGCATGCTTTTGATGCCTTGTCATTTATTCCTTACGGCACGATTGTGGACTATTTCCAGCATATTGTCTATGCCAACCCGGGCATGACACCCGAAGAAAGAAATAATGCATGGAACAGGCTTGAAGCGGAATTCAGGCCATACTTAAGCACAGAAGGTATACCCTACCTGTCAAAGGGGACACGCTGGCAGTACCAGATGCATATATATGAAAGCCCGTTCTACTATATAGACTATTGCCTTGCCCAGGTTGTGGCATTCGGATTTATGCTTGAGTTGCTTAAGGATTACGACGGAGCCTTCAGAAAATACGTACGTTTCGCATCGCAGGGCGGAGAGGCGTTTTTTGAAGACCTGGTTAAAGAAGCCGGACTTGTATCTCCTTTTAAGGACGGAGCACTTAATAACGTTGCCGTGGAAGTTGAAAAGCTGCTTAGAGATTTGCAGGCGCAGTTCTGAAAATTCATACGATTTATGCAAACAGGGAACAAAAAACCGGTAAAGCTATATAGCTTTACCGGTTTCCATTTGCGAAAAAGTAACGGTGAGACGATCCATGAAATTCCTGCAGGCCGAGCTGCATGCCTTGAGTATCGTGTTTTTAATCGCTTTTGCCCTTGAATTGCCGTGGCATTTGTAAATAATCCCGTTAACCCCGAGTATCGGTGTTCCGCCTACTTCTTCAGGGTCCATCTGCTTCATCAGTTTTTTCAGTTCATGCCTGATCATCATGTAGCTCAATTTGCCCCATATACTGCCGGAGTATATTTTTTTCAGCTGGTGCATGATATAGCTTCCGGTGCCTTCCATCACCTTCAGCATTGTGTTGCCTACAAAACCGTCGCATACCACAACATCCACGCTTCCTTCGCAGATGTCCCTTCCTTCGATGTTTCCTGCGAAGTTCAGGTTTGAGTTTTTAAGAATTTCATAAGCGCTCTTTACCGTTTCGTTTCCCTTTGTGGCCTCTGTACCGACGTTCAAAAGGCCAATCCTAGGATTCTCAATATTATAGACATATTTCATGTATTCGCTGCCCATTATTGCAAACTGGAGGTAGTTAATGGGTTTAATCTGGGTATTCATTCCTGCATCTATGATCATCGTCTGTCCTTTCAGCGAGGGAACAACGGGTGCCAGTGCGGGCCGTACAACTCCTTTGATTCTTCCTGCTATCAGCAGTGAACCTGCAAGCAATGCACCGGTACTGCCCGCTGAAATGAATACATTAGCATTTTTGGATTTTATTTTTTTCATTCCGACTATCATTGATGAATTCTGTTTCGTTTTTATTGCTTCTGTCGGCTTGTCGGAATTGGTTATTTCATCAAATGTCTCAGTAATGAAAAGCCTGCTCCTGTCAAAAGTTTCATTTTTAAGGCATTCCTCGATTTTCCTGGGATCACCCAGAAGCTCTATTTCAAAACCATCCTGTGCATTAATTGCTTCAATGCATCCCTTTACAATCTCTTTCGGGGCATTGTCCCCGCCCATCGCATCAACCACAATCCTCACCGTACTCAGCTCCTTTTGCAAAGATCATGAAGTCTAAATAAGCACACGCATTTTGAATTCGTTATTGCATTTCGGGCATTGCACCGTATGCTTTCCTCTTTTGTAAGGCAGTCTCAGCATAGCCTTGCAGTGAGGACACCTGTGATAACGGTGCGTACGGATTTCCCTGATCCTGCGGACTGTAAAAAGCGTCTTCCTTTTGATCAGGTTCCACGCTGCCATGAATTTTTCGTTTTCCATGCGTCTTCTGTATATATTTTTTGAAAAAGATCTCAAAATCATGAGCAAAAGTAACAGCCATATTATAATTGCCATTACCGGAGAACGTACAAATGAATTGACGATTATAAGAAGAAGGCATAACAGGCCCATGGCATAATACAGCTGGTCTGTGCCGTATCTTCCGTACATAAACCGTATAAGTCTTTCCCTGAAGTGTCCCATCGTTCTCTCTCCCTGTTCTGAGTTTTAGGAACCAATCAGTAATTATAGCACGGAACCCGGGCCAATTCTATCCGGAATTGCTGATTTTCCGGAATTATTTGTACGCAATACCCGGACAGTGATATTATAAAAAGTAAATATAAACTGAATTTAAACAAAATTAAGATTATCTAACGCTTATTGTGATTTTTTGTTAATAATCAATTAATATTTTGCTGATAAAATAGTAAATCAATGTAATTTAACCGCACGGGGGAGGAAAATACGGTGTTCAGCATAATGGTTGTGGAGGACGACTATAATACGAGGAAGCTCATGGAAGCAGTCCTTACCCAGAACGGGTACAATGTAATCCTTGCAAATGACGGAATAGAGGCATTGGAGAAACTGGACAGCCATCATGTGGATTTAATCGTCCTGGACCTTATGCTGCCCCGCATGGACGGATATGAATTTACGAAAACATTAAGGGAAGCGAACAACAACATACCTATACTGATGGTGACGGCAAAGGAAGCCCCTGAAGACAAAAAAAAGGGCTTTATCGTGGGTACTGACGATTACATGGTAAAACCGGTGGACGAAGAGGAAATGATACTCAGGATTGCGGCTTTGCTCAGGCGTGCCCAGATTGTCAACGAGCGCAGGCTGGTAATCGGCGAAACGGTACTTGATTACGATTCGTTTACCGTCAGGCGGGGGGACAATGTCCAGGAACTGCCCAACAAGGAATTTTTGCTGCTGTACAAGTTACTGGCCTACCAGGGTAAAATTTTTACCAGGCGCAGCCTGATGGATGAAATCTGGGACATGAACTCGGAAACAGATGAACGGACGGTGGATGTTCATATAAACCGTTTACGGGAAAGGTTCCGGGACAATACCGATTTTGAGATCGTAACGGTAAGAGGCCTTGGCTATAAGGCGGTGGTAAGAAATGAAAAGAATAAAGTCTCTTAATATAATGATGGTACTTTTCATTTTCTTTATAATGGTGGCTTCAGGGCTGCTGACATCGGTATGTTTTCTTTTCTTCTATGCAATGGACTTTTTCCCTTTTCCGTTTTTTACACCTATCCTTTCTCCGTTTATTGCACTTCTTGTGAGCAGTATCATAGGAACGTCGCTTTCGGCAATGGTGAGTGAAAAGTTCCTGAAACCGCTGCACCAGCTTATAAATGCGACGAAAATAATAGCAAAGGGTGATTTCAGCGTCCGCGTGCCTGAAATAAACAGTGACTCTGAGATCGCCGTGCTGCTCAGGAATTTCAACCACATGGCCGAGGAACTGGGCAGCATTGAAATGTTCCGGAATGATTTTATCAATAATTTTTCCCATGAATTTAAAACCCCCATAGTATCAATCAGGGGATTTGCAAAACAGCTGCAGAATGAAAACCTTTCCGAGGAAAAAAGAAAGGAATATACCGAGATAATAATTTCTGAGGCCGAAAGGCTTACAAAAATGTCGTCAAACGTTCTTCTGCTTACAAAAATAGAGAATCAGCAGTTTATAACAAATCAGACCGAGTATTATCTTGATGAGCAGATAAGGAACTGTATTATACTCCTGGAAAAACAGTGGAGCAGGAAAAACATAGAAATAAGTTTAAACCTGGAAAAGGTAAGAATTTTTAATGACGAGGAATTACTTTCCCATCTGTGGATTAATTTAATCGACAATGCGATAAAATACACCGATGAAAACGGGAAAATAACCATCACGCTTAATGAAACGGCCGACAGGATTTATTTCAGCATAAGCGACACCGGGAAGGGCATGGATGAGCAAACCATAAAACGCATATTCGACAAATTCTACCAGGCTGATAAATCCCGTTCAACCCATGGCAACGGGCTTGGCCTATCAATTGTCAGGCGCATAATTGAGCTGTGCAGGGGAGAAATCACCGTCGACAGCAGGATCGGTGCCGGTACGACCTTTACGGTTATGCTGCCGAAATACCGGGAAGACACGCAGAAGAACTGATTTCTCCGCTGCCGGTATTGACCGTATGCTCAGATTGGTGTTTAATATAAATAACAGTGCCTGAAAGGGAAAGAAGAGGAAAATGGACGTATCAAAACAAAAACAGCATGACCTGATGACAAAAACGCCAATGACAAAGCTTATACTGAAGCTGTCCGCACCTATGATAGTCAGTATGCTGATATCTTCCATTTATAATACCGCGGATACTTTTTTTGTTTCGCAGCTGGGAACAAGCGCAAGCGGTGCAGTCGGAGTGGTATTTCCGCTTATGGCCATTCTCCAGGCGGTAGGTTTCATGATAGGCAGCGGTGCAGGCAGCAAGATTTCCATTTATCTTGGCGAAGGAAAATCTGAGGAAGCTGACGAGGTTGCTTCTTCTGCGGTTTTCGCATCGGTGATCAGCGGAATTGTTCTTGCGCTGTTATTGAAAATTTATATGGCGCCTGTTTTGAGTTTTGTGGGTGCTACCGACACAATCCTTCCGTATGCTGAAAGTTATGCAAACTGGATCCTGCTTGGTTTTCCGGTAATGTCCGCTTCCTTTGTAATGAATCACCTGCTTCGGTGCCAGGGAAAGACCGCCCTGTCAATGATCGGAATATCTGCGGGCGGAATACTGAATATTATACTTGATCCCATATTTATTTTTGTTTTCAATCTCGGCATTGCCGGTGCTGCGATAGCAACAATCCTGAGCCAGACAGTAAGCCTCGTTCTTCTGTTGTTGTTTGTAACCGGCAGGCACAGCGTCCTGTCAATCAACCCGAGCAAGATCTCCCGGAAATTTGACGTTTATTCCGTGATTATCCGTATTGGTGCGCCTTCTTTCCTTCGGCAGGGTCTGACAAGCATTTCTTCATCCCTGCTGAACAACAGGGTTGCAGTGTATGGTGATTCTGCAGTGGCTGCATTTTCTATTGTCGGAAAAGTTTCTTTCATTATTATGGCGGTTATGCTTGGCGTAGGGCAGGGCTTTCAGCCCGTCGCCGGCTATAATTACGGCGCAAGGAACTATAAGCGTGTCAGGTCGGCATACCGGGTGACACTGATGATAGGCTGTGCAATGATGACTGCAGCAGCAGCCCTTTCATTTATTTTCGCTCCTGGCATAATGGCTGCTTTCCGTCCGGATGATCCTGACGTAATAAACATTGGTTCATTCATTTTAAAGCTGCAGTCGGTGGTTATGCCTTTCATGTGTGTATCGGTTAGCACAAACATGCTGATGCAGTCCCTTGCCCAGAACAAGGAAGCTGCATTTCTTGCGATGACAAGGCAGGGCCTGTATTTTATACCGCTTATTTTTATACTGCCGTCATTTCTTGGATTTCTCGGAATCCAGATTACCCAAAGCGTCTCCGACATATTGAGCATGATTACTGCAATTCCGTTCGCGGTAAGGTTCTTCAGGAAAATCAGGCAAAAGGAAACTGAAAATGAAAATGAATCTTTTGCAGGTGATGAATGCAGCCTTTCGGAAAGCCTGGAACTGTAATTGATCCTGCCTGCTTTTCACCTGCATGAATAAAATTATGCAATAACAGGAAGGATTCCGGCATATTTTGGCGAAATATATGTAATATAAATCTTGTTTGGCAGGAGATGACATATGCATATATGCATACAGCTGAACGGGCCGGATGACATCGTTCTTCCGCTTCACTATAACCACATTGTGCAGGGTTTCATATATAACATGATAGACAGGGAGCTTGCCGAATTCCTGCACGGTACTGGCTATGGCAGCCAGAGAAAATTCAAGTTGTTCTGTTTTTCAAATATTATCGGAAAACCAGTAATAGACAAGGATAATGACAATATCATTTTCAAACCGCCTGTAAAACTTGAAGTTTCATCACCGGACGAACGTTTCTGCGAATCTTTTGCCAATACTATACTAAAAAAGGAAGCAAAGCTCGGGAAAAACGTACTGGAAATTGAAAGCATCGAAATAAACCGGCAGGATATATTGGACAACAAAGCGGTTTTCAGGACTTTATCGCCGATAACCGCATACAGCACCCTGCTAAGACCAGATCAGAGAAAATACACCTGCTTCTTTCAGCCCGGAGAAGATGATTTTAACCGGATTGCCGAAGAAAACCTGAGGAAAAAATACAATGCCTTTACCGGGTTAAAACCTCCTGACGGCAAAATGGTATTTAAACCTCTTTCCCAGCCCAGGCTGCATATAATTAATTACAAGGGATTTATCATTAAAGGCTATACCTGTAAGCTAAGCGTTGAAGGACCGCGCGAACTCCTCCAGATGGCGGTTGACGCCGGCCTGGGCAGCAAAAACAGCCAGGGCTTCGGCTGCGTAAGGCTTGTGGAAGGTTGACAAAGCAGAAAAAATTACCATGAAACCCATTATGAATGAAAAGTATTTGAAAAAAGACATATTTTTTGGTAAGTTAATATTTAAATAGCACGTTAATTTTTTCGTCGATCTCCGATAATGTAAAAACCCCGGGGGATCGACGGAAATAAAAAATGAGTGTTTTCAGCTATTACCGGATTTTTTACAAAATATGCCTGCAAATGATATTTTCTAAAGACCGCTTATTATGCGCATTTGACGGGTTTTGAGTCTACCTATAAGGAATTGAAACATACGTATTTTCTTGATCCTGACTTAGCTTTTAAAGCCGTTTTGAGTCTACCTATAAGGAATTGAAACAGGAATAACAGCGGAAGAGTTATATATTTAGAAATGGGGTTTTGAGTCTACCTATAAGGAATTGAAACAGCAGACTATCATACACCTTTTTTGCTTCTTCGAAGCGTTTTGAGTCTACCTATAAGGAATTGAAACCCGTTTTCAATATAATAGAATGCCCGTTCGCCATCCTCGTTTTGAGTCTACCTATAAGGAATTGAAACAACTTCGATTTTTTGCATGTTTTTATTACAAAAATTGCAGAGTTTTGAGTCTACCTATAAGGAATTGAAACCCTTTCCGCTCATACGCTGAACATTGGCGGCTATCTGGTTTTGAGTCTACCTATAAGGAATTGAAACAAGAACTCGACAGTCTCGAAGGAAGGATGCGTCCAACGTTTTGAGTCTACCTATAAGGAATTGAAACAACATAAATAAAATATTGAGATATAACAAGAAAATAGTTTTGAGTCTACCTATAAGGAATTGAAACTCTTGTTTGCAATATCCATCAGTTAAATCAAAGTCTTTGTTTTGAGTCTACCTATAAGGAATTGAAACTCGCAGTTATTGCCTTGTATGCTTGACCTGGGCTGTTGAGTTTTGAGTCTACCTATAAGGAATTGAAACAAAAGATATGGTAATAATTTAGCTTGTGTTTTAAAAGTTTTGAGTCTACCTATAAGGAATTGAAACTCTCCATCCACAACGAAACAATATTCAATGCACCATTGTTTTGAGTCTACCTATAAGGAATTGAAACCAAGGTTGTTGGGTTTTGTTGATGAGGATGGGGATGTTTTGAGTCTACCTATAAGGAATTGAAACGAATATATGAAGTGGAAGCTTATGAAGGTGATAGGGAAGGTTTTGAGTCTACCTATAAGGAATTGAAACAATCTGTCACCTAATTCACCCAGGTCAAGAGAAGCAGTTTTGAGTCTACCTATAAGGAATTGAAACCGATATGCACGAATGCGTTCTCTGATAACGGCGTACGTTTTGAGTCTACCTATAAGGAATTGAAACATTCAATGAATCAGCAAATGTCAGCAGCGGAAAAGGGTTTTGAGTCTACCTATAAGGAATTGAAACTTTTCTCAATAGCACTCTTGACTTGGTTTGGATTTTCTGTTTTGAGTCTACCTATAAGGAATTGAAACTGCAATATTCCATATTGAAATTGTACGGCAATGGACGGTTTTGAGTCTACCTATAAGGAATTGAAACTATGGAAAAAGATTCGACAACCGAAAAGGTTGAGAGGTGGGTTTTGAGTCTACCTATAAGGAATTGAAACAATGCCCATAAAAAAAAGAAGTATCCGCTATTCAGTAGTTTTGAGTCTACCTATAAGGAATTGAAACCCGTTTACTTTTTTAAATATTTTCATTGTATCTACCGTTTTGAGTCTACCTATAAGGAATTGAAACTCTTCCCTCATGGCTTTTTCTTTACTGTTCATGGTAGTTTTGAGTCTACCTATAAGGAATTGAAACTAGCATAAACATGGGCGGCGGCGTGGTGAGACACGTTTTGAGTCTACCTATAAGGAATTGAAACATCTCCTTTATTGTGAACCTTGCTGTCCTTTTTATCGTTTTGAGTCTACCTATAAGGAATTGAAACTCCTGACATTGAACATGGTCATCCTCCTTTCATGCAATAGTTTTGAGTCTACCTATAAGGAATTGAAACATGCTCTTTCAATAGGCCAACCGCGATATAAGCGAGGTTTTGAGTCTACCTATAAGGAATTGAAACTATTTTCATAAGTCACGCATATGATGAATACTGGGGTTTTGAGTCTACCTATAAGGAATTGAAACAGCATACTCAAAAGATTTTAGCTGAAGAAGTTCGGGGTTTTGAGTCTACCTATAAGGAATTGAAACAAAGCAGTAATCATTGATATTACCTCCTTTAATTTAAGTTTTGAGTCTACCTATAAGGAATTGAAACAAGGAATCGTCCAATATGTCGGCGACCTAAGCCCGCGTTTTGAGTCTACCTATAAGGAATTGAAACACTCCCAACGAGGTCCGTGCGCTTGAGGAACTGGAGCCTGTTTTGAGTCTACCTATAAGGAATTGAAACCTCAAAGCCGAAAGAAAGAGGCTATTCAGTTCAGATGTTTTGAGTCTACCTATAAGGAATTGAAACCCCGACGATGAATATGCATTTCGGGATGGGTCGGGAACGTTTTGAGTCTACCTATAAGGAATTGAAACATAGTAAAATCAAACTGATTTTTAAACCTGCATTTTAGTTTTGAGTCTACCTATAAGGAATTGAAACTCCGGAGTTTTCTTTTCGATAGTGTCTTGTCAAGTGGTGTAAAATGATTTCTACTTTATCATTTTTTCACCTCATTTATGTAATAAAGCTACTGGTGTCAATGTAAATTCATTTATCGATGTAATCTTTGACAT
>Ga0134096_1001842_pt1 | contig 15473 bp, 13 predicted proteins | sample 7_2taG_FD_94448 | JGI IMG/M metagenome (GOLD analysis project Ga0134096, IMG submission 94448) | Switchgrass degrading microbial communities from high solid loading bioreactors in New Hampshire, USA - 7_21_20_110_A3 metaG | ecosystem: Engineered > Bioreactor > Semi-continuous > Anaerobic >... | reverse complement strand
TTTTCTCAAACTTGGAATCATATTTTTCTGTAATCTTTTCCTTACATTCTCAATAGCCCAGGTTACCTGTCTTATGAAATGATATTTATCAATGATAATTACTGAATTAGGGAAGAATGTTTTTGCTAAATCCACATAAGGTCTACACATGTCACAAACGAAGAATTTGACATTAAGTCTTTCATTTCTTGGTATTTGCTTAAAATATCTAATAAGTTCACCTTGAGTTCTATCAGGTAAAATATCTATGATCTTCTTTTTCTCTCCATCAACAAGAATACATTGAAATTTACCTGTTTCAGCATTACCTCTAAACTCATCAATACAGAGAACTTTAGGGAGTGTTAATCTATCATAATTAACAAGTTCAAAGATACGCATTACAGTAGATACAGAAACATTAGCAATTTTAGCAACAGAAGTCATATTAATTAATTTAGTAAGCTGTTGGCAGATAAAGAATGCTAGTCTATTAGTCATACGATAATATCGAGGAAGGAAGTCATAAGTTTCATAAAATCTTTTATTACAATGTGGGCAAACATATCTACGTTTTTTAAGAACGAGATAAACATTTTTATTATGAATAGGTAAATCCTTAATAATTTGCTCTCTGTAGTCATGGACTCTAGAAGTTTTAGAAGAGCAAGCAGGGCAAATATGCTCTTTAGGTTTAGTAGAGATATAGATTTTAATAGAATTATCCTCGTTAGAAATTTTATTTATAATTACATCTTTTAAATTTAGTAAATTATTGATAAAATAGTATTGCACTTGTGAATAAATCTCCTTTCTATGTGTAGTATTGGGTATCTATATTTTAGCAGATTTATTTCACAAGTGCTTTTATTTTTTGCAAAAAAGGATAAATTGAGATGCATTTTATTTACACCCCAACATTTATTATAGAACCAAAAATTCATCTATGGCATTAGTTTTAATTGAGCAAGAAACACAACTAATGGATATAACATTATGGTTTTCGGAAAACAAATAAATATTCATGTGCGATGAGTAAAAAGTTATACTCAATACTTCTTTGATACCAAAAACCTGTTGCACGACAGTTATGCTGTTCTTTAATAATGTTTTCTTTTAACATAAATCCTGCCTTCAAAAAAGTTTCCATAACTCTAAAACCAAGAGGCACCATGTGTTTATTTCTTCTAGTATCTCCAATTAGAACTGCACAATATTTGTTGGGCTTGAGGACTCTAAATAATTCTATAGCTACTTTGTGAATTTCTTTTAAAAACTCATCTATATCTAATAAAGATAGATCTCCTTCAATGTCTTTACTGTATTGAATAATATTTGCATATGGTGGATGGGCACATATTAAATCTATACTATTATCTTCTATAAAGTCTAAATTTCTTGCATCTGCAATATAGAGTTTAGGCTCATATTCATTATTATAATTGAATCTCAAATTGTGTTTAGACAGCTTTATTGCATCGGGATTTATGTCTACCCCAATTCCATGTCTTTTCAGCAATTTAGTTTCTATTAATGTAGTTCCACTGCCTAAAAATGGATCAAGAACTATATCATCTTCTTTTGAATATCTTAATATTAGATTACGTGGAATATAGGGAGACCAATTTCCTCTATATTTACCATTATGAGTTGCCCAATCACCTCTTTGTTTAAAACTCCATACAGTAGTTGCTTCTAATTTAAAATCTTTAGGCTCCCAGGCTTTTATGTTTAATGGTTCTGCAATATAATCAGGATTATTTTCTCTTATTATACTTAAATTATCAAACACTATTTTTTGAGAAACATTTAAATATGAAGCAATATTACTTATGGTATAACCTGAATTGTTTAACATAACCATTTGTTCTATAAATAATTCATATTCTTCTGGATGGTATGTTTTTAAATGCTCTATGTAGTTGTCAGATTTTAATGATTTTGAGCATATCTCACAAATCACAGATTTCATCCTCTCATAATGTTATGATTTCATCCAATACTCCATCAAAAATCATTTTAGTGTTAATTATAAAATCATTATTTATGAAAGCTTCTTTTAGAGGGCCTTTAGCGGTAATCCAACCAATTCCATCTGTTATCCAAACAAATTTATCAATTATTTCATAATTACTTAGAAAAGAATTTAATGATTTAAATTCTCCTGCGACTGATTTTAATTTAGAACCTCCAGATGAGAAAAAGTTTGTTTCAATAAGAATTAATTTATTATCTTTTAAAATAGCAAAATCATATTGCCTAGAACTTTTATCTACTGGGAGATCAAAATTCCATTTATTTTTAATCTTATTTTTAGTTGCTTGAGTTAAATATTCGAGATTAAGTTTATTACAAATTGATTTAATATGCCACTCAATTATACTTTCCATAATTGTCCCACTACGATTTTTTCTACCATTTGTTCCAATGCCCACTTCTAATCCTATACAGTAATCAACTAGGTTTTTTATTTTGCGTTCTTTTAATAAGTTTAGCAAACCCAACTTATCACGAAATTCAACTATGCTATCAATTTCAGATTGAGTGTATTTTTCTTTTTTAGAAAAATTATAATTCTTATATTCCCAGTTAGGAGTTTTGAAATTTACTAAAACTTCAAGATTTTTTTCTCTAACTGCAATTAAAATGGGAATTGTGCTAACTATATTTGGATAAGTAGAGATTAATTTAGCAAATTCATCTTTGACATTATTTTTACCGATTAAATAATTCAAGATATTTAATTCTATTTCAATGTTTTCAACATTATGGAACACTTGACTCCAATCAACAAAAAAGTCAAAAGTCCTATTAGTTTTCTTCAGACTTTTAATAAGGTAATTGAATACCTCTTCCTCATCAGATAAACCTAATTTATGATATATATCAAGGTATTTCAGATTATATCATCCTCTCTTAATAATTTGTTATCAATAATTCAGTTATAAAGCCTCTTCCTTTAGAGTTTGAATTTATTACTCGTTTAGCATGGACTCGTCTTATATTATATTTATTGTATAAATTATCGAAGAAATCATCATTTTCATCTGTGTTTTTCGGATCAGAATTGCTTAACATTAATTTAGCATTTCTTTCATTTAAATCATCGAAAAAGTTAGCTAATCTTATTTGTTCTTCGTCATTAAAATCATTATTGGAATATGAAGTAAAATTTGATGTTGAATTTAATGGTCTATATGGTGGATCAAAGTAGACAAATGTTTTTTCATCTACATATTCCCTTACATTTGTAAAGTCTCCTTGTAATATTTCAACATTAGCAAGAACCTTTGATATACTTATTAAGTTACCTTTATCCAAAATTGTAGGATTTTTGTACCTGCCATGGGGTACATTAAATTCATTTTTTGAATTAACTCTGTAAAGCCCATTAAAACAGGTTTTATTTAAAAAGAGCAAATAGACCGATTTATCAATATTTCCACTAGGAGTGCTATTGAACAGATTCCTAATGTGGTAATAATATTCAGCTCTTTTGTCAGTATCTAGATTTAGGTACTCCTTTGCAATTATTTCCAACTTATTAATTAAAGTATTTACGTCATATTTAATTGCTTTATAAAGATTGATTAAGTCTAAATTTAAATCATTAATTATAACCTGCTCAAATTCAAATTTTTGTATTAAGTCTAATAGGACAGCTCCACCACCAACAAAAGGCTCAACATATTTAGTTATCTTTCCATTGAACAATTCAGTTGGTAGGTTCTCGTTGATAATAGGTAAAAGTTGTCTTTTACCTCCTGCCCATTTTACGAAAGAGTAAATATTCTTATTCATTTAATCACCTTTATGCTATTTATTTTAGATATATATATCTTAACGTATTGGGGGACTAAAATAAAGAATTTATAAATATTTTACCATACAAGGCCCATTGGAAACTCTATATTTAGTTATGACAAAACATAAGAAAAAGTAATATTCAATTACATATATAATTATATCATTGACGTAAATTAGCGTACTATGTAATAATATATTACAAAAGTCGTAGTTTTATCGTAGATTTTATTTATAATGCTATAAGTAGTATTAAAAGATAAATGCTGGAGGAAAAATTCATAATTTGTAGAATTATATTAAAAGGCAAAAAAGTATAACAAACTGATAATAACTTAACTATTTAGCCCCCTAACCACTTTGGACAATCGCACACGATTATAGTAAAATATAATCAATAGGAGGTTGCCAAAATGAGAAGTAAAAATACAAGATATTCAGAAGAATTTAAAAGACAAATAGTTAAAGAAGTAGAGGAAACTGGTAATGCAACTTTAGTAGCAAGAAAACATGATATTGTTCTAGGTACAGTAACAAGATGGGTTAGGGAGTCAAAATCAGCTAATAAAACCAATAATCCTCTTAATATAGATTATAGCACTAATTCTTCCTTAGATAAGGAGAATGAGCAATTAAAGAAGCTATTAGGTGAAAAAGACCTTGAAATAGCTATTCTTAAAGACCTACTAAAAAAAACGACCCAAAGATAGAAGATAAAGTAAATATAGCTAATAAATGGATAGGGTATGGTTATCCAGTAACTAAGGTACTTAAGATACTTGGATTAAATAAATCAACCTATTACTTTAATATAAATAAAGATTCAAATATAGAATCAGGAAAAGATCAAAAGTTGATAAACAAAGGTGGTAGACCAATTCAAGGTTCATCTAAAACCACCGATGGACAAACTATCTGTGATGAACAAATTAAAGAATATATTTGTGAAATCATTGAATCTGAAGGATTATGCTATGGCTATTATAAAATAACCATAATACTAAGAAGAAAATTTAATTTAATCATAAATAAAAAGAAGGTATATAGATTATGTAAAGAATTAAATGTACTAAGACCTCAAAGGATAGTTAAACCAAAGCATCCAAGGAAAATAGCTCAAAATAGAGAAATTACAAATCCTAATGCTCTTTGGGAAGTAGATATAAAATACGGTTACATCTATGGTGAAGATAGATTCTTCTATATAGCCTCTTTTCTAGATGTATATGATAGAAACATAGTAGAATACCATATGGGATTATCATGTACTGCAGAAGATATAACTATAATTCTTAAAAGAGCCTTAATGAAGCGTGGTCTCTATGATAAAGAAACTAATTTAGTAATAAGGTCAGACAATGGTCCACAATTCATTAGCAATAAATTTGAAGATGCTTGTAAAGAGTTAAAACTAGAGCACGAAAGGATACCATTTAAAACCCCAAATAAAAATGCTCATATAGAATCTTTCCATAGATTACTAGAAGATGAATGTTTATCAAGGTGCGAATTTAAAACCTATGCTGAAGCCTATGAGGCAGTATCTGAGTATATGAAATCTTACAATAAGATTAGAATTCATAGTTCCTTGGGTTATATCTCTCCAATGGAATTCTATCAAAAAACCTTAGAGGGAACAGCAAAACCTTTAGTGGTAAGACTTTAATGTTTTTTCGCTTAGTAGCAAATCACATAAATATTTAGCTGAAATCAAGGGCTTGCGATAGCAAGGGCGTAGCCTTTACCCTTGATAAGGATAAATATTTATGTATAATAAAAAAAGCGAAAAACATTAAAATATAGATAAACTAAGAAAAAGAATGTATTCGTGAGTTTTTGTCCAATATTAAGGGGTCAATCCTTTAATGAAATGATCTTCTAATTAAAATAATTAACAATGTAGATAATTTGTTAGGATATGATTTTATGTGGAAAAGAACATTTTAAGTATATGGAATGATAGGGCTAAGAAATGTTTATGAAAAAAACATGGAAAATAGTCTATTGTTTAATTTTCAAATATTAAAATAGGAGTGTTACTATGAAAAAGTTTGGGAAGAATATAAAAATATTTTTAATAGATGGGGATGTTAATGGTCGTTGGACTTGCGAATTGTCTAATTGGACTGGTAAGGCTTATAAAATTCCGAGAAATCTTATAAAAGAATGTGCTGAGAGAGAAGATCTTCAAAAACCAGGGGTCTATTTTCTCTTTGGTATGCAAGAAGATGGTAAACCTTTAGTTTATATAGGAGAGTCTGAGGTTATCTATAAAAGACTAGTAGAGCATCTAAATACAAAAGATTACTGGAATGAATGTATTGTATTTATTAGCAAAGATGAGTATTTAAACAAGGCTCATATTAAATACCTAGAGCATAGATTTTACTCTTTGGCTAAAGAAGCTAATAGATATATAATCAAAAATGATACTATACCTACTAAATCTAATGTGTCAGAAGCGGAAGAAGCTGAGCTAGAGGAATTCATATATAATGCTAAGATATTAATGGGTACGTTAGGTCACAAAGTCTTTGAAACATTGACTGGAGCTATAGATCAACAACAGACTTTATTCTATTTTCAAAGAAAGGGCGGAGAACGAGGAAAAGGTGTAGGTTTACCTACATCAGAGGGTTTTGTTGTATTAAAAGGAGCTTATGTTGCACCTGAACTTTTGGAAAGTGCTAATCAATGGGTTAAAGATTTACGAAACAAGCACAAGGATAAAATTAAAGATAACTATACTACTGAAGACATACTATTTTCCAGCCCATCAGCAGCTTCTGCTTTTTTATGTGGAGGTTCTTCTAATGGACTTGTTGAATGGAAAACAAGAGAAGGAATTACATTGAAAGAAATGCAAGGATAAATAGGAAAAGTGTAATGAGGTATCTTTTCAAAAAGAAAGAAGTTTAGGGAAATAATATTGAGAAAATACTATTATAAATTTACTATTCAACTAAATAGGCGGTGGTAAATTGATAACTGAATACTTTAAACAGATACTAGATAATTATATTGAAAGCAAAACCACTGGTAGATTTAATAAGAATCATAAAATGTTTAAACTGATAAATTATACTACAACAGATGCTTTGAATGAAATAGTAAGAGAATACGGCTTAACTGTAAGAGGGTCCTGTGGCGCTGGCACATGGACAAACTATCCATGGATAGCTATATACAATGGGAATATTACTACTACTATTCAGCGGGGAGTATATATAGTATATTTATTTGCTGAGGACATGAGTAGAGTATATCTTACATTAAATCAAGGATGTACAAACTTAAAAAAGGAATTGGGTACTAAAGGCGCAAGAGAAGCCATGATAGAAACGAGAGAAATGATAAGGGATACTTTAAATAATACTAGATTTAATACAGATAATGATTTAATTATTGGAAATGTAGATTACGAAATTGGCGCAATTTATTATAAAGAATACTTAAGGGAAAACTTCCCAAATGAGGAAGAATTTCTTGAAGATTTAATGGAAATGCTAAAAATCTATGATGATTATTATAATCTAATTTATCTTAAAGACAAGGAAGTTACAAATAAACAGGCTGAAATTGCTGTAAATAAAGGAGTTATAGAAAAAAACATGAAGGATAATATAAGAAGTGTTTATAGGTATATTAAATCAAAGGGCTTTATCTACACCTATGAAGACTTGTGCAATTTCTATTTAAGCTTAAAAACAAAACCCTTCCTCATTTTAGCAGGCATCAGTGGTACAGGTAAATCTAAATTGGTTAGATTGTTTGCAGAAGCTGTAGATGCTAGATATAGCCTTATCAGTGTGAAGCCAGATTGGAATGACAGCACAGAACTATTTGGCTATAAGAATATAAACGATGAATTTATACCAGGTCAATTAACTAGAATAATCCAAGAAGCATCCAAGCCTGAAAATTTAGATAGACCATATTTTGTTTGTTTAGATGAAATGAATTTAGCTAGAGTTGAGTACTATCTTAGTGAATATTTAAGCATTATAGAATCTAGATATTTTGATGAAAACAATAGGCTTTTAACAGATAGGATATTTCCAAAAGGCTATTTACCTGAAGACAATCCTTATGCCAATTTAAGAATTCCAGAAAATCTATATATTATAGGTACTGTTAATATGGATGACACTACTTTTGCCTTTAGCAGGAAGGTATTAGATAGAGTTAATACTATAGAGTTTTCAGATGTAAGGTTGGATATATTAGAATTTGATCTAGAAGATGATGTGGAAAAGGTGAAGCTAGATAATTCCTGGTTTAAAGCTGACTACCTGACCATTAAAGATGCTATTAAAATTGATAAGGAATATGTACACAAAATAAATAAAGAAATAATGGAAATCAACAATATACTAGCTATGGGTAACAAGCATTTCGGCTATAGGGTAAGGGATGAAATAGTATTTTATATGTTAGAAAACAAGAGATACGGACTTTTAGAAGAACATGTAGCTTTTGATTATCAAATAATGCAAAAGATTCTACCTACTATTACAGGCAGCGACAGGGTAATAAAGGATATATTGATAGAACTGTATAATTATTGTAATCCAAGTAATCATATTGTAGATAGTATAGATTATATTCAACTGGCAGAAGAAGGCTTAGAAACTGCTTTATATATCAATTCAGCAAACAAGATACTCATGATGTTAAGGGGTTATGAGGATGGCTTTGTTTCATTCTGGCAATAGGGAAGTTCTTGTTCAATTGGAGAATAAAGTATTTAATTTATATTTAATTGGAGAGAATCCTAGTGAAAAGATAAGGTTTCTTAAGAACAATTTAAATCAGCCAGCAACAATAAGGGTAATTGAAAAAAATGGCATGGATTCAACACTTAAGACAATTACATCTTACGGAGAGCTGGTTTTAAATCTAGGCAATACTATGATGCCATGTTTTTTCGAAGATGGAAGATATCAATTAGTGCTACAGAAGAAGGGAAAGGGTAATAATTATGAAATTTTTCATAGTGGAATTAGAATAACAGAGGATTTCCAAGCAATTGGAGATTCTCTAATTGGTATTATAGATTTTTCTTCAGATATTGGATATACTTCTATAGATATTTATAAGGATAGGGTTAAGCTTTTAAAATTAGTATTAGAAGTTTTCCCAACTAAATTAGACTATTATAAGGACTATAAGGAATTAATAATGGAGATCAATGAAGAAATAGCTGCCTTAGCTTTTAAATTTTTTGATAAGACTTATCTAGAAGGAAAGTTAGTGGATACAGCTTACCAGACTAATGTGGAGTATTTAAGTATCTTAGAAGTAATATTTGATGACTTAGAGGTTGCTCTAAGAAGAATAGTAAACAATTTTAAACATAATGTAATTACTTATGAGAATTTAACCAACATCCATAAAGCTAAAAGGATTTCAAAAAATACTAGAAAATACATTAGAACCCATGGCGATTCTTTAGTTAGAGGGGAAAAGGGCTTTATACACATAAACAGCTCCCATTATTATACGGAAAAAGTTATACAGGAAAGAAAAATAACAACCATAGATATATTCGAAAATAGATTTGTTAAATATATGCTCCAGAGAATTATTAAAAGGCTAAAATCCATAGAAAAGCATCTGGATATTAATGATGAAAGGCAAAATAATACTTTAAAGTTCATTAGAAAAAAGATAAAAGTTTTAGAGAGATATTTAAACAACTACTTTCAAAATGTTAGGGATCTAACTGGTAATAAAAGCATGAGTTTAGTCTTTCAAATGGCCCCAGGTTATAAGGAAATGTACAAAAAATATAATATGTTAAATAAGGGCTTAGACCTAGGAGATGAACTATTTAAAATAACGCCTAAGAAGCTTTATTCCCTGTATGAAATGTGGTGCTATATAAAAATTCACAAGATATTGTGTGAACTAGGCTATCAAGTTGAGGAGTACGGTATATTACAGTATAGGGATAATGGAATGTACTTATCCTTGCTGCAGGATTCTCAAACTAAAATGGTATATAAGGGTAAAAATAACAAGCTGGAACTATGGTACAATAAATCCTATTCTATGCCCACAACAGACCAAAGGCCGGATACAGTCTTGTATATTAGGAATTTAAATGATAAAGACAGCAGAATGTACATTTTTGATGCAAAATATAGAATATCTATAGAAGATGGTAAGATCGGTCCTATGGTTGAAGATATAAATGTTATGCATAGATATAGGGATGCTATAGTATCTAAAATGAGCGACAATTTTCACTATAAATACGATACCTTTGGTGCCTATGTTTTATTTCCCTATGGAAATGAGAAAGATTTTATAGATCATAAGTTTTATAAAAGCATTGAAGAAGTTAATATAGGAGCCTTTCCCATGCTTCCTGGCAGCACCAATCTAATCAAAGAGCATCTTAAAAAGATAGTCAATCAAACTCCATTGGAAGCTAAAAGCGAGAGAATTTCAGTAGATGAATATGATGATTATGCTAAATTTAAACTAGAAAATGTTATGGTAGTAAATGTTAAGGATAAAGATCATCTTAAGGCATATAAAGATCACAAATTTTATCATATACCTCTAAAAAGGTTATCGGATGTAAGGCTTGGTGTGGAATATTTAGCCTTTTATCAATCTAAAAAATCTTTTGGAGAAGAGGGTGGAATTAGATACTTTGGTAAGATAGCCAATGTAGTTAGATATGAAAGAGGAGAATGTAAGGAATTGCCTGCAAGAAAAGGTACAGAAAAAGATGTATATCTTAGATTCAACTTAGAAAGTATCCAGGAAGTTGGCCCTATAAAACCAATTCAATCTGGGCCTCAACTGATATCATATACTACTCTTTACCTCTTAAAAAATGCAGAAAACATGCATGAACTAAAGCTTAAAAGCAATTTAGAAATAGAAGTTTATAAAAGACTTAAAAGCATTTCAAAATCAAAGGGATATGTTATTAGAAAGGTAAATGATAACTATTTCATAAATGGAAATATTGTTGAAATTATAGAAGGGAAAGTAATAAAAGTGAACGGTCAAATTACAAATTTAAAAGGGTTAGAAAATTTGATTGATTGATAAAAATTGGGGGATGAATATCCATGTATGTAATCGATAAAAAATCAAACAGGGTTAGTAAAGTCCAACAGAAAACTTTTTCTGAGTTAGGCTTTAAGGAAAGGAAGCACCTTCAGGAGTGGATAGCCAATGAGCCATCGATTTTAGGTGAAGAGCTTTTGGTTATACAAAAAGAATTCGATGGATTTTCGGATACTAAAGAAAGATTGGACCTTTTAGCTTTAGATAAAGAAGGGAACCTAGTTGTAATCGAGAATAAATTGGATGACTCTGGTAGAGATGTTACATGGCAAGCATTAAAATATGCGTCATATTGCTCCAGTTTAACTAAGGAAGAGATTAGACAAATATACCAGGAATATCTAGATAAGATAGGAGCAAAGAAGACTGCAGAAGAAATGTTAAGCGAATTCTATGATGAACAGGAGTACGATGAATTAGTTCTAAATAAGGGTTATGGACAGAGAATAATATTAGTAGCGGCCAACTTTAGGAAAGAGGTTACTTCTACAGTTATGTGGTTGATGAGTTATAACATAAAAATTCAATGCCTTAAGGTAACCCCATATCAATTTGGAGAAAATATTTTTCTTAATGTAGAGCAAATAATACCTGTTAAAGACACAGAAGAATATGTAATAAAGATGGCTGCAAAAACTCAATCAAGCGAAGAAGATGAGGACAAGTTGGCAGAACGATATAAAATCAGATTGAAATTTTGGGAGAAACATTTAGAAAGCTTTAGACAAAAATCAGATTTGTTTACCAACATAAGTCCCACAAAAGACAACTGGATAGGTACTGGAATTGGTATAAGCGGAGGATCATATAATTTTGTAGTTTCTTCAAAATTTGCGAGAGTTGAAGTATATTTTTCAAGACCTAAAAAAGAAGAAAATAAATTTATATTTGATACTCTAATAAAACATAAAGACGAGATTGAAAAAGCTTTTGGAGATAAATTAGTTTGGGAGAGATTAGATGATAAAAAGGCAGTTAGAATTAAGTATCAATTAGATGGAGTTAATTTATATGATGAAAATGATTGGGATTCCATGATAGAGTTTATGTCAGATGCTATGATTAGGCTTCATGATGTTTTTGATAAATATATACAAGAAGTAAAGTTACAGTTGACAGAGTTTTTGAATGGGGAAGTTTAGATTTTATTTGCAGATTTAATTAGAGGCATTATTATAACAAAGTTTATATATTACCTTTTATGGTTGTATGTAAATAATCTTTTCATAATTAACAAATATGTTAATGGGAGGTTAATATGTTTAGATTATTTAGAAGAGATAATAATGTCTCTAAAGAACAAAAAGAATCATTAAAATTCAACAACTCTTACTACATAGTTTTCCAAAACAAAACCTATTTTGAAGAAAAAGCAGGAGGGTATTTGTGGGCTCCGCAATAGTACCCGTTAATATTGCATTGGACAGATATATAGAGTCTAAAAGGCCAAAAACTTTTGAAAAGATATTCTCCCTTTAGTAAAAGTGGGCGTGGTAACCAAGGGTATTTGTACGAGATAGGAAGAGAATTGGGAGATTATTTGATGGAATTGATATTGGAGAAAAATGAAAATATTAAAAAGGTATTAGCAGTAAATTAGGGCTGTTGTGTATTCAACAGTTTTTTTTGCTGTGTTTATCAATAGGACAATAATGGTATAATATAGTTGTTAGATATTGAGATATGGGGTGATAATATGAAGAATTTCCATTATTCAATTCTGGGAGCTTTCAGGCATAGATCCTAATCCTAGAATAGACAGTGTAAGGGAAGGAATCAAAATAGTTAGGGAAAATAACATAGATTTTATACTGGCAGTTGGAGGAGGCAGTACTATTGACTGCTCCAAAGCCATAGCTGCTGGATACTACTATGATGGAGATCCATGTGACTTGCTGATTAAAAAAGCAAAGGTTGTAAATGCACTACCTTTAGGAACAATACTTACAATTGCAGCTACAGGCTCTGAAATGGATAGGGTAGCTGTTATTTCAAACCTTGAAACTAATCAAAAGCTATCCTTTGGACATATATCCATGGCACCAAAGTTCTCCATTTTGGATCCAACCTATACATTCTCCGTTCCCAAGAACCAAACAGCTGCAGGAATTGCTGATATAATGAGCCATACCTTTGAAAACTACTTTACACTAAACGATGGAGCATATCTACAGGATAGATTTGCAGAAAGCATATTGAAGACCTGCATTAAATACGGCAAAATAGCCTTTGAAGAGCCTGACAACTATGAAGCAAGGGCTAACATCATGTGGGCATCCAGCCTTGCCATAAACGGCATATTGTCCTATGGAAAGGATACAAAATGGAGCGTCCATGCTATGGAGCATGAGCTATCAGCATTCTACGATATTACCCATGGTATAGGTTTAGCTATCTTAACACCTGCATGGATGGAGTATGTGCTAGATGACGAGAGAGTGGATAAGTTTGTAGAATATGGAGTCAATGTATGGGATATTGATGAGAATATGGATAAATACGAAATTGCAAAACTAGCTATCCAAAAAAACAAGAGAATTCTTTAAATCCTTAGAGCTCCCAATGTCTTTGAGGGAAGTAGGAATAAAAGAAGAAGACCTAGAAAAGATGGCCAAGGCTGCTATTGATAACTATGGCGGAAAAATAGGGAACTTCAAGCCTTTAGATTATGAAGATGTGCTAAACATATACAAAAAAGCTTATTAAGGTTTTTAGCTTATCAAAGCCGCAGGGAGTATTGCGGCTTTGATTTTTTGTTTAAGAAAAGATATTTATTATTTAAATGGGCATAAAGATGTTAAATAAAATTGCCTATTCAATACTTTAATAAAAAATGTAGGATGTGATAAAATCAATAACGTAACGGGTTACTAGATTACCTATAAGGAATTGAAACTTTTTTCGAGCAATGCTGACGCACCAAGAAACGATGAGGTTACTAGCCTACCTAAAAGGAACTGAAATGTCATTCTCCTAAAATTAGGAACTCGACCTTTTGCTATTTATTAGACTACCTATAAGGACCAAATACTTACTTCAAAAACAAAAGGATTGAGCTCTATTTAGTAGAACTCAATCCTTTTATAGTTTATAAAGCTATTTTCCTAATCCTTTCTTACTTTACTCCAAGCTTCAAACACAATCTCATTGAACCTATCCCTATCCTTTATATGAGTAGGTATGTTTACTTTGTATCCAGTATCTGCACTGTTGTCTATTTTAAGAAAGCCTGTTTTTAAGTCCTCTACAGTGGATACTACATTTACCACATTGTCCTCAAACAGCTCTGGGTTGGTTAAGTATACTGCTGCTACTGTGTCCCAGTTGTAGAATTCCTTTGTATCATAGGAGTTGGTGAAGTATTTGAACCAATTGTAGGATTTCTCCCTTATGTACCTATAAGCCCATATGGAGTCGTTTTCCATCAGCCTTTTAAATTCCCTTTCTCCAAATTTTGCTTCCAGGCATAAGTGGCCTGTTAGGACGGTGGTTTTGCAGCTAGAGCTTAATACCCCATATGTGGCTTCCGGATCTGATGAGAAGTTGAGCTCGTCCATTCTCTTGCCTTCAATTATAAGAGGTTTGGTTATTCCGCCCATCAATACTATTTCCTTTACCTTTTGAAAAAACTGCTTATCTACCTGAAAGGCTCCCAATAGGTTGGTCAAGGAGCCAGTAGCCAAAAGGGTTATTTCACCAGGGTATTTGTTTACAGCTTCCACTAAAAATTCTGCAGCTTCACTGTGTCGAGAGTGGGGAGAAGGGGCTCCTTTTTTTAAGGGTATATGGGTTATTCCTAGCTCATTGAACATATTTAAAGTATTATTATACACCTCATCAATGGTGCTGTTGCCAAAGGTGGTGGTAAGCCCTAATAGGTTTACATCATCCCTTCCTAAAAGGTACAAGAGGGCCAGCCCATCGTCAACATCTTTTCCGTATAGACCCATGGTGTTGTCGCAGTCAAATATTATTTTTTTCATATTATCCTCCTCAAATCTATAGGTAAAACTTATAATGATTTTAGCAGATAATATATTGTCCATCAACTTGTGCCGTGGTAAGTATAAATATTATCTATACTGAAAGCCACTTCCATAGATAATATGAATTGGAATTGGATTTTTACCTTAATATATAATGGGAATTGCATGGATTGGGAAATTAGAGAAATTGGGCAATACTGTGATAGTATTTATAATGATAAAATGAGGAGGAAGAAGTATGATCAGAAGAATAGCTGCATCTGTGATGATCCTAATTTTGACCATGGGAATCGTAGGATGCCAAAAACAGGATGGTAACCAATCCAGCGGACAAGAGCTGTTGGAAATGGATTGGGAAAGCATATTAGAAGAAGCAAAAGGTACTACTGTGACCTTCTACGGATACGGTGGAGATGAAAAGACCAACAACTGGATAGATACATATGTGGCTAAGGAGCTTAAAGAGAAGTACGACATAACCCTAAAGAGGGTAGGGATGAATATTCAAATTAGTGCAGGAGCAGCCTATTATGATTGTTTACAAAACATGGGGGACATAATAAAAATGGCAGATAGAGATTTGTACAAAGAGAAAAGAGTAAAAAAATCTAAAGA
>Ga0134096_1001839_pt1 | contig 15495 bp, 15 predicted proteins | sample 7_2taG_FD_94448 | JGI IMG/M metagenome (GOLD analysis project Ga0134096, IMG submission 94448) | Switchgrass degrading microbial communities from high solid loading bioreactors in New Hampshire, USA - 7_21_20_110_A3 metaG | ecosystem: Engineered > Bioreactor > Semi-continuous > Anaerobic >... | reverse complement strand
ATTTATATTTCTTGAATTTATCACATAAAATACCAGGTATACATAATATAAACGTGAGAAGTATTTAGCAAAAATTGTGAGGTGAACCTTAAATGGCGGGGGACAGATTCCTGTTGATCAAGCCCTGGAGTTACAGGCTATGGTCTGATGTGGAGCATGTTCTTGGACAGCTTCTTATTGCCGAGATAACAAACCGTACTCCTGTTGTTTTCTGGCCAACGCACTGCCTGCATAACGGATTTATCCATACAAACGGATTTGAGCTTTATTTTGAACCTGTTTCGGAGTACAGTATTTTCGATCTGACCAAACCCGAATATACATTTTATCCACCCATCTGGGATGCGGACAATCTGCTGATGGAAGACCCCGTAAAAGATACATGGGTTTACAGAAGTATTGGTGATCTTATCAGCAGTGATGCCAATGTAGTTGTAGGGGATGTATTTTTTTCAATATCAGAAATCATTCCTTTTATAAAGAAGGACAATGAGACATATGGAATGACTTCCACAGAAATTTACCGGTATCTTTACAGGAAATATATAAGAATCAAAAGAGACATTCTGAACGAGGTGCAGGGATTTTACCAGTCATGGCTGAAAGACGGACACCCATTGCTGGCTGTCCATGTGCGAAGAGAAGAAGATGACATGATTATTGACGTGAGAAAGGACATTAAGGATGAGCAATACTGGCGCAGGAACAGCAGAAAGTACGGAACAAAAGGTACAAATAAAACTAAAAGAAAATATCGGTTCCTTGGAAGAGGAAAAATGCTGAAAGCAAATACGCAGTATCATTCTGAGATCAAAAAATTAATAAATAAATACTCCATCAGGAAAATATTCCTTTTAACCGACAGCAGGGAAGTAGTGGATGAATATAAGAAAATGTATGGTGACATGGTCATTTATACCGACTGTAAGCGGTTAACCGGCACAGAACCCGCTTACAACCTGGAAAACCATGTCGTCAAAAGAAGGCGGGGAATAGAGGTTATCAAGGATGCATGCCTCGCCGCACAATGTGACTTCTTTATTGGCAATGATTTTTCAAGCCTGTCCAGGGCCATATCCAGGATAAAAGACTGGCCGGAAGGAAACATTAAGCTTCTTTTTCGCCAGAGAGAAAGGCGCAAATACCCCGTAAATGTAAAGGTAATTGTATCCGACAGAAAAAACAAATTCAGTTCCTTCGTAGAGTTAATAAAGAATCTTTACAAAAAAATAAAGAAAAAACTGCACCTTGGGGGTGATGAAGATGATAACTGATCGTTTCCTTCTGATAAAGAGCTGGGGTTGTGGTTTCTGGTCAGATGTTGACCATGTCATGGGACAGCTGCTTGCAGCTGAACTTACCAACCGTATTCCTGTGGTTTATTGGGGGAGTAACAGCCTGTATTCGGAATCATTTAAGAGTAATGCCTTTGAGTTGTATTTTGAGCCTGTATCAAATTTCACCATAGAAGATTTGGCACGCCCGGGTTATACTTATTATCCCCCCATTTGGAATGACAAGAACCTTAAGGTTGAGGATTTGGATAAAATAGCCTGGGCTTACAGAAACCTGGGCGATATGATGCAAAGCAATGCTAATGTGGTGGTCAGTGACACCCACTATTTTGTCCGTCCATTGCTTAAATATATTCCCAAAAGTCATTGGGCATATGGAATGACAGCCCATCAAATTTACAGATGCCTGTTTGATAAATATATAAGGTTGAAGCCCGACATCCAGCAGGAAATACAGGAGTTTTATGATGAATTCATGAAGGATTCAAAGCCGCTGCTTGGAGTTCACATACGTGGCGGTGACAAGGTAAAGGAAGTGGAAAACCTGTCCCACCTGAACAAAAAATATCACCAGACCATACGGGACTTTGTCAGGCGGTATGATATTAAAAAGATCCTGCTGCTGACAGATTGCGAGGAACATCTCATTGATTTTAAAAAGCGGTATGGAAATATGTTGATCTATACCGATGCCAAAAGAGGGCAGATCAGTGACACCAAGAACGCTCCTCACCTTACCAGTTATTCCGAAAAAAGGCGCAAAGGTATAGAAATAATCAAGGATACCTACCTGGCTTCGATGTGTGACTTTTTCATAGGCAATGGGTATTCCAATGTATCCTATACGGTAAAACGCCTCAGGGATTGGCCTGAAAACAACGTGGTCCTTTTTTACAGGGATTTGAAACATGAACAGAGGCTGGCGAAAAAACGCGTGAAAGCAGACGGAAAGAGAAGAAAAACAGAAGCAAATCGCCACAGACTGGAATATCCTGAATTATACGGAGGTGTGAATACGTATGCAGAACCGGTATCTGTTGATAAAATCATTGGGTAAGAGTATCTGGGCCGACGTGGACCATGTAATGTGCCAGATTCTTGCAGCAGAGCTGACCAACCGTACCCCGGTGGTATATTGGGGTATGGAAAGCCTGTACAGCGAGTCAATTTCTACAAATGCATATGAGTTGTTCTTTGAACCGGTTTCAAACTTTTCGGTTCATGATATTGTTCATCCGGGTTTATCCTTTTACCCGCCCGTATGGAGTTCTGAAAACATTCTTGCTGAAGACAGTGACAGGTATAAAATGGAAGGCCGGGATTTGAAAAGCCTGATGAAAAGTGAAGCCAATATCGTTGTCAGTGATATATACTACCCTTTAAGCTCCATATTGGCATGGACAAACAGGGCGCATTGGTCTTTCGGGAAAACCCCGTACCAGGTATACCGTTATCTTTATGACAAATACCTGAAGCTAAAGCCCGAAATAAAGCGTGAAATTAAGAAATATATAAATACACACCCCGATTTCAGGGATGAAAAACCAATACTCGGAGTACATTGCCGTTCAAACGCAATCGTTAACGAAGTGGCACAGCTTTATGATTTGAACGAATTATATAAGCCTAATATCTGGCATTTCATTGAACGGTATAACATAAGGCATATATTTTTAATAACTGATTCCAGGAAAATACTGAAGGAATACAGAAAAATGTATGACAAAAACGGACTTCTTTTATATACCGACAGCAAAAAGCGGCCATTAAAGGAAAGAATACCGACAGTCCTTCAGGATTATCCAAACAAAAGGCACAAAGGTGTAGAGCTCATTAAAGATACCATTGAAGTCATAAAGGACACGTACCTGGCTGTACAATGCGATTTCTTTATAGGCAACGGTTATTCAAGCCTGTCAAATACAGTGCTGAGGCTTAAGGATTGGTCAGAAACAAATATAAAACTTTTATATTGAATTTTCGAAGAGGGGAGGATAAACTTTGAATTCCAGTGAATTGAAATACATTGAAATAATCAAGAGCAGATATCCCCAGATGGATTTATCGAAAATTGAGTTCAACAGGACCGACGGGAGCTTTAGTGATATCGCTGTTGTGAATAATGAAGCGGTATTCAAATTTGCAAAATATGACTGGAGTGCTGTTTATCTGAAAAACGAAGCTGATGTGATTGGCTTTATCAGGAATTATATTGACATGCCTTTACCCGATATTGAAATGATATATCCGAATGTTTCGAAGCGTAGTTTTATCACCGGTTCACCGTTGTACAGGAATATTCTGCTTAAACTGGATTACAATACACAGGATACTATTGCCAGGCAAATTGCGGGTTTTCTGAATCAATTGCATTCCATCCCGGTTAAAAAAGCACAACATGCAGGTATTGGCGATTCACAGATGAACCGGACAAGGGAAGACTGGCTGAATGAACTGGAAATAATGCAGAGGAAAATCTCTCCGTATTGCACCAACTATGTTAAAGAGTATTTACGCCAGATTATCCAGCCTGCCACAGAGAATGAAGAATTCTTTGATTTCCAGCCCGTACTGGTACATGGGGACCTTGTGCCTAATCATATCCTGTACGACAAAACAACTAAAAAAGTGAATGGCATTATTGGTTTCAGCAATGCCGGATTCGGAGATCCCGCCTGTGATTTCGGAATGCTTATGGATCACCTGGGAGAAGGTTTCGTCATGAGGATGCAAAAATATCATCCTGTTTCTCCCGGGATCATTGACAGGGCCCGGTTTTATGCGTATATCAGTAATTTTATGTGGTACAGGGATATTTGCGATATGATTTCAACACGGGATTTTTCCCGTTTCCAGGTTCCCGCAAAAGACCGGGATATTGCTCCGATAGGATCATCATCCCAGATTGCCAGGGTCAAACCTTACAAAAAATGAACTGTGACATCGGGATTGGATCCTGAATAGAATATTGTTACAGGAACATATATTGGGAGATGGTCGAGTGAATTACACCTCTGCTGATTTAAACCGCCTTGCAATCAGGAAAGTGATATTTGACGGCTACAATAAAAAACAGGTGGATAACATGCTTGAACATATCATTGAAGACTATAACGAGATGAGCAACACAATCCATGATCTGAAATGCCAGATATCCACCCTGAATGAAACTGTGCAGCATTACAAGGTACTTGAAGAATCCCTGCAGCACTCCATCCTGGTTGCACAGCACACCGCCGAGCAAATCAAGGCTAACGCATGCGACAAGGCGAAAAACATTGTTGAAGAAGCAGAGATAAAAGCACAGAAGATCATTGAAAATGCCAACAATGAGGCCAGGAATATACAGATAAAATATGAACAGCTCAAAAATGAAGTATATACCTTCAAAACAAAGTCTGAAGCATTGCTCCAGGCCCAGATGGATGTTCTTAAACAACTGTTTTCCTAGAAAAGAGTATCTCCCGAAAAAACAGGGGGGACCAATTCAATGATGTTTTGTATCCCCCCTGAAGCTATTCCTTCAGCATGTTGATATAATATTCGTATTCCCTCCTGAGTCCTTCCCGGATATCAATTTTCGGTTTCCAGCCCATTGACGCAATTTTTGAATTATCCAAAACCCTGCGCGGTGTTCCGTCGGGTTTCGATGAATCAAATACTATTTCTCCTGTAAAACCAACAACATCCCGGATAATCCCGGCCAGATCCCTTATGCTGATTTCCTTTCCTGAACCGATATTGACAGGTTCACTGCCTTCATAATTCAGCATCAGATACAGGCATGCCTCGGCCATATCATCCACATATAAAAATTCACGCAAAGGATTACCCGTACCCCATAATTCAACATATGGCCGGTTTTCGGTTTTGGCCCTGTGGAATTTTACCATCATGGACGGTATGACATGGGAGTTGTAAGCGTCAAACCTGTCATTGATTCCGTACAGGTTGGCAGGCATGACAGAAATATAACGTGTCCCGTATTGCTTGTTGTAAGACTGGCACATTTTAATACCGGTTATTTTGGCTAATGCGTAAGCTTCGTTAGTGGGTTCCAGCGGGCCGGTAAGCAGGTACTCCTCTTTAATGGGCTGTGGACACAGTTTAGGATAAATGCATGCACTTCCCAGGAACATCAGTTTTTTTACTTTATTCATAAAAGCGCTTCGAATCACATTGCATTCAATGAGCATGTTTTCCATTATGAAATCGGCAGGATAGGTGTCATTTGCATGAATTCCGCCTACTTTTGCGGCAGCCAGGAACACATATTCGGGTTTTACTTCATTGAAAAATCTTTCGCATTCTGCCTGATTTGTCAGGTCCAATTCTTTATGGTTTCTTTTTATTATATTTTCATAACCGTTTCTTTCGAGACACCTGACAATAGCAGAACCAACCATTCCTGTATGTCCTGCAACATAAATCCTGCTGTTTTTTTCCATGCATATCTCTCCCCGTATAATTTATTCGTATACGAATTCCAGCTGATATTCCGGATAATAACCGGAAATTTTACAGTCTTCATTTATTCATTATTGGTGATGGTAAGACCGCCCGTTGACGGACATACTGCCGTTTTTACCGAATTTACTTACCCGAGATCACTTTTCATCATCATCTCGACCAGCTCTTCAAATGATACCCTGGGCTTCCATCCCAGCCTGGTTTTTGCCTTTGTCGGATCACCCAGCAGCAAATCAACTTCAGCAGGTCTGAAGAACTTTTCGCTGACCCGGACCAGTACCCTGCCGGTATCCTTATCCACTCCGGTTTCATTCAGACCTTCTCCCTGCCAAATCAGATTGATTCCGACTATTTTGAAGGCAAGTTCACAGAACTCCCTTACTGTATGCGTTTCTCCGGTTGCCACTACAAAATCGTCAGGCTGGTTTTGCTGAAGGATCAGCCATATTGCTTCAACATAATCCCCGGCATATCCCCAGTCCCTTTTTGCATCCAGGTTGCCAAGGTACAGGCAATCCAGCTTACCTTTCAATATGTCTGCTATGCCTGTTGTAATCTTCCTTGTAACAAAGTTTTTTCCTCTTCTTGGGGATTCGTGGTTGAAAAGTATTCCGTTGCTGGCAAACAAATTATAAGCCTCACGGTAGTTTATCGTTATCCAGTATGCATACAGCTTGCTTACCGCATAGGGGCTCCTCGGGTAAAACTGAGTATTTTCATTCTGTGGTATTTCTCTTACTTTACCGAACAGTTCACTGGAAGAAGCCTGGTAAAATTTTATTTTATCGTTCACTTCACGGATACTATCCAATAACCTTAGAGTGCCGATAGCATTCACATCTGCTGTGAATTCCGGTATATCAAAAGAAACTTTCACATGGCTTTGTGCTGCCAGGTTGTATACCTCGTCAGGTTCAATTTTGTACAGCAGCCTGCTCAAACTGTTTGCATCGGTCAGATCTCCGTAATGCAAAGTCACCTTGTTTTCATTGAGCAGGTGGCTGATTCTGTCCGTATTATCGGTACTGCTTCTCCTGACAAGACCGTGCACTTCATAACCCTTATCCAGTAAAAATTCTGCCAGGTAAGAACCATCCTGTCCGGTGATTCCTGTAATTAAAGCTTTACTCATTGGCATACCCTCCTGTGGCATCATGTTTTTTACGTTCCATTTCGAAGAAATGCTCTATTGCATATCCAGGCAATGAAAATGAATAAAATGGTCTTGATACAATAATATGCAGACTGATTATGTAATGTTACATTTACATAATCAGCCAAGCCAAATGGCCGACTTTTCAGCAGATAATGGTGAAAAATTATGTAACATTCTATCAGACACAGAATATGATGAATATAGGAAAAAGTGCATGATCAAGCGGATATTTTGCGTTGTCTTATTGAATCATGGTTAACCATTGATATCAAAAAAGAAAGGATGTGATTACAGTGCCTACGATTACGATTGGTATTCCCGATACAACATTTGTATCTTCCGCCCAGCCTTTGAATAATTTTTCATTTTACCCCCTGATTTATGTTGGTACAGACGAGGTTTTTTCTGATTGCATAGGGCTGATGGAAATTGATTTGTCATCCATACCCGTAACGACTGTGGACAGTGCGGTGCTGCAATTATCGGTTATTGTGAAAACAGATACCGACCCAAGTCCAATCGTTGTAAACAGGGTAACTAGCCCTTTCGATGCTCAAACCGTAACATTCAATACCATTCCGGCTTTCACGGCAACAACATCACAAATCGATATCAACACTTCGGATCTGTATACGATTGTAAGTATTGATATTACGACGCTTGTGAACGAATGGCTCGGAGGGACATACGAAAATTACGGTATTGCGCTTACAAACACCGACGGGGAAACTTTGGTTCAATTTGGTACGAATAATATCATATATGAACCGTATTTCCCGAAATTGGTGGTTACCTATTCAGAAACTCCTCCGCCGCCACCTACCGCGGAGAATCCGTATGGGTATGTCTATAACACACTTAACCAATCCATTCCGGCAGATGGTTCCATTCCATTCAGCAACAATGGTGCTTTATTAAAAATCAGCCACGAAGCACACGCAGCACCGATTGTAATTGAATCTGCAGGAATCTATGTAATCTGGTATACCGTTACCGGAGCCGATGCCAATCAGTTTACACTTTACAGGAACGAAAGCCCGGTACCCGGAAGCACATATGGTACTGGCACCGGTCAGAGCGGTTACACCGGAATGGTTATTATTAAAGCCGAAGAGGGTGATCAAATTACCCTGAGAAATCACACCAGCACCGGTGGTGATATTACTCTTGACAATACGGCAGGAGGAACAGAAACTGGCGTCAGCGCATCGGTTCTGATTCTTAAAATTGGTGAAGCCCCACCTCCTAATCCACCGCTGGATGCTGTGAATAATGCGCAGGATGTTACAGAAATGAGGGCGGCCATTACCGATCCGGCTCTTGGTTTGGATTTGTCCGGTTTTGAGTCATTGAGTACGATAGCTCAGGATTTAGTACTGCTGGCCTTATTGAACAGCAGACCCGATCTGGGATATGAATCTGTAGATGCTGTGCAGGAAGCACTTGACACTGCTGTAAACGAAGTGGTGGATCCTGAAAACATACACGTACAGGCAGGCAGTATTGGAGGAGACGGAAGCATCGCCCACCCGTTCGGAAGCATAACGGAAGGTATTAATGCGGTAGTTCCGGGAGGAACTGTTCATATAGCAGCCGGCACCTATGAAACAACGACGCAGATTAATGTAAACAAAGCAGGAATAACGCTGCTTGGAGAAACCGGTGCCGAGATTCTCCTTAAAGCCGATACCATTGCAATGCTGATTACCGGTAATGGCGTAACCATCCAGGGATTGACAATGACCAGCGACATTCCATACCCGAAGGAGTTTATCCAGGTAGGAGCACCTAATGTAAGGCTTATCGGAAATACCATTTACGGGCCCGTACAGCCGCCGCCAATGGATAACTGGGTTGTGAACAGGGCTGTTGTATCTCAGGGAAGTACGGCAAACATTCTTTTGGAGGGAAATACTTTTTACAGCCTGCGAACAGGAATGTACATTAATCCGAATACAACAGGCGCCATCAACAACAATGTTGTTTACAATACAAAAGGCGGATTCCTGGTGGACGGTGCTTTTACAACATTTTTCGGAAACTCCTGGGGAACGCCGCCGAATGAATTCGATATTGTTCTCCTGGTAGGAACTACAATAGGACCGCCATATGACAATCTGGCTCAACTGGCTGCGGACAATGACAATGCAAGTATCTCGGACCAGAGATAACAGGGATAATAAAGAAGGAAAGAAGGGTTGCCCGGTCAGGGCAACCTTTCGGTTTTAAAGCCAGGTTTAATATATTATAAGGAGAATAATATTCTTGCCTGATACAGGAAATTTAAGATATAATCTAATTAAGAAAACAGTGTTTATTCAGAGGTGATTGGCGTGCTTATAAAGCAAATTTCAATATTTCTTGAAAACAAGCATGGCAGGCTTGCAAATGTTACCAGGATCCTGGGGGAAAACAAAATTGACATCAGGGCACTGTCATTGGCAGATACAACCGATTTTGGCGTGCTAAGGCTGATTGTCAACTACCCCGACAGGGCAAGACAGGTTCTTGTAGACAACGGTTTCATGGTAAGCATAAACGATGTTATCGCCATTGAAGTTGAGGATAAGCCGGGAGGTTTGGCAAAAACTCTTGACATACTCGATAAAAAAGGTATCAGCATAGAGTATATGTATGCATTTGTAAATTCAAAACCAAACACCGCGATGGTTATTTTTAGGGTGGAAGAGCCTGAAAAGGCCATTGTAGCATTAAAGAGCGAAGACGTTAAAATCAAGTCGCCGGATGAAGTGTATAAAGCATAACAGGACCGGGTATGTATACATAATATTTGACAGGGATTGTGTGAATAATTAAACAGTGCTATGGGGTAATGCATTGTTTGCTATTGCTCAGTCACATAAGGGGTGAGTTTATGGATAAAAAATTATATCTCTCTGATACAAACAAGATGATCGCCGGTGTTTGCGGTGGAATTGGCGAATATCTGGGCATTGATCCCACCGTGGTGCGCCTTGTATGGGCGATACTGACGGTATGCTCGGCATTGGTGGGAGGAGTGCTGCTGTACATTATTGCCATGTTTATCATACCCAGAAAATAGAATGTTAATTTCGCAGAATTAAAACCTTCATGGGTGGTACACATGAAGGTTTTATTGGTTCCTCAATATGATTATTGCATCGATACATCCGATAATTCAATGCCCTTGTTTTTATCCTTAGCCCAATCAATGGACCACTGGTTCTCAAATATAAGCACGAACCGCCCGTCCTTGTCTTCTGCCAGAAGTGTTGATGAAGTAAGGTTCAAATCGCGGGGATCTTTATCGGTATTGGTCAGCCAGCGTGCAAATTTATGCGGAAGCATTGATATCTTCAAATCCACGTTGTATTCATTCATAAGCCTGTGCTCCAGAACTTCAAACTGCAGTACGCCTACAGCGCCGACGATGAACTCCTCCACACCGATGTCGAGCTGCTTGAAAACCTGGATAGTGCCCTCTTCGGACAGCTGCATAATTCCTTTTAAAAATTGCTTTCTTTTCATTGTATCCCTTGGTGCTATCCTGGCAAAGTGCTCTGAAGGAAACAGGGGTATCCCTGTGAACAAATGGGAAGGCCTGGCTGTGCTTAATGTATCGCCGATTTTGAAAATTCCCGGATCAAAAAGCCCGATTATATCTCCCGGCCATGCTTCATCAACAATTTCACGTTCCTGGGCCATTAATTGCTGCGGTTGTGAAAGTCGGATTTTTTTGCTGCTGTTTGAGAGATACACTTCCATTCCTTTTGTAAATTTGCCCGAGCATATTCTCATAAATGCAATCCTGTCCCTGTGATTCGGGTTCATATTTGCCTGGATTTTGAAAATAAAGCCATAAAAATCTTCATTGTCAGGCTCGATCAATGTATCCGTGAAAATACGCGCGCCGGGAGCGGGTGCCATTCTGAGGAATTCTTCAAGGAAAGGGGCAACACCGAAATTAGTCATGGCACTTCCGAAAAATATCGGTGTAAGCTTGCCTTCCAATACTTCCTTCAGGTTGAAATCATCACCTGCTACATTTAGAAGCTCAATGTCTTCAACCAGGTTGGAATAGTACGGCTCGCCAAGCAAATCCCTGAAAATGGGATCATCAACAGAACCAACGGTTGATTCCACCACCGACTGGCCGTGATTCCCGCCGGTAAACAGTTCAATTTGCTTTAACTTCCTGTTATAAACGCCTTTAAAGTCACCATCAATACCAATCGGCCAGTTCATCGGGTATGAGCGGATACCCAGCACGTCTTCTATTTCCTGCATCAAATCAAACGGGTTTTTTATTGCCCGGTCCAGTTTATTGATAAATGTAAAAATGGGTATTCCGCGCATTTTACATACATGAAACAGTTTTATAGTTTGCGCTTCAACTCCCTTGGCACCATCAATAAGCATTACCGCACTGTCTGCGGCAACCAGGGTCCTGTAGGTGTCTTCGCTGAAGTCCTGGTGTCCGGGGGTATCGAGGATGTTTATGCAATGGTTGTTATACTCAAACTGCATGACACTGGAAGTAACCGATATACCACGTTCCTTCTCAATCTCCATCCAGTCTGAAAGCGCATATTTTTTAGCTTTGCGCGCTTTTACCGAGCCGGCCATGTTAATGGCTCCGCCGTATAGTAAAAGTTTTTCCGTCATTGTTGTTTTTCCCGCATCGGGGTGGGATATTATTGCAAAAGTTCTGCGCCTTTGAACCTGCTGCTGAATTACTTTTTTCAAGTCTGGCATCCGGTGTTGTACTTCCTTTCTAATTAGCCTGCACTTTTTTTCAGATAATCCACATATTTCATATCAGAATTGAGAATATGGCTGAAAAGCCATCTTGCCAAAAAATCCAGGGCTTCTGATATTACGCTGATTTGCTGACTGTCGATATCCTGCATGGCGATTTTGTCTATTCTTTTAATAAAATACAGGTGTTCCGCACGATGTTCATCCAAATCGGGGTAATTGCGTTCACGCATCTGTTTTTCCTCGTAGGAGAAATGATAATCCGTATAGTCCTTCAACTCGTTAATGGTTTCCATTATATAATCATAATAGTCCAATGAATCTCCGGCGTACAGCATATCCTCGAGCTTGGCACCGATTTCTATCAGCTTTTTATGCTGTTCATCAATTATCTCTATACCCGTTTTATAGTTCTCGCTCCATTTAAACATTTTCCTACCCCCTTCAGGTCCATATGGCAGATTCATTTATATTATTCTATAATATACCATAATGCGAAAAGGATTAATCAAAATTCGGGATTTATACCCTTACATGTTACAAACAAATGGTTACTTAGTCAAGATGCCGATTTTATAAATATTTGAAAATATATCAGGCAATAGTGTTTGCAATATTTCAATTTGCGATAAAGATATGTTATAATTGCTGTAATTTTACTACACTCTTTCCGGAGGGGTTTTTTATGGATTTGATTCAAATTGCGGAAACGGCAAAGAAGGTATCGATTTCCCTGGCATCAGCCAAAACCGAACAGAAAAATTTGGCTTTACGGCTTATTGCAGATTATCTTGAAAATAATATTGAAGATATAGTCAGGGCAAATGAGGAAGACTTGAAAAGAAGCAAGGAGGAGAATTTGCCTGAAGCCCTGCTGAAACGGCTGAAGTTTGACAGAAAGAAAGTATCGGGTGTTATTGAGGGCATCAACAGCCTTATTAATCTTCCCGATCCCGTCGGGCGCAAGCTTATGGCGACACAACTGGATGAAGGACTCAACCTGTATAAAATCAGCTGCCCGATTGGAGTAATAGGAATAATCTTCGAATCCAGGCCCGATGCTCTTGTCCAGATTTCCACGCTGTGCCTTAAAAGCGGGAACGCAGTATTATTGAAAGGCGGCAGGGAAGCAATTGAAACCAATCGGATCCTGACAGAACTCATCATTAAGGCAACGGCCGAAGCAGGTATCCCGTCCGGCTGGATTCACCTGCTTGAAACAAGGGAAGATGTAAACCTGATGCTGAAGCTTGATAAATACATAGACCTGGTAATTCCGCGCGGCTCCAACGAATTTGTCAGATATATAATGGACAATTCAAACATCCCGGTACTGGGGCATGCCGACGGAATATGCCATTGTTATGTAGACAGCGATGCAGACATTAAAATGGCGGTTGACGTGGTTAATGATTCAAAAACCCAATATGTTGCAGTATGCAATGCAACCGAAACCCTGCTTGTTCACAGCGAAATCGCAGTGAAGTTCCTGCCGGTGCTTAAGGAGAAACTTGACGAAAGCAACGTGGCACTCAGAGGGTGCGAAAGAACGCAGAGGATTATTGATGTTTCACCTGCGTCTGAAGAAGATTGGAAAACAGAGTATCTTGATTATATCCTGTCAATAAAAATAGTTGACTCACTGGATGAAGCAATTGAACATATCAATACCTACGGTTCGGGCCACACCGATGCTATTATCACGGAAAACAGGGAAAATGCGGAAAAATTCATGGAACTTGTTGATTCAGGAAATGTGCTCTGGAACTGTTCAACTCGCTTCAGTGACGGGTTCAGGTATGGTTTTGGGGCAGAGGTGGGAATAAGTACGAACAAGATCCATGCCCGGGGACCGGTTGGACTTGAAGGACTTACAATATATAAATACAAGCTGGTTGGAAAAGGGCATATAGTATCCGACTATGCCGAGCAGAGGCGTTCGTTTAATCATAAACCGCTTCCGATTATGGAATAGACGGTTTAATGCGCCGGTTTTTCCTGTTGATTGAAGTATAACGCAACCATGCAGACAAGCAGAATTAAAAACGAGAATATCAGCATGAACATGCCGGCCATATCCGATAAGCCTTCCCCAAGCTCGGAAAGTATTATGCCCGATAAATTCAGTCCCATATGAAAAGCAACAGGCGGCAGCAATGAATTGTACCATACAATCAGCAGTCCCAATAAAATGCCTATTATGAAGGCATATGACCCCTGGATAACATCCAGGTGCACTATGCCGAATAACAACCCCTGTATTACCAATGCGGCAGGTAATGGTATATTGTTTCTGAGCTGGTTAAATATGAGGCCCCGGAAGATAATTTCCTCCAGCAAGGGGGCCATTATGCCCACTGCGAGTATTTGAAGAACCATGCTTTGATTGCTCATTAACTGTTCCATGTTGTTTGAATATTGCTCAAAAAGGTCGGGGGCAACCCCGGCATTTTCTATTAATGACAGGATGAAACTTATGGGCATTTGCAGAGCGAAACCGGCTATAAAGCTTAATGTGATGAAAGCCGGCGGGGTTTTATTGAATGAAAGCCTTTCAATGAATTTTCTTCTGAATATGGCATGTATGGCCCATGCTGAGAAGAATGTCATTATTACCGACAGGATATAGGACGGTAATAATGAATCATGCACTACATTCATAAGATCAATTGTCATAGCCCTTTCATGATTGCCTGATAAAACATTGGGCAGGGAATATAATACCATGTAAACAACGGTAACCGGAACAGAAGCAATTACCTGCATTATGAGACATAATGCTGCCAATCCGGTGCAATATGAAAATACCTTGAAAAATTTTTTCATGTCCGACCTCACTTGAAACTTCGCTGTCTTTCCCTTAATTATCTATTGGAAACATTTGCCCTCTCTTGCTTATAAGGTGTATTTCGGGTTTTAATATATTTAATTCTGTATATTTCCGTATGGTATTCATTATACTGTAATCGTCCGAAAAGTGCATCGGGAAAATATGGGTACATTCAACATGCTTTACAAACCAGTCAAGTCCCAGCAGGGAAAATCCCTCCTGCCTGGGGTCGGCAACCAGGAACGCAATATCAATGCTATGTTTTGCCAGTTTCTGAACCTGGGCCTTATATTGGATTTCCATCTGCCTGTTAAATGAATCAGGCTCCCCCTCCCAGTGCCACCAGTGCAAATCCCCGGCATGGTAAATGCAGGTATCATCAGTTTTTACAAGGAACGCAATACCTTCATCGGTGGATGTAAAGGTTTCAATATACATGTCGTTTATGACATAACTCCTGTCCGGTTCGGCAACATAAGTATTGGAGTGTGGTCTGAAGCCCCTGACATCAGATGATATAATTGCTCGGATGTTCGGACTTTGTTTCATCCAATCGAAGATGACGGGATTGTAATGATCGTGGTGCCTGTGGGAAACAAAAAAATATACATCGGTATCTTTAAATTCATCAGGACTGAATATTCCGTTATATAAAGCAGGTCCTTTACCGGCCGCCTTGTTGCTGAAATAATCAAATATGAGCAATTTTCCGCCTGTTTTAACGGCAAACCCGCTGTGATACAGGTACCATATTTCAACTGGTTTCTTCATAAAAACTCCTGAAAATTTTTCATTATTTATTACATACATAATAAATCAAAAGCCTTGCTAGATCAATATTACGGTAAATTATAACATGCTGTTGCGATATAAGCTGCATAAACCCCGAAAGATGAGTTTTTCAAATCAATCACTGGTATTCGGGAATGATTTGATTATACAACACTGTATACAGCTTTATGTCTTATTAAAGAACCGGGAAATTTAACGGTCATACCTTTATT
>Ga0134096_1001814_pt1 | contig 15662 bp, 14 predicted proteins | sample 7_2taG_FD_94448 | JGI IMG/M metagenome (GOLD analysis project Ga0134096, IMG submission 94448) | Switchgrass degrading microbial communities from high solid loading bioreactors in New Hampshire, USA - 7_21_20_110_A3 metaG | ecosystem: Engineered > Bioreactor > Semi-continuous > Anaerobic >... | reverse complement strand
ATAAGCGTGAGGTCGGTGGTTCGAATCCACTCCGGCCCACCATGTTTTGGGGATGTAGCTCAGAGGGAGAGCGCCTGCCTTGCAAGCAGGAGGTCGGCGGTTCAAGTCCGCTCATCTCCACCAGAAATATAAAGCGGGCTGCTTCGTGGTGTGCAGCCCGCTTCTTGTTGTGTTGCTACAGAGACAGGATACGTTCGTGCAATCGCTGCCAATCGTCCGCATTGAGCTCCTCTGCACGGACGGTAGGGGATAAGCCCAACTCTTCTAACAGCTTCAAAGCCTGATCCTTATCTTTAAAGAAGTCATAAACACATGCCAGGTTATTCGTGAGCGTCTTACGTCTTCTTGCAAAAGCTACTCTAAGCAGCCTTCTCCAGGAACGCTTCGACGCCAGGTCGTAGTTTTTGTCGAGCAGTATCTGAACGATGACTGACTCAACCTTGGGAGCGGGCCAGAATACGGAGGGAGGCACTCTTTTTACGATTTGAGCCTGTCCCATCCTTTCTATGGTTATACCAAGGGGCGAACGATCCTTTGTGCCCGGTTTGGCGCACAGCCTTTCGGCCAAATCCAGCTGAAGCATTAAGACCAGTTCTTTGGTGCCCACTGGCGCCAGGTGCTCAAGGATCTGCCATATTAAAGGCGTTGTTATATTGTAAGGTATATTGGCCAGCACCTTGGTCGGAGACGGCGAAAGTTCCTTTAAGTTTACGGTCAACACGTCGCCCCATATCAAAGACGTTCTGGCTTCATGTCTTTTTAATAGTGGTTCTATAAAAGGAGCCAAAGTCCTATCAATTTCTATTATGTGTAAAAAGCTGCACGGGCTATTTAAGATTTCCCTGGTCAACATGCCCTTCCCCGGGCCTATCTCTAAGATCACGTCTTGCTCGCCTATTTGAGCATAATCCACCATCCAACGTGCGATGTTTGGATCCATCAAAAAATTTTGCCCGAGAGATTTTTTTGGATTGTGACCTTTTCCTTCTCCTGTTTGCCTATATGGTCTGCCTCTCATAACCGTCTTATAACTCACCTTCCAATTTAGGAGATTGACAAAAAAGGCGGGGTATCACCCCGCCTTTTCTTGCTATGGTCGGGACGAGAGGACTTGAACCTCCGACCCCCTGCGCCCCATGCAGGTGCGCTAGCCATGCTGCGCTACGTCCCGGTGCAAGACATATTTTAACCTGCAATATGGACTGGGTCAAGCAAATTAGTGATAATATCTTATAAGCGCGCCTGAAATAGGCGTGCGCCTTGGAATTTCTCGGTAGACGTTTATGATATAATTTCAAAACGATATTAAATTAGGTATGGGAGGGGATATAATTGTCAGCCAGCGAACACCGTAAAAAGGCTTCAGAAGTGCTCAAGAAACACGGCATAGATGGCAATGTAATTGCCGTAAAGATAGACGGAAAGATATGCGATCTTGATACTCCTGTGGAGGAGGGTACAACGATTGAACCTGTGAATGCAGATAGCCCCGAGGGCATCGAAATACTGAGACATTCTGCCTCGCATATCATGGCCCAGGCAGTTTACAGGCTTTATCCGGGAACCAAGTACGGCGTCGGCCCAGCCATCGAAAACGGCTTTTACTACGACATGGATGTCCCGGTTGTCATCACCGAGGAAGACCTTCCTAAGATAGAAGATGAGATGAAAAAGATCGCCTCTGAAGCCATCCCCTTTGAGAGGCTTGTGATGAGCAAAGAGGAAGCCATGCGCCTATTTCGGGAACGGGGCGACGTCTATAAGCTTGAGATATTGAAAGACATTGAGGACGACACCGTTTCCCTTTACAGAGTTGGAGAATTTGTCGACCTTTGCAGGGGACCTCATGTGCCGAATACTTCCTACGTCAAACACTTTAAGCTTCTTTCTTTGGCCGGCGCTTACTGGCGCGGAGACGAAAGAAACCCCATGCTCACCCGCATTTATGGGACAGCCTTTCCCTCCGAGGAAGAGCTCTTGGCGTATCTGACAAAGATGGAGGAAGCAAAGCGCAGGGATCATCGTCGCATCGGCAAGGAGTTGGACCTGTTTAGCCTCCAAAACGAGGCACCCGGATTTCCGTTCTTTCATCCAAAGGGTGTAGTAATCTTAAATACTTTGGTCGAATTTTGGAGGAAGGTACACATCCAAAGAGGATATCAGGAGATAAAGACGCCGCTGATATTAGACCAGGATCTGTGGATTCGTTCAGGCCACTGGGATCACTACAGGGAAAATATGTATTTTACCGAAATAGACGGCAAACCCTTTGCCATAAAGCCCATGAACTGCCCCGGGGGAATTTTGGTTTATAAAACTCAGCTTAGAAGCTACCGTGACCTGCCGTTAAAACTCGCAGAGCTTGGAGTTGTACATAGGCATGAGAGGTCTGGCGTGCTTCATGGACTTATGCGGGTGAGATGCTTCACTCAAGATGACGCTCATATATTTACCTCAGAGGAGCACATAAAAGAAGAGATAACGGACATAATGGAGATGGTGCAGTATATTTACGGCGTCTTCGGATTTCCCTATCACATAGAGCTCTCCACCAGGCCGGAGAACGCAATGGGCAACAAGGCACTTTGGGACAAGGCAGAACGGGCATTGCAGGAAGCCTTGGAGGATCGCGGCGTGGAATACAAGCTGAACCCTGGCGACGGTGCCTTCTACGGACCCAAAATAGACTTTCATTTGGAGGATTGCATCGGCCGAACCTGGCAGTGCGGTACCATACAGCTCGATTTCCAGATGCCGGAGAAATTCGATATAACATACATTGGGCCAGACGGTGAGCCTCACAGGCCGGTCATGATCCACAGGACCATACTCGGGAGCTTAGAAAGGTTCTTGGGCATCCTTATCGAGCAATATGCAGGAGCTTTCCCTTACTGGCTAGCACCCGTCCAGGTCAAGATATTGCCTGTATCGGACGAACATGTGGCTTACGCAAAGAAGGTGGCAACCACATTGCAGAAAAAAGATGTCAGGGTAGAGATAGATATAAAAGAAGGAACGCTTGGCAAGAAGATCCGCGACGCCCAGATGCAAAAGATACCTTACATGCTTGTAATAGGCAATCGCGAGGTGGAAAAGGGCGTCGTATCCGTGCGCGATCGTAGCAAGGGGGACCTTGGAAGCATGAGCCTGGAGGCTTTAATCGAGCTTTTAGGCAGCGAATATCATCCCTTGAAAGACGATTTTTAAGAGGACTTCGGATTTCAACGAACTGCTTGCTTTTGTATAGATTTCATGATATATTGCATAATCATTGCTTACAGCAATAAGCAGAGGGCCCATCCCTCTCACCCGGTGGCACGCAAGCGGCTTTCCGGGTCAATAGGTCGAAAGTATGACTATGAGGGACTGGGTATATATTTCGCCAGTCCCTATTTTTATTGTGGAGGTGACCGGTTATAGCGAAGGTAAACGAACCGCGGGTAAATGAGGAAATTAAGGTCTCTGAAGTCCTGTTGATCGACGCTGATGGATCTAAAGTCGGAGTGGTGCCGATCCAGCAGGCATTGCAGTTGGCCGAAAGTAGGGGATTGGACTTGGTCGAAGTAGCGCCCCAGGCCAATCCGCCGGTATGTCGTATCATGGATTACGGCAAATACAGATATCAACAGCAAAAACGGGACAAAGAGGCCAGAAAGAAACAAAAGACCCAGACAATTAAGGAAATCAAGATGCGCCCGAAGATCGACGAACACGATTACAATTTCAAAGTCAAGGCGATCAAGGAGTTCTTGCGCGAAGGACATAGGGTCAAGGTCTCCATCTTTTTCCGTGGCAGGGAGATGTCCTTCTTGGATAAGGGCAGAGAGGTGCTCGAAAGGGTAGCCAGGGATTCTGACGGCCTGGGAAAACCTGAATCCGAGCCTAAAATGGAAGGCCGATACATGCGAATAATGCTCGTGCCCGTCCAGCAGAAAGCGGAGACTAAGTCATCCAAGATCTCGGACGAAGATTAAAGCAAAGGGAGGAATTATCATGCCTAAACTCAAAACTCACAGCGGCGCCAAAAAAAGGTTCAAAGTAACAGCGACCGGAAAGGTTGCTTACAAAAAAGTTGGCCGTGGCCACTTACTTCGCAAGAAAAACCAAAAGCGCATTCGCGCACTGAAACAAAAGGGGTATCTCGATGACGTCTTCGCGAAAAAGATAAAACAGCTGATGCCCTATTCCGATTAACCATGAGATGTCAAAGGAGTGAAATGCCATGCCTAGGGTAAAAGGTGGAAGTGCAAGCAGAGAAAAGAGGGCCAAGCTCTTTAAGATAACCAAGGGATACTATGGCCGCAGGAGAAATGTCTTCAAGCGTGCCAGAGAGGCTATGTTAAGGTCTCTAAGTTATGCTTACAGGGATAGGCGCAACAAAAAGCGTGACTTCAGAAAGCTGTGGATAACGCGCATAAATGCCGGAGCGCATATTTATGGAATGAACTATAGCACATTTATCAACGGACTTCGTAAATCAGGCATAGAGATCAATCGAAAGATATTGGCGGAACTTGCCGTTTCCGATATCGAGGCCTTCGGCTAGCTTGTTCAAAAGGCTAAGGAGGCGTTGGCCCGATAACTATCAAGACCTACAGCTCTGTCAACGTAGAAAAAACCATAGTGCTTGGGTTCCTATCGCTCATAGCGGTGGGAACCTTTTTGATATGGCTCTTAAATCTGGAAGAAAAACCCATCTCGTTGATAAATGCACTTTTTACAGCTACGTCCGCAGTCTGTGTCACCGGGCTTACGGTCGTTGATACGGGAGGTGATTTGACCTTTGCCTCTCAGGTCGTCTTAATGTTGTTGATCCAGCTGGGCGGCCTCGGCATCATGACAGCCATGACGATCGTGCCTTTACTAGCCGGACAGCGCATCGGCCTTCGTCAGCGGTTCTATTTCGCCAAGGAAAAGGGGTTGGACTATCCCTCAGGCGCAGTCAAGCTTTTAATTCACATCATCAAGGTCACGATGCTGTTTGAAGCAATGGGCTTCGTGCCGCTCTTTCTGGCGTTTGCTAGCGAAATGCCCATCGGGAGAGCTTTTTTTGCGGCTGTCTTTCATAGCATAAGTGCATTTTGCAATGCGGGTTTTTCTCTTTTTTCCAACAATCTTGAAAGTTATAGCAATACATTCATCACTCCCGGGGCCGTTATGTTTTTGATAGTTTTCGGCGGATTGGGATATCCCTTTTACATGGAGCTTACATCGCGCATGAAGACGGAAAGAAAGCTTACCCCCTACATTAAGTTGGTCATATTGGTGACGGTGTGCCTGATACTTTTTGGTACGCTTTCGTTTCTTTTGGTCGAATGGAACAGGTCTTTAACTGGACTTTCTCCCTCGCTTAAGATCTGGAATGCCCTTTTTATGTCGATAACGCCCAGGACAGCCGGCTTTGACACTATAGCTCCTGCAAGCCTTTCTAAGGCAGGTTATTTTATAACCGTTCTACTCATGATCATAGGGGCATCGCCATCATCGACAGGAGGAGGTATAAAGACGACCACGGCAGGAGTCCTTTGGTGTACGGTCAAATCCAATTTGAGAGGCAAACGCCCTTCGGTATTCGGCCAATCCATCTCGATCGACCTGATCGTCAGCACTACGACCCTGGTGATGTTGTACCTTACGACAATTTTTCTTAGTGTGATATATCTTTCTATAATTGAGCCCTTTTCCTTCGAGCAGTTACTTTTCGAAGTCGTGTCGGCGCTTGGCACTGTTGGCCTATCACTTGGCATTACGCCACAGCTTTCCGCAACCGGTAAGCTGGTTTTGGTAATTCTGATGTTCTGGGGACGCGTAGGCCTTATTACGTTCATGTACAGCGTGTTCAGGAAGAGAGAAAAGGAAAATGTCGTTCTCCCACGCGCTTATATCCCCATTGGATAAAGAGGTGTTAAGATATAATGAGTGATAAAAACACAGTGATCGTCATTGGGCTGGGCAGGTTTGGACAATCGGTCTGCCGTCGACTTGCCGCGCTGAAGCAAGAAGTCATAGGCGTAGATCGCAACATGCATCGGGTCGAAGAAGTGGCTGACATTGTTGATTTGGCTGCACAGGTCGATGCCACCGACGAGGAAGCGCTTATCAAGATAGGGGCAAAGGAAGCAAACGTTGCCATTGTGGCGATCGGGGAAAATGTTGAGGCAAGTATCTTGGCTACTTCTATCCTGCGTGATCTTGATGTAAAACACATAATAGCGAGGGCGCAAAATTCGTTGCATGCCAGGGTTTTGGCTCAGGTTGGAGCCCATAAGGTCATATTCCCGGAGCGAGATATGGGCATGAGGCTAGCCGATACGATAGTCTTCCCCTGGCTTACCGAGTTTGCCCCCTTGCCGGGCAGTTCTTACTTGATAGGTTCCATCGAGGCGACGGACGAGATGATGGGCAAGACATTAGCCGATCTCAGCTTTAGGAGCAAATATAACCTGACCATACTCATGGTAGAAAGAAAAGGGACAAAATTCATTCCAGGCCCCGATACGGTATTACAACAGGGCGATATACTTACCGTAATAGGGAAGCGAGAGGATATAGACAGATTGAAAAATCTCTAAACAACGGCAAGGAGGAGGAAAAGTGAAGCTAGAATCTGGCGCTATCGTAGAAATAAAGGAAGCCTTTATAAAAGAGCTGGAAAGGGCCGAAAACCTGGAAGCCATAACCGATCTGCGCGTTCGATATCTGGGGAAAAAAGGAACAGTGACGCAGATGCTCAAAAGCCTGGGCACCTTGCCGGAAGAGGAACGCCCAAAAATGGGCAAGGCCATAAACGACTTAAAAAATGCCATAGAAGACATGATCAAGAAACGCCAGCAGGAGCTAATTGACCTCGAGGAACGCAACTTGGAGCGCCTGGACGCCATTGATGTAACACAGCCGGCAAAGGGTAGGCCCTGGGGTGGATTTCATCCGGTGGTCGAGGTCATGCACGAGCTTATAGATATATTTCTCGGCCTTGGTTTCTCTGTAGCGCTCGGCCCTGAGGTCGAGGATGACTTCCATAACTTCGAGGCCTTAAACATACCTCCCCATCATCCGGCTAGAGACATGCAAGATACCTTTTACCTCGAGGGAAATGAGCTGTTGCTTAGAACCCACACATCGCCCGTGCAGGTGCGATCCATGCTTAAATATGGGGCGCCCTTGCGGATAGTCTGTCCCGGCAAGGTTTACAGGCGGGATAGCGATCCTACCCATTCTCCAATGTTTCATCAGCTGGAGGGGCTTTTGGTGGACACTGACGTTTCCGTGTCGGACTTGAAGGGTTGCATGATACACTTCATCGATAAGGTATTTGGCAGGCCACTTAAGTCAAGGTTTAGGGCAAGTTACTTTCCCTTTACCGAACCATCCCTTGAAATGGACATAGAATGCATAGCCTGTTCAGGCAAGGACCCAAGCTGCAGGATATGCAAGGGCACAGGATGGCTCGAGGTATGTGGAATGGGGATGGTTCACCCTAACGTCTTGCGTGCAGGCGGTATAGATCCCGAGATTTACAACGGATTTGCCTGGGGACTTGGAATAGACAGGGTTGCCATGCTTAAATACGGATTAAACGACCTGAGAATGCTGTTTTCCGGAGATATTGCCTTTCTTGCTGGAGGTGTCATCTAATGCTCGTTTCATGGAATTGGCTAAACGAACTCGTATCCCTGCCGACAAACGTTTCAGAATTTGCCGAAAGGTTGACCATGGCAGGAGCCGAAGTCGAGGAGATCAACCAAGTGGCTGGCAAGCTTAAGGACGTAGTCATAGCTAAGGTAACGAGTATGTCCCTTCATCCCACGAAGAAAAACCTGAAAGTCGTGACGTTGACGTGGAATGGCACAACAGCAACGTGCGTAACGGGAGCTCAAAACGTCAAGGAAGGCGACATGGTTCCTTATGCACCTCCAGGCGCTGTAATAGCCGACGGAACGACCCTGGGGATCGAGGAGTTCGAGGGGATCAAAAGTCACGGAATGATGCTGTCCGCCGATGAGATGGGCTTGCCATTGCTCTCCCAGGAGGAAGGCATACTTATACTGCCACCCGACGCACCCCTGGGCGAAGACGCCGCCGCATGGCTCGGCATTAAAGACTTCGTGCTTGATGTATCCATAACGCCCAACAGAGGCGATTTGCTCAGCATGGTGGGAATGGCTCGAGAAGCTTATGCCCTGTTTCCGGATTCCTTACTAAAGAAAATAAGTTGTCCGCCTACGCATACGCCTCCTGATTGGCCCGTGAATTTTCAAGGCGTCACCTTAAAAGATCCAGGATGTCCGCTTTATGGGCTTGGCTTCGCGGAGGAGCTAAACGTCATGCCTTCTCCCATCCAATACCGCGTGAAACTGGCCCTAAGCGGGGTCCGTCCCATAAGCAACGTAGTAGACGTCACAAACTACGTCATGCTGCTTTTCGGGCAACCGTTGCACGCCTTCGACTTCGACAAATTACCTGCCCCAGAGATTACGGTCAGATCTTCCCAAGCCGGCGAAAAGATAGTTACCCTGGACGGGAAGGAGCATGAGCTTTCTGCCGGCGATCTTTTGATCACCAGCGGAGGCATGCCCATAGGGCTTGCCGGAGTGATGGGAGGTGCCAACAGCGAGATAGACACAACAACGAGGAGGATATTGATAGAGTCGGCACATTTTCTGCCGCCCCGAATAAGCACAACGGCCAGGCGCTTGGGGATAAATAGCGAAGCAGCTTACAGATACGCAAGGGGAGTGGATAAAGCCAAAGTTCCTCTGGCGTTAGCGTACGCATTAGATCTTATGAATAAATGGAAATGCGGCAATATCCACTTTTCCGTGATAATGGAAGGAGACCCTAACCCCAAAGAACGGCTAGTACCCCTTACATATAGGAAGCTTAAGACCTACATAGGGACTGACGATTTGACGGAAGCGTCAAAGATTCTTTCGCCACTTGGGTTTGAAGCAAGCGCATTGTCGCCTGAGCGCATCACCTTTAAGGTGCCAAGTTTTAGGATGGACGTCGAGATAGAGGAAGATCTTATAGAAGAGGTGGCCAGATTGAAGGGCTACGACGAGCTTCCTGTCAGTCTTCCCGGTAAAATCCACGACTCGGCCACCATAGGGGCGGAACCGCGTGCTGAGAGAAAAATTAGGGAGGCTTTGATGGCTCGAGGTTACATAGAGCTTGTAAATTACAGTTTCATACCCCCAAAATTTGTGAGCGACTTACAACTTCCGCCTTCGGATAGCAGAGCCATGCCTTTATCACTTGCAAACCCGATAAGCGCCGAGCAATCGGTGCTTCGAACGTTCTTGCTCCCGGGGATGATTTATGCCATATGCGATAATTTGAGGAAGGGATGGCGTTTTCCGATAAGGATGTTCGAGGTGGGAAACATATTTATAAAGGATGGCGAAAAGCTTAGAGAGGAAAAACATATAGCCGGAGCGGTATTTCTTGGCAAGGATGACAGATCTCCTTACGGCGATGCCGTTAAAGATGATTTTCTCACTATTAAAGGAGATTTGCTGACATTGGCTAAGGCCTTCGGGCTGTCCTTTGACGTGGTACCTGGCAGTGAGCCCTTTGGCCACAGCGGGCAAATTGCCAACGTATTGTTTGAGGGACGAAAGGTAGGCTTTATTGCCAAGATAAAGCCATCGATCGAACGACGGCTTGAGTTGCCGTCATCTCTTTATGTCTTTGAAGTGGCTTTTGACCCGTTTCTTGCACCTCGCGCTCCCAGATTTGGCGAAACCTATCGGTATCCGGCCGTTTACAGGGATATTTCTTTGATAGCGCCTGAGAGCATGACGGTCAAAGAAGTCAGCGCCATGATACGCGAACTTGCATCTGACTTGGTAACCTCTATAAGGTTATTTGACATTTACAGGGGCAAAAATATACCCGATGGACACAAAAGTTTATCTTTTACCCTCGAATACAGACATCCCGACAAGACTTTAAGCGACGAAGAGGTCGACCATCTTCACAACGAGCTCAGATCGCAAATAGAGTCCAAGGGGTTAAAACTAAGGTAAAGAAGGTGAAAGGACATGCAGCCGTTGGAAAAGATAGAGCAGTTGATAGACCTCTTGTGCGAGAAGTTTGCGGCAATCAAGGGGGAAAACGAAAGGCTTAACAAGCAGATAGAGGCCATAAAAGGACAACTGCAGGAAAAGGACTTGGAGATCATCAGGTTAAAGAAGGATCAGCAGCGCCAAATGGAGTCTTTGGAGCGCGAGCTGATGAGGTTGAAGAAGGAAAGGTCCGAATATGAGGACAAGCTATCAAAGCTGCATCAGAAGTTATCGATGTCTCTGGGAGTTCCGGTGGAAGAAACTAAACGCAACAACAACGAAGAAAAGTAGGCTTGATACCGGTGAGCGAGAATAGACAAAGGACCATCGAGGTTGCATTGGGGGGCAAACGCTACCCCGTAAAAACGAGCTTAGATGAAAAGACCATGGAAAGGGTCCTTGAGGTTTTAAAGGAAACATTTTCGCAAACACCTTATCGCCTGAGCCAGGAAGAAAGACTTTTGTTGACAGCACTGCATTTGTCTTATGATATAGTTTCTTTGGAGAAACGATTACAAAAGGCCTTGAAAGATACGGAGGGCAAGTGATAGGGCATGGCATTTGACATTTCCAACACGGTCGACCTTGCAGCGCTAGTTTTGGCTGTCTTTTTCATGGCCAAGGGGCTCGTTCGAGGCTTCAGTGGAGAGCTTTTTGGCTTTTTAGGAAGCCTTGGGGGATTTATTTTGCTTTGGAAATATGCACCAACGATGGCAGGCATGCTCAAATATAAGCTTGGGTTTAACGATATAGTTGCCTACATCACAGCCATTGCAGCTATATTTATCTCGGCAAACGTTACAGCATTCCTTTTGGGTAAGCTCGCTAAAAAGATAATCTACTTCGGCCATCTTTCAATGGTCGACAAATTATTAGGCTGTCTTTGCGGTTTGATAAAAATCTTAATAGTTCTTGTTGTGGTTTATTTGGCGCTGGAATTCATAGCCAAGTACGCTGATTCTGCGTCAATGTCCTGGATGGACAAAAGCAAAGCCATGGCATTTGCGGGCAACTTATGGAGCTACGTCAGCGACTTGTTGCTTAAAAAAGGCATAATAAACCATATCACACTTCCAAATCTCACGATAAAGGTACATGTGTAATGATATCAAGCGAACAGACAAGGCGATTACTCGAGATCGATAAGATTATTTCAAAATTCTACAGCAAGAACACCCGTTCTGATATAGGCAAGATATACATTAGGGACATAAAACCACTTCCCTGCATCGAGGCACTAAAGGAGTGGCATACCCTATACAGGGAGTTCGAGCGATATGTCGATGTAAAGGGAGATTTCCCGTGGGATGATAGACTAACGTCTATCGGCGAGCTCATTGAGGTCGGAAAATCGCAAGGGGTACTTTTCGGGGAAGAATTGCTCCCCTTTAAATGTATGCTTGGCCTTGTGGTGAGGATAAAGGAGCTTTCCGGCGAGCTTGCAAGGGAAGGTTACGGCAAGCTCGCGGAGATGACGCGTGAATTTGCCGATTTTGGCGAAGAGGTAAAGGCGTTATCCGTCATTGATGAGGATGGAAGGTTATACGACAGCGCCTCCGTTAAACTTGCCGAGGTCAGAAGCGAATTAGATGTTGCAAAAAGACAGGCCAGAAGTATAGGGCAAAGGATTATATCAGACCCGCTCCTATCCTCGAAGCTTCAGGATCAGGTAATAACAATGCGAAACGGCCGCTATGTCTTGTTAGTCAAAAAGGACCTTGCCCCTTCCTTTCCCGGCATTTTCGTGGATTATTCAAGCTCGGGCAACTCCGTTTACATGGAGCCCCACGCCTTGGTAGCCATGAACAACAAGATTGCTATGCTTTTAGAAGATGAAAGACGAGAAGAACGCAGGATATGCCAAAAGCTGACAGAGATGCTGCTATCCAGGGAAAAAGCTATCCTCAAGGCTCAAGATTTGGTAGGCAAAATAGACTTGATGTGGGGAATCTACGGCTTCTTGCAGGCCAATGACTGGACGTTGCCCGAGATAGAGCAAAAAAGCTCCTTTTACCTGAGTAATGCCCATCATCCCCTTTTGGAGCCAAAAGCAGTGCCAATAGATGTCCACTGCGGGAGAAATTTCAGTGCTCTAGTAATAACCGGCCCTAACACAGGGGGAAAGACGGTAGCACTAAAAACTGTGGGCTTATGCGTTTATTTAGCCTGGTGCGGCCTTCCGATACCTGCTAGGGAAGGCTCCAGGATAGGCCGGTTTTCCCTGCTAGAGGCCGATATAGGCGATGAACAAAGCATAGAACAGAACTTGTCTACATTCAGCGGGCATGTGAAACGCATCATAGATATGCTGGCGCAAGCTGACGACGGGTCGCTATTTTTGATCGACGAACTCGGGGCGGGTACCGATCCGGAGGAGGGGGCAGCTTTAGGCATTGCCATACTGGAGACGTTCTTAAAAAAGAGGTCCCTTGTCCTTGCCACAACGCATCATAATTCCATAAAAAGATATGCATTGCTGACACAAGACGTGGAAACGGCAAGCGTTGATTTCGATCCCGAGACTTTGCAGCCAAAATATAAATTGCTTCTAGGCGTACCGGGTAAAAGTAATGCCTTGCTAATAGCAAAAAGGTTAGGTATGCCAGAAGAAGTGCTTGAGATAGCGAAAAGAGAGTTAAAAGGTAGCGACACCTCAATGGAAGAGCTCATAGAAAGGTTGAGGTTCAAGCTTTCTGCCCTCGAAGAAAAGGAAAGGGAGCTGGCAAATGAAACTGCCAAACTGAAGGCAGCCAAAAGAGAGCTAGAAAGGCAACTTTCTGGCATCGAAGAAAGGCGAGAACGCATCCTGTCAGAGGCCGAAAAAAAAGCCAAAAAGATCGTCAAGGAGGCTCAAGAGTCCGCTAAATTATTGCTCAAAGAGCTGAGCAAGACCCATGATCTTGCAGATGCACATAGGACCTTTGCGAAAATGCGTGAACAAACAGACAAAATCTTGGAAGACATAGAACGGGAAGAAACGGCCCGTATAGAAAGCAAATCCTCCATAGCGGAGGGAAGAATTCCAAAGGTCGGTGATAAGGTTAAGATACTTGGCACCAATGCAACCGGCATTGTGGAAAACGTGGACAATGAAAAGGCTACTATTCAATCGGGGCCGATTAAGGTTGATGTATCCCTTAAAAAGATAAAGGTGATAGAAGAAGAAAGCGAAAGGAAGAATGGCCAATCGATAAAAATAAGCATAGAGAGGCCGCAAAACGTCCCAAGCTCCATAATGGTACGCGGCATGAGGGTCAGCGAAGCTATGCCTTTGGTAGAGGCATATCTGGATAAAGCATTCAGAGCAGGCTACAAAGAGGTCACAATAATCCATGGTCGCGGAGAAGGAATATTGCGTCAGGAGGTTCATGAGCTCTGCAGAAGGCTTCCGTACGTGGAAGACTTTCGCCTTGGCGGCCCGGGAGAGGGAGGTTATGGCGTCACCATAGTAAGATTTGTAAATAAAAGCGGCTCGTAAGCTTTAACGCGCAGGACCTTGCGCAATTTACAGCCCTTAGCTATAGTATATAAGCAACTGCCAGGTGCCCGTAGCTCAGCGGATAGAGCGTTGGACTCCGGATCCAAAGGTCGGGAGTTCGAGTCTCCCCGGGCACGCCATGATTTTAATTTTCCGTAATGGAAACATAAAAGATACTCCCTTGCCGCCTACATGAGGCTAAAGGGAGTATCTTTTATGAGCCTTATAATTTGCACGAATATTGAAATAAGTCATTGATGGCGGAGACATGTCTGTGCTAATATCTGATGGGCCTTATTTTGGGCATTTGACCATCGTGTTAAGTGTGACTTTCCTGATAACTTTGCGAAATTTAATTTCAGTATAAGTGCAACCTTTGTGCCATGAATTGAACCATTTGACATAGCTCAGCAAAATCAGTAGACTGTATTTCGATTGTGGTAATCGTAACAAGTTTTCCATGTTCATGTTTTTTGCATAATTTTGGCAAAGGGGTGGATAGGGGTGCCAATGGATATTGCTCAAGAACTTAGACAAGCCGAAGAAGCTGCTAAGAAGTTGGTGGACGATTCTAAGGTCAAGGCCAACAGCATCCTGGAAGAAGCTCGCGCCAAGGCGGATGAGATTCTTAAAGACGCTAAGGCTAAAGCACGGAATCAGTACAGGGAAATAGTTCAAAAAGCTCAGGCTGAAGCCGAAGAGAAGGCACGCACGCTGATAGAGGAGGGGAAAAAGAGGATCTCTTCACAAAGAAATGACTATGCCGCTAAAGTTGATAAGGTCGCTGCTTTAGTCGTGGAAGAGGTGATGAAGAGGTATGGCAATAGCTAAGTTCTGCAAGCTCGATTTGGTAGTCCATGAGTCTGTCAGGGATAACGTCATACAAGACCTCCAAAAATTTGGTTGCTGCGAGGTAATCAAAGTCCGGTCCGCTGGCGATGATGCCCAGGAACTGGGAGATTTGAAATATCTTGAGGACAAGTTATCCGAAGCAAGATTTGCGATTCGTTTCCTGGAGCCTTATTACCAATATGAAGGCAATAAAATTGCTAGGTTATTGGGAAACAAACCAAAAGTCAGCTTGAACGAAATGGCTGAATTGGATAGCGCCTTCGATATAGCAAAATATTCTGCGAAGCTTAGAGATATCGAAAGAAAATTGTCTGAGATAAGGGCAGAATTATCGAGGCTCAAAACCCTCGAGGAAATCTTGATTAAGATTAAGGATTTTCCGCTGCCACTTTCATTGCTTACTAGGGGCACACAATATGTTTCCGGCGTGACTGCCGCAGTCCCCTTGGAGCAGATCGGCGTCATCAGAACTCATTTAGAAGAATCCATTAAACCTCATGAGGGAGAATTTTACATAACAAGGCCTGCCGAGAAGGACAAGGAAGTTTATGCAATGGCAATCTTCCTCAGGGGCAAGGAAGAAGAAATTCGAAATGTCTTTCTTGCAAATGGAGCTTCCATAGTTGAGCTTGACAAAAGGCTTATGGGAACCCCACTGGAGGAACTGGCTAAAATTGCTGCAAGCAGGGAAGATCTAGACCTTCAGGAAAAAAAGCTGTGCGATCTTGCAGCTAAGGAAGCTCAAGAAAACTTCACAAAGGTGCAGTTACTTCACGATTATTACGATCTCATCAAAAAGAAGACCGAAGCCTTATCTTCCGGCCTATCTACCGATCATGCCACTTGGATGCAAATGTGGGTCCCTAGGGTCACTGTGGACTTAATCAAGGAAGCAATGTCCCCATATGGCAAACTGGTAGACATGGAGTTTACCGATCCCGGGGAAGAAGATGAACCACCGGTATTTCTCGTCTCGAAAAAATGGGCTTTGCCCTTCGAGCCACTAACGAAGCTTTATGGCCTTCCCGAATACGATGCAATAGATCCGACTCCCCTTTTTGCTCCCTTCTACTTTGTGTTTTTTGGCATGTGCCTAGGAGATGGGGGATATGGCATTGTCTTAGCTTCCTTACTTTTGTACACAATATTAAAATATCGCCCACGCAGGGATACTTTTAAATTCTTCACTTTATTGTTTTTAGGGGGAATTGCAACTATATTGGTTGGCCTTTTGACGGGATCCTGGTTTGGAGATATGATCGACT
>Ga0134096_1001813_pt1 | contig 15663 bp, 15 predicted proteins | sample 7_2taG_FD_94448 | JGI IMG/M metagenome (GOLD analysis project Ga0134096, IMG submission 94448) | Switchgrass degrading microbial communities from high solid loading bioreactors in New Hampshire, USA - 7_21_20_110_A3 metaG | ecosystem: Engineered > Bioreactor > Semi-continuous > Anaerobic >... | reverse complement strand
GAGAGTAGCTAGCTGCCAAGAATGATATTGAGCCCCGCAGAGATGCGGGGTTTTTTGTTCAAGTGACAGGAAGCAAGATGCAAGAAGCAGGATCCGCATTGGCCAGCGGTATCCTGCTTTTTTTCCTGCCTCCTGCCTCCTGCCACTTGCCACCTGGCACTTGAAGAAGGGAAATCGGTGTAAGAGTCCAATTCTCACTGTGTGTAGGAAGAGGCGGGGGATAGAAGATGCATGCTGAAGAACTGAAGGAACAGGGCAGAAATGACGACAGGGTTGTTAGCACAGATAACAGGATTTGGGAGATCGACCTGTTAAGAACGGTCGCCATCGTCCTCATGGTTGTGTTTCACCTGGTCTATGACTTGAATGAGTTTGCGGGACTGGATGTCAATTACTGGAGCGGCTTTTGGTATTGGGAGGGCAGGGCTTCAGCCTGGACCTTCATATTCCTATCCGGGATCAGCAGCGGCTTCAGCAGGAACACGGTCAAGAGGGGCGTCAAGGTGTTCGCTGCGGGTATGCTGATCACCCTCGTCACCTATTTCTTCCTCAGAGAGCAGTACATCCGCTTTGGAATACTGCACTTCCTGGGCACCTGCATGGTTCTCTTCCCGCTGCTGAAGAGGATGAGCAACACTGGCCTGATGATCGGTGCAGTGGCCATCGCGCTTTTGGGGATACCGGTGCAGAGGGTCGTTTCTGATACCGCTCTTCTCCTTCCCCTCGGGATCATGTACAACGGGTTCGTGTCCGCTGATTACTACCCTCTCATACCGTATCTGTCCATCTTCATGATGGGTGTACTAGCTTACAAACTGCATTATTTCAAGCGAGTCAGCCTGTTCAAGTTCAGCTTTCAGAACAGATACATCACCATGATCAGCAAAAACTCCCTCATGATTTACCTGATCCATCAGCCGATTGTTTTGGGCATTGTTCTGTTGATCCAGTGGATCGCGGGTTAAACAGGATGTAGCACTTAGTTTCGAACATCTGCTGCAGCGCCTCTGCATGCAGAAGCACGGTCTTGACGTAGCGGAAGCCAAGCTTCTCGATCACCCGCCGCGATTGGTTGTTGTCCACGAAGTGCCCGCAGGTAAGGGCATCCATCCCAAGAACATCGAAGCAGTAGTCAACTACGGCCCTGGCCGCCTCTGGTACCAATCCCTGTCCCCAGTATTCCTTGGCGAGAACATAGCCGAGATCTTTGATGGCCAGATCGCTGTACTGGGGTTCGTTTTTTGCCCAAGAGTTGTGGACTCCGACGGAGCCGATCACCTTTCCGGTTTCTTTGTGAACGATGGCAAATACGTCTTTCTGTTCCATGAACCTCTGCAGAACGGCTTGGCTTTCTTCCGGGCTGCGGTGATGGGGCCAGCCTGCCATCTCGCCCACGCCTGGAACCGACGCATAGGCAAAAAGGTCCTCAAGGTCGCTTTCCAGCCATGCCCTCAAGATGAGGCGCTCTGTCTCCAACACAACGCCGGAAACGTCCAATTGCTGCTCCATGGTATTCCCTCCAGGGGACAATAATGTATTAGTGGTATTATACACCGTTTTTCGCCATGGTTCGAGGGAAATTCGGTTAGGGAGGGTCTGTTGAGTATGAAGGGTATGATTGTGACTGTTGTCCTGATGACTGCAGTGCTGTTGCTGTTCGGGAGCGCGGCGTATGCTGCAGGGGAGGAGTCCCCGGCACAGGTGCCCCCACTGAGCAGCGCTTCCGTGCACGACCCGTCGATCATCAAAGCCGGTGACTTGTACTACGTCTTCGGCTCGCATCTCGCTGCTGCCAGATCGAGCGATCTGAGGAACTGGGAGCAGCTTGAAGACAGAGTGCATGACGGGAACAGGTTGATACCCAATGTCTATACCGAACTGGCCGAGGCGTTCAGGTGGGCGCAGACTGACACTCTCTGGGCTCCAGATGTGGTCCAGCTGCCAGATGGGCGCTTCTATATGTACTACTGTGCCTGCCGGGGTGACTCACCCCTCTCTGCCTTGGGTGTCGCCGTGGCAGAGGACATCGAAGGGCCTTACCGCAACCTCGGGCTTATCTTCACATCGGGAGGAAGCGGGAAACGGGCACCCGATGGTACTTACTACAACGCCAACAGGCATCCCAACGTGGTCGATCCCACGGTCTTCTTTGACGCGGAGGGCAGGTTGTGGATGGTCTACGGTTCTTACTCCGGGGGCATTTTCATTGTAGAAATGGACCCGGAAACGGGGTTCCCGCTGCCTGATCAAGGTTATGGCAAGCGCCTCGCTGGTGGGAATCACAGCCGGATGGAGGGACCTTACATTCTCTACCATCCGGAACAGGAATATTACTACCTCTTCCTCAGCTACGGCGGGCTCGACTCCCGGGGAGGTTACAACATAAGGGTGGCCCGTTCCAAGAATCCAGATGGGCCGTATTACGACTCAGAGGGCAAAGACATGATCGACGCGCACGGCCCCAGCGGAAGCTTCTTTGATGATGCGGCCATTGAGCCTTACGGGGTGAAACTCGTGGGGAACTTCCTGTTCAGGCTGAACCGGGGGCTCTACGGGTACGTCTCGCCTGGTCACAACTCTGCTTACTACGATCCAGAGACGGGCCGCACTTTCCTGATCATGCACACTCGCTTCCCCAAAACAGGAGAGTTTCATGAAGTCCGAACCCACCAGCTCTTTTTCAACGAGGACGGCTGGCCGGTCATGTCTGTGCTGCCCTATGCCTATGAATCCCTGGAGCCGGTCACCGAGGAAGAAATCGCTGGAGATTACCAGTACGTGAACCACGGGAAAGACATCTCGTCTCAGATGAAGCCGGCCGTGAACATCACGCTGAACCCCGATGGAAGCATTTCTGGTGAGGTCAGCGGTTCGTGGCAGCTTGTCGGCGAGTGCTATGCCCACCTCATGGTCGATGGCGAACTGTACAAAGGCGTGTTTGCCCGCCAGTGGGACCCTTCCCTGGCCAGATATGTGATGACTTTTTCGGCCCTCTCTGAGCGGGGGGTTGCCGTCTGGGGAAAGGAGAGGGAGTGAAAGATGGCCCTGGTCGCGGTTATCACAACGACTGCTGACAAAGACGAAGCCCGGGTCATTGCCCGGGCGCTCGTCGAGAAGGGTCTGGCTGCTTGCGTGCAGATTTCGGAAATCGAGAGTTTCTACACCTGGCAGGGGGAGCTGCAGCAGGATCCTGAGTACCGACTGGTGGCGAAGACAACTGAGGAACACTACTCAGAAGTTGAGAAAACCATCCGCGCTCTGCATTCCTACGAGCTGCCCGCCATCTATGCACTTCCCCTAAGCCGCACTTTCGAGCCTTACGCCGCCTGGGTGGAAAGCAGCTGTCAGCCCACCCCCAAGTAGATCTCCTGGATACGGCCATCGGAGGCCACTTCGCGGGCAGTTCCGGTAAGGGCAATGCTGCCTGTCTCCAGTACGCAGGCCTTGTGAGAGATGGCCAGGGCCATCTGGGCATTCTGCTCCACGAGCAGGATGGTGGTGCCCCTGCGGTTGATCTCTTTTATGAATGCGAAAATCTCCTCCACCAAGATGGGCGCCAGGCCCATGGATGGTTCGTCGAGGAGGAGCAGTTTCGGGCGGCCCATCAGGCCCCGGCCCATGGCGAGCATCTGCTGCTCACCGCCGCTGAGGGAACCCGCGTCCTGTTTGCGGCGTTCCGCCAGTCGCGGGAAGAGCTCGAACACCGCCTCCAGATCCTCTTTGATGCCGGCCTTGTCCCGGCGGTGGTACGCGCCCAAGAGGAGGTTGTCGGCCACTGACAGACCTGCAAAAATCCGGCGGCCTTCAGGCACATGCACCAGGCCCTGCCCGGGCAGCGCATGGCTGGGGACTGAGGTGATGTCCCTGCCTCCAAAGAGCACCCGTCCAGAAGTCTTAGGAATCAAGCCAGAGAGCGCCTTGAGGGTAGTAGTCTTGCCAGCGCCGTTGGAACCGAGCAGTGTGAAGATTTCACCTTCGTGCACCTCAAAGCTGATCCCCTTGAGAGCCTGGATCACTCCATAATGTACTGTGAGGTTCTCCACAGCCAGCATGATCAATTCAGGCTGCCGCCCAGATAGGCTTCCACGACGCGTCGGTCGGTCTGGATGGATTTGGGATCGCCAGTGGCTATAAGATGACCGTAATCCAGTACGAACAGCTTCTCGCACAGGTTCATCACCAACTTCATGTCATGTTCGATGAGCAGAATCGTGATCTTCAGGTTGTCCCGCAGCTCGCGGATGAGTTCCAGAAGATCTTGGGTTTCTTGGGGATTCATGCCTGCGGCCGGTTCGTCCAGCAGCAGGAGCTTGGGAGAGAGCATGAGGGCCCGGGCGATTTCCACCCGCCGCTGCTCACCGTAGGGAAGGCACCCTGCCAGCAGGTCTGCCTTGTCAGCCAGGCCCACAAGGGCAAGGGCTTCCTTGGCGCTCTCGGTGATCTGCGCTTCTTCCCGCTGGAAAGCAGGTGAGTGGAACAGGCCGCAGAGCAGCGAATACCGGCGGTTCTTGTGATAGGCAATGCGCAGATTGTCCAGAACAGTGAGGTTCTTGAACAGGCGGATATTTTGGAAAGTGCGCGCAATCCCGTACCGGGCGATGGTGTGGGCCGGTTGGTTGGTGAGACGCTGGTTGTTGAAGCTGATCTCGCCGCTGCTCACAGGGCAGAGGCCGGTCAGGGCGTTAAAGATGGTAGTCTTGCCCGCACCGTTCGGGCCGATCAACCCTGCTAGGGTCTGGGGCTTGAGCGCAAAGCTCACTTCATCTACGGCTTTCAGCCCCCCGAACTGCACACAGAGGTTATTGACCATGAGTTCAGCTGTGCTGGCCATGTGTTCTCGCTCCTTTTCCAAGCGCTAGTAGAGAACTCAGGGAGAGTTCTCTGCCTGCCATCAGTCCTGCGGGGCGGTAGATCATCACGGCGATAAGCAGGAGGGGGTATATCACCATGCGGTACTCCGCAAACCCCCGCAGGAATTCTGGCAGAATAGTTAAGACGATGGCGGCGATAACCGAGCCGGTAAGGCTGCCCAATCCTCCTAAGACGAGCATGATCAAGATGTCAATGGACTTGAGGAAGCCGATCTGGCTGGCGGTGGGAGCCATGTACTGCAGATAGTGGCTGAACAGGGCGCCCGCGGCCCCGGCGAAGGATGCGCCTAAGGCGAAGGCCAGCACTTTGAAGTAGGTGCTGTTCACACCCAGGGACTCGGCCGCGATTTCATCTTCCCGCACCGCCAAGCAGGCCCGTCCGAAATCTGAAGAAACAAAGTTGTGAATCGCCACCACGGTGATGATCGCAATGAGATAGGCCAGCCCAAAAGTGGTGTACTTGGGGATGCCGGAAAACCCTCTGGCACCGCCGACAGCATCGGTGTTCAGGATGATCACCCGGATGATCTCGCCGAAGCCAAGGGTGGCTATGGCCAGATAATCGCCGCGGAGGCGCAGTGCAGGAAGCCCCACGGCTACGCCGCTCACGCCGGCGAGCAGGGCCCCGCAGAGCACGGCGGCTAAGAACGGAACCTGCAGTTTGACTGTCAGGTAAGCCGAGAGGTAAGCGCCGATGGCGAAGAACCCGGCATGGCCGATGGAAAACTGCCCGGTGAAACCGTTGATCAGGTTCAGGCTGACCACAAGGATGATGTTGATGCAGCAGAGGCTTAGAATCTGCACATGGTATGGGAGGAGCACTCCCCGGCCCTCCAGAAAGCGCACTGCCGCGTAAACTAGAGCGAGCAGGGCAGTCCAGACCAGACCTGTCAGCTTGTTTTTCACCCTCTACACCTTCTCCATGCCTTTTTTGCCGAGCAGACCGTTGGGGCGGACGAGCAGGACCACGATGAGCACTGCAAAGGCCACAGCATCCCTCAGAGTTGAAGAACCGAGCGTGACCACCAAGTTCTCCGCAACTCCCATCAAGAGTCCACCTACCACCGCCCCTGGAACTATGCCGATACCGCCCAGCACCGCCGCAACAAAAGCCTTCAGACCTGGCATTGTCCCCATGTAGGGGTCGATGCGGTTGTAGTACATGCCTACCAGGATGCCGGCCGTGGCCGCCAGGGCTGAACCCAAGGCGAAAGTGATCGAGATGATGCGGTCCACGTTTATCCCCATCAAAAGGGCTGCTTCTTTATCCCTGGCCACCGCCCGCATGGCTTTGCCGAACTTGGTGTACGTTACCAGAAGGTGCAGTGCCACCATGAGTACCACGGAAACGCCGAAGATCAGGAGCTGGCGGTTGGTGATGAACACCGGACCCAGCTGGATGCGGCGGAACGGCATGGCCTGTGGAAAGGGCTTGAATGCCGCTCCAAACACCAGCTGGGCCGTGCTCTGGAAGAGCAGAGACGCTCCGATAGCCGTAATCAACACGGAGATGCGCGGCGAATTCCGCAGCGGGCGGTAGGCAATCCTCTCCAGCAGCACCCCCACCACGGCCGCAGCTACCATGGAAACCAGCATTGCCGGGAACAGTGAGAGCTTGAACATTGTGATGGCATAGAAGCCGAAGTAGGCGCCCAGCATATACATCTCGCCATGGGCAAAGTTGATCAGTTTGATGATGCCGTAGACCATGGTGTAGCCCAAGGCGATCAGGGCGTACACGCTGCCCAAGGCCAAGCCGTTGAGCAGCTGCTGGAGTGCGGCGACCTGCCAAGCCATTACCTCACCTTCCTACGGGATCGATTCTCGTTACCAGCTCCCACTGACCGCCGGTTATTTTGAGGATGACAGCGGACTTGATCGGGGTTCCTTCAGGATCCATATTGATCGTGCCGGTCACTCCTTCGATGCCGCTCACGGTGCCCAGGGCTTGTTTCAGGGCTTCGGGATCGGTGGAACCGGCAGCTTCCAGGGCTTTGGCCGCGATCAAGGTGCCATCATAGCCGAGAGCGGCGAGGGCATCGGGAGCCTGCCCGTAGGTCTGTTTGTAGCGGGCAATAAAGGCCTGTGTCGCAGGGCTGTCGACGTCTGCGGAGTAGTGGTTGACGATGTAACCGCCTTCTTCAAAGCCTCCCGCTAGGGCACTGAGATCAGGGGAGTCCCAACCGTCAACGCCCAGCATGACAGCGTCCATGCCCATAAGCCGCGCCTGCATCAGGATTGGCCCTGCGGTGGAGTAGTAATCGGGGATGAACAGTGCCTGAGGGTTGCGCATGGCCAGCGAGGTCAGCTGAGCACTGAAGTCCGTGTCGCCCGTTGAGTAGGATTCTTCAGCGATGATTTTGCCGCCAAGTTCCTCAAAGGTAGTCTTGAAGGCAGCCCGCAGGCCGACGGAGTAGTCATTGGCCACGTCATAGATAATCGCGGCTTCCTTGAGTCCCAAATTCTCGATGGCAAACTGTGCCATGACCCTGCCTTGGAATGAGTCTTTGTAAGCTCCCCGGAAGATATAGTCCCCGACAGATGTGATCTGATCGCCCGTGCCGGTAGGTGTAAGCATCGGTACGCCGGCGGCCTGGCAGATGGGTGCGACGGCCATAACCGCTGGGGTGATCACGGGTCCTAGGATGAGGGCTACGTTTTCCCGATCGATAAGCCGCCGGGCAGCCTGAGCCGCTTCTGTACCATCGCCCTTGTCATCGAGGATGACCAGGCTGATCTGGCGACCGTTGATGCCGCCAGCAGCGTTGATGTCCTCAACAGCCATGGTCACAGCGTTGCGCACCGACTGGCCATAGGTGGAGACGCTGCCGGTTAGCGACGAGATCACTCCGATCTTGATCACATCGTCCTGGGCGGCCGCAGGGACTGTCAAGGCCAGGATCACCATCACGCAAATGAACAGTTTCTTGCATCGAGCATGGGACATTTCGTCACACTCCTCCTTTTGTTTTACGTCTTCTGACGATGTTCAAGCATCATTCTGCGGAAAAAGTAGATTTCCTCCCTAGTCTGATATTGATTTCGCAAAGCTTAACACTAAAGGCCGAAACGATCGTATTTCTTTCCGGATGGCGAAATGAAACGGATGGATTTCATTGACAGGGGCCGTTCAGGCCGATAGAATCGAGTTAATGCTGCATCGTGAAATGTTCAGCAATGACTTGCCAGGCAGGAGGTTGGAGATGAAACAGAAGAGAGTTGTCGGTCTGTTGCTGTTTGTAGTCTTGCTGCTGTCAGCAGCCGTGGTTTGGGCGCAGCCTGTTGACCCGGATTCTACACTGATCCCACTGCAGATGCGAATACTGGAAAACGGGCTGCGGGTGATCGTTAAGGAGATCCCTTCCTACCCGATCGCGACCGTGAACATGTGGGTCAACGCCGGTTCCAAGGACGATCCAGCTGGCCTTTCGGGGATGGCTCACTTCTTCGAGCATCTGATGTTCAAAGGGACTCCGTCCCGGCCGGTGGGTGAAATCTCCCGCCAGGTCGAGTCTCTCGGCGGTATGTTGAACGCGGCTACCAGCCTTGATTTCACCACTTACTACATTATCGTTCCGTCGGATCATGTGGGCACAGCCATGGAAATCCAAGCTGATGCCATCAGGAACTCTGTCTTTGACCCGGTCGAAGTGGATAGGGAGCGGATGGTGATCCACGAAGAGATCCGCCTGGGCAAAGACTCCATCCAGAATCACCTACTGCATACAACCGTGGCTGAGCTCTTTGCCAATACCGTCTACGCCCGCCCCATTGCCGGTACGGAAGAGGAGCTGGCTAATGTCACAAGGGAAGAGATCCTCAACTTCCACGCTCGCTACTATGTGCCCAACAACATGGTCCTGGTTGTAGCTGGCAAGGTTGACGCCGATGAGATCTTTGCGATGGCTGAGAAGCTGTACGGCGACATGCCTACTGCACCTTTCCCGGCTTTCGAGTACATCTCCCCGCCTGTACTGGAAGGTGTCGTGTACTGGGACGAAGAGAGGCCCATCCAGCAGAGCTATGTCCTGCTGGCGTTCCCCGCACCAGGGGAAAACACCAGAGATGCGGCTGCCTTAACCATGGCTGCTATCATCCTGGGCGAGGGACGAGCTTCCCGGCTGTATCGAAGGCTTGTGGAGCAGGAAGGCCTCGTGAACTCTGTGAGTACCAGCTACATAGGCTTTGCCGATGCAGGCGTGTTTGGCATTTGGGCCGAGCTTGATCCAGCCAACCGGGAACAGTTCATCCAGGCAGTCCGGGATGAGCTGCAGCGGCTCCACACCGAACCGGTGAGCGAAGCGGAGCTCGGAAGAGCGAGAGCCATGGCCAGGAGCAGTTTGGCCTTTGCCACAGAGTCATCTGCCAATGTAGCCATGTTTCTCGGGAAGATGGAGCTGTACGGCGGGGTGATGGGGGCCGTGAACCGCAGCGCCACCCTGGAACAGATTACTTCCCCAGATATTCAGCGCGCTGCCCAGTTGTATCTGAAACCCGAGGCCTATGTTCATGGCGAGATCAAGCCAGAGGGAGGAAATGACCAGTGAAGAAGAGAATAAGCCTGGCCTTAGTATTGGTTTTGCTGGCTGCCCTGAGTGCAGTTCCCGTTCTGGCTGAGGATACGTTCAGCATAACTCAAGATGTGCAGAGGGTGACCCTGTCAAATGGCATCACCGTCGTTCTCAAGGAAAACCCGGCCTTTGACATCGTCGCCATGGTGATCATGTCCGACGTGGGAAGTGTGCAGGATCCCTTTGGGCTTGAGGGCTTGACCTATCTTGTCCAGCGAAACTTGATCTCCGGAACGGAGAACCGCACTTCTCTGGACATCATCACGGAACTCGAGTCGTTGGGCACCCAGCTGCAGACAACCTCTCTGCAGGACTATTCCTCGATCATGCTGCAGTGTCAGCCCGACAACTTTTTGGCCAGTTTTGACATCGTCCTCGATCTTCTCAACAACTCGACCTTCCCAGAGGCCGAGTTTGAGCGGGAGAGGGCACTTTCCCTTGCAGTGATTCAGAGCCTGTATGATGATCCTGTGAATGCCATGTTCCTGACTCAGTGGGAACTCTTCTACGGGGACCATCCCTACCGCTACTCGCCTTACGGCTCTTGGGAAGGGGTATCTGCAGCCCAGCGTGAGCAGGTGAAAGATTGGCAGAAGTACATGTACCTGCCGCAGCACCTCACTGTGGCCGTAGTGGGCAATTTCAACAGTGAAGAGCTGCTGCCTGTCCTGGAGGGGACCTTGGGCAGCCGGCAGGGCGAGTACTCTGGAAGTCCAGCCCCCAAGGAAGCGATGCCGTTTGTCTACCCTCCAGAAGACAGGGAGATGACGATCAACCTGCCCACGGGCGCGGCCTTCCTGATGCTGGGCTACCCCGCTCCTGACACGTTCAACCCGGACAATGCAGTGATGGCGGTGATCAACTCAGTACTGGGCGATGGGCTTTCTTCCCGCCTTTTGGTGGAGATCCGTGACAAGCTTGGGTTGGTCTACGAAGCAGGCTCCTACTACGACGAGCGGCTTGGTCCATCCAACATACTGACATATGCCATCACCCATCCAGACAACGTCGATCTGGTCAGGGAAAAGATTACTGAGCAGCTGCAGCTCTTTGCTTCCGAAGGGCTGACTTCTGAGGAGATTGCAGGCGTAGCGGCCAAGCTGAGGGGGAACCATCTGCTCAACAACGAGACCAACATCTCTCAGGCTCTCCTGCTGGCCACTGCAGAGATGACTGGCCGGGGGTATGAGTGGATCGATGAGTACCTTGCCTTCTTCGACCACATCACGCCCGAGGACATCAAGCGGGTTGCTTCCGAATACTTCCAGAACTACACTGGGATTCTCATCACTCCGTAGGCTTTTGAGGTGGGCGGGAAGGGATGTTTGACATAAGAGCGATTAAGCAGAAAGCGCGCCTCTACACCCTGCTGCTGTTCACGGCAGTGTTCACCTATCTCGCTGTCCTTCTGGGCAGCCGCGTCGCTCCCCAATATATCTGGCTGCTGGCGCCTGGTACCGCATGCGCGGGCTTGAGTTATCTCGAGTACAGGCGCCTGCAGCGGCTCAAACTCTTGGCAAGACTGCGGGCCCAGTGGGGAGTGAAAGAGGTCAAGAAGGAGAGGGCTTTTTCCGAGATTGCAGCCCTTTTTGACCAGGCGCAGCAGCCAGATCCGACCATTGATGACCGCACCTGGCAGGATCTAACCATGGATGCTGTCTTTTCCCGGTTGGACCGCACTTTGACCTGGCCGGGCATGCAGGTGCTCTACCGCCTGCTGCGCCTGCCTGAGGTGAAGGACACTTCGCGGCTCGAGCAGAGGAACGGGGTGATCTCCGGGTTTGAGCGCGAGGCGGGGGTCAGGGAGGCAGTGCAGGTGATCCTCAGCGGTATGGAAGCCCGCCTGGGAGCGGGGCTGTGTACCCTGATCTGGAACACTCCAAAGCTGAAGCCGCCGCACCCCATGTTCTTGTACTATGTCCTCTTTGTGCTGGCTCTGTTTTCTCCGCTTCTCCTGCTGATCTCAACGCGGTATATCGTTTTCATCGTGTTTGTCTTTCAGATCAACATGTACTTCCACTTTCGGGTGCAGAAGGAGGTTAAGGCCCACTTCGAGGGCGTGCGTTCGCTCGGTCAGCTGATCAGCATCGCCAAGAAACTCTCCCAGGTGGAGGCGGGCTTTTTGGAGGGGCATACCGGGACCATACGGGAATGCCTCCAGCAGGTGAAGTCGTTCCGCAAAGTGGTGCGCTACGTGGGCGTGGAATCCACAGATCCTCTGCTTTACATGTTCCAGCAGTACGTCACCATCTTTTACCTGGCAGAGGTGCGCGGCTTCTTCCGCTCTTTGAGCTTCATTGACGAGAACCGTGATGCTCTGCAGAGGCTTTTCCTGGTTGTGGGGGAGATCGACGCACTGCAGTCTGCTGCCTCATTTCGGGCATCCCTCGCTTACTACTGTCAGCCGGAGTTTGTGGAAGCGAACGGCCTCACACTGGAGGAAGCGTATCATCCACTGCTCTCCGACCCCGTTCCCAATTCCATAGAGGTTTCTGATCGAGGGATATTGATCACTGGTTCCAACATGTCAGGGAAGTCGACCTTTCTAAGGACGGTCGGAGTCAACGTCCTGCTCGCCCAGTCGATCTACACCTGCCTTGCCAAGGAGTACCGCAGCTGTCCCTTGCGGCTGCTGACCTCAATCGGGCGAGCCGACAACGTGATCGAGGGAAAAAGCTATTACCTGGAGGAGGCTCTCAGCATACTGCGGGTAATCGAAGCCCTGAACGAGGAGCTTACCACACTGGTGATCCTCGACGAGCTCTACCGCGGTACGAATTCCGAAGAACGTATTTTTGCGGCACGGCGCGTCCTGGAGTACCTGATCAGGCGCAATGCCCTGGTCCTGGCAGCCACTCACGACCTCGAACTCACCAGCCTGCTTGCGAAGGAGTACACCAGTCTGCACTTCAGTGAAAGAGTTGGAGCCTTAGGCCTGGAGTTCGATTACAAGCTGAAGGAAGGACCAGCTACCACCAGGAACGCAGTTGCCCTCCTCCGCCATCTGGGGTACCCCAAGGAGATAACAGATGTGCATGGGGAGTAGACATAACAGAAGACCAAAAAGAAGGGCCTGCTCGGCGTTGCGCCTGCGGCCCTTCTAACATTTTCCTTGCTTTGCAGCGGGGATCAGACCAGCTTGTGGCGGTGCGCGTAGATGGCTGCCTGAGTCCGGTCCTCAACTCCCAATTTGCTCAGCACGTTGCTGACATGCGTCTTGACAGTCTTGATGCCGATAAACAGTTCGTCTGCGATTTCCTGATTGGTCTTGCCCTGTGCGATCAGGGTCAAGACTTCGAGCTCTCGCTCGGTCAAGTCGTGGTGGGGCAGGCGTTCGCTGCTTTCCCGGAACCTGCCAACCATCTTGGCAGCCACTTTGGGTTCGATCACCGCTTCCTTCTTCACCGCCCGCCTGATCGCGTCCACGATTTCCTCTGCCCGGGCGGTTTTCAACAGATAACTTAGGGCTCCAGCTTCCAGAGCTGGGAATATGAGGCTCTCGTCTATGTAGCTGGTGAGGATGATGACCTGGGTTGAGGGCAGTTCGGTTTTGATCTGCTTGGTGGCCTCAACTCCGGTTCCCTCTTCCATGATCAGATCCATAAGAACCACGTCTGGCTTCAGTTTTCTGGCCTGCTCCACGGCTGATCTGCCTGAGGCGGCCTCTCCCACAACCTCAAGGTCTTCCTCCGTATCCAGATAGGCGCAGATCCCGCGCCTCACCATCTCGTGGTCATCAACAACCAAGACTCTGATCTTCTCCATGCTCATCTCTCCTTAGCTTCGCCTTCCTGTGAGAGGGGAACCCTTATCTCCAGCCGTGTGCCCTGGCCCGGTGCCGAGAGCCACTGTGCCGTTCCTCCCATCAGCGTGCAGCGCTCTTTGATGGAGCGAATACCCAGTGAGGACTGGGGGATGCGGTCCATGAGAAAGCCCTTGCCGTTGTCTTCGATGACCAAGGTGGCTCGGGGCGGATCCTCTGAGACTTTGAGGGAAATGCGCACACGGTCTGCCTGGGCATGCCGCAGCACGTTGGACAGGCCTTCCTGTGCAACGCGGAATAGCTGATTCTCAATGTTGCGCGGCAGGCTCACCGAGTCGAGGTCCACTTCGCACTTGATAGTCTGCCGGCTTTCCAGCTCCCCAGCCAAGGAGGCTAAGGCCTGAGAGAGGTTCTCATCCTGCAGAGTCAGCGGTCTGAGCTGAAGGAGGAGGGCGCGCATTTCAGCCTGGGCACGGGTAGCTGCCTGAGATATTTCCGCAATCAAACCTGCAGTTTTTTCTGGGTTTTTCTCGGCAAGGCGGGAAGCGGTGGCGGCCATCATGGAAATGGCGAAGAGCTGCTGGCTGACAGCATCGTGGAGATCCCGGGCTAACCGCTGGCGCTCTTCAGAGATCGCGGTTACCCTTGTTTCCTGGATGAGCTGCTCGTTTTCCTGCGCCAGTTTCTGCAGTGCTCCGACCTGCTCTTCCAGGCGGCTGGCCATTTCGTTGAAGGCTTGGATGATGCCATCGAACTCCGAACTGCCGGTATACTGCAGGCGGTAATTGAGATGGCCGTAGGCCAGATTCTTGGCACCAAGAGTAATCTCCTCAAACCGGCTCCGGATCTCCCTGCTCGAGTAGAAGCCGCCGAGGATTGCGCTGACAGCCGAGACAACCAAGGCGATCCCCAACACTGCCAGGATGGTTTCCGGGCGGCGAGGCAGGGAGATCAGCTCTGGAAAGGCGAAGTGCAGCAAGAGCAGGCAGCTCAAGACCGCTGCGATGCTGCTGGCAAAATGGAAAAACGTGCGTTTCAGGCGAAAGAACCACATAAGGTCACCGCCTCAGCGAATCTGCCGGATGCTTATTTCCCCTATCTTCCAGTGGGCCGTGATATTCACCTTTTTCACCGCTTGGTCATAGTCTGGACTCTGATGGGTGATCTGCCGGCCGCTGCCCGACTCAGACAGATCGAGAACCGAGACTTCTCCCAAGCCGACGCTGCACTCAGCCTTAAACGGCAGCCCCGGGGGGAGATAGATGCTGGCTTCGCCGATGTATCCAGAGATATCGATGAGCACTTCGCGCTCAGGGATGATCGCGTTTGTCAGATCGAGGTTCACATCGCCAATAGCCTGATGAAGGCTCAAATCCTCAAGAACCCAGCTGCCCGGTCCGCGGGTGAACTCTCCCAAAATGGCCCTGCGGAACTCCACCCGGTGGCCGGTCCCCTCAGGCCCGATGAAGATTTTGACGCTTTTCTGTTTGCCGCGCCGATCAGGAATCAGGAAAGCAACTCCGAGGAGGATGAGCACCAGCGGCCAGACCAAACCCCAGGGGATAGAAGGCACCCGGATGCCGAGTTTGGGCAGGAGCAGGTACACACCCAGGGTAGCCACAACGAGCCACCAGGCAATCTCCCAGGAATCCTGGGATCCTTTGCGTTCTCTGCTGATCCGGACCAACTGGCTGATGCTGAACCAGATCAGCACACCTGGCCAGATCAGAACCCAAGGAGTGAAACCGATAATTCCTAGATTGTGCAGCAGAAATCCAACGCCGAAGGCGATAAGGAAAATGGCCAGCGAAAACGAAGACATCGTGCTTCCTCCTTCAGGAATAGGGGCATGCGCCCAAGGTTATTTATTGGCTCTAAGCGACAGAACTCCTCCATGACAGCTTCATTCTAGCATGCTTCGAAAAGCGGGGTAACAGCCCGAGGTATGTCTGTTGATCAGACTTGAGACGGAGGGTAGAAAGGTCGTCGGAGACACGCTTTGGGCGAGGCCGTGAACAGAACAGGGGCATATGCTGTACTGGAGCGAACGGAGACATCATCCCTTACAGGGCATGGACAATAAGGAAAGAATCGGGCGCAAAAAAGATGGAGGTAGGGGCTTGTTTTTACCTGAGATCGGTGCTATATTATTAAAGGCGTCGGCAAACAGGCGCCAAACCCAAGCCTTGCTTCTGAGGCTTGTTTCTTTGTCAGAGAACCTTGACAACCAAACAGAAATCTTGAGCACACATTCTGTGTTTGAAGAGAATAAGCCATAAGTTTGTGAGCTCCGGACAATTTCAGCTAGTTTCAAGCTTTCAAGAAGATGAACCTAGAGCAATCTAGGATAAACCTTTTCTGGAGAGTTTGATCCTGGCTCAGGACGAACGCTGGCGGCGTGCTTAATACATGCAAGTCGAGCGAGGCCTTGGAATTGGAGTCCTTCGGGATGAAGAGT
>Ga0134096_1001807_pt1 | contig 15700 bp, 15 predicted proteins | sample 7_2taG_FD_94448 | JGI IMG/M metagenome (GOLD analysis project Ga0134096, IMG submission 94448) | Switchgrass degrading microbial communities from high solid loading bioreactors in New Hampshire, USA - 7_21_20_110_A3 metaG | ecosystem: Engineered > Bioreactor > Semi-continuous > Anaerobic >... | reverse complement strand
GAAAGCCGGGGATCGCGCATCAGCTCGCGCGACTTCTCAATTCTGAACCTGATGATGAAGTCCTGCGGCGACGACTTGACTATTTGCTTGAACAGAGAACAAAGGTAGCTCCGGTCTAGACCGAGGTGCCTGGCTAGCTGGCTTACTGTCAGGTTCTGCGAGTAGTTGAGGGCAATGTACTCCATAGCCTTCTGAACGTAGGATTCGGAGCGTTTTCGCCCATTCGTCTTGACTATCCCCGGCGCTGACTCGATCAGCTCTGAAAGGAACTCGTACAGGATGCCGCGCAGACGTATCTCTCTGGATCTCTCCAGTCCGGTGGCATCGATCATGCGCCGAAATATCTGCGCCATCGTGTCGTGGTCTTGAGCGCAGAAGATCGGGTGCGCTTGATCGAGGCCTCCCATACTTAGCAAGTGCCTGGCTTGGGTCCCGTGAAAGCCGACCCACGCATATGTCCAGGGAGTGTCCTTGTCCGCCTGGTAGAACGTGACCTCACCGGGACAGATCAAGAAGCCTTGACCTCTTTCCAGTGGGTAGATATTGCCATCGGAGTGGAAGGTTCCGGTGCCGGCTAGCACGAAGTGAATTAGGTAATGGTCTCGCACGGCAGGGCCGTACGAGTGACCGCTTTCACACTCCTGGATTCCACAATGGTACACATTGAGTTCAATGCTGTCTCTCACGTCAATATGGATATCCGGCATATATGCCTCCGCCCAGCCGAAGTAAACTCATGACATCTCACATTATACCATGTTTCGTCCACACCCGATCATTTACTGCGGCTGCTCTAAGTGTATAATCGAGCTATGGGGAACCAAATACCACAACAATACATCACATCGGGAGGGGTCTGAAGTGCTGAAGATCGCGTTCATGGGTGCAGGCAGCACTGTGTTCGCAAAGAACGTCCTCGGAGACGCCATGCTCACCCCGGCACTACAGGATTCACACCTGGCTTTGTACGACATTGACCTGCAGAGGCTCAAGGAATCCGAGAGCATGCTGAACAACATCAACAACAACTACGGCAAGCATGCGACGATAGTGGCCTACACTGATAGAAAGAAGGCTCTTGAGGGAGCGGATTTCGTCGTAAATGCGATTCAGGTGGGCGGCTATGAACCCTGCACGGTTACTGACTTCGAGGTGCCGAAGAAGTACGGCTTGAGGCAGACGATAGCCGATACCCTCGGCATAGGAGGTATCTTTCGGGCGCTAAGGACCATTCCGGTGATGCTCGACTTCGCCCGAGACATGGAAGAGGTTTGCCCAAACGCTTGGTTCTTGAACTACACGAACCCGATGGCCATACTGACAGGGACGATGCAGCGATACACAGGCGTCAAGACAGTAGGGCTCTGCCACAGCGTTCAGGCGTGCGTGCCGGGTCTGCTCAAGCCTTTGGGAATGGATCCGACAGGAGTCCAGTGGAAGATCGCGGGCATCAATCATATGGCCTGGCTCCTTGAGGTCACCAAGGATGGGCAGGATCTCTACCCTGAGATAAAGAAGCGGGCCCTCGAGCGGCCAACTCCTCACAACGACATGGTCAGGTATGAGATCATGAGGCGCTTCGGATACTACGTGACCGAGTCCAGCGAGCACAACGCTGAGTATATGCCGTACTTCATCAAGAAGCTGTATCCGGAGCTCATCGATAGGTTCCAGGTTCCGCTGGATGAGTATCCTCGAAGGTGCATCAACCAGATAGAGGGATGGGGGAGGATGCGCGACAGCCTCGTGAACAACGTCAAGATCGAGCACAGGCGCTCGCACGAGTTTGCGTCGTACATCATGGAAGCCATGGTCCTGGACAAGCCGTTCAAGATCGGAGGGAACGTGCTGAACACAGGACTCATCACCAATCTGCCGAAGGAAGCATGCGTCGAGGTTCCGTGCATGGTAGACGCCAGCGGAGTTACACCGACCTATGTGGGAGATTTGCCGCAACAGCTGGCCGCACTCAACAGGACGAACATCAACGTGCAGCTCTTGACGATCGAAGCAGCGATGACCAGGAAGAAAGAGCACATTTACCATGCTGCGCTGCTTGATCCGCACACTTCATCGGAGCTGTCAATAGACGAGATCGTTGCGTTGTGCGACGATCTCATCGAAGCGCACGGAGACTGGCTGCCGTCCTATCATTGATCGGGACGTGGCTCGTGCTCGGCATGGCGCATGGAGGCTCGCACACCGCAGGTGCGCACTCGCTGGATGATGTCCTCGCCGACCTGCGAGTGATGGCGACACCCCTCGGCGGACGGTCAAGATAGCGAAGAAGCACAGATCAGGCCCCGTGTCCCACTATGCTGTGGGACCGGGGCCTGATTTCGCGCGATCAGGGAATACTACCAGTGGGCGCCGTTACAGCCCCGCTTCTCGCTCTTGCGGCGTCCAGCGGGCTGGTGCGACCGAAGAATGCGATTCAGGGGGTAGCCAGTACATGAGTCCAATCGATCGTGACCCCAGACCTGAGACGCAGTGGGATGCCCACAGACCCAAAGGTCACCCGCGGGCAAGAGAGGCCAAGTTCCAGAAGGCCCAACTCGAATCGGAACTGAGATTCGGCGAACTCAAGGAGGTGAAGCGACCGATGGGCAGCAAGCTTACCTCCATGAAGTCAGATAATGTCCGCAAAAACGACGGCGCAATAGACCCCTCGGTCTTGGCTCAGCAGGCACTGAACAGCGATGTGAATCTAAGCTCATACGATCTCAGCGTGAATGTTACTGCAGATGGAATAGCCCGAGTCACAGGAATCGTGGACAGCCTCGCAGAGAAGCGGCTTGTCAGTGATATCCTCTCGAGAGTTGCGGGCATCAATCAAATCGAGAACGGCGTATCTATCAGCACCGACGGCCGAATCACCGACGATGACGTGCTGATGGAGGTGTCAGAGGAGATCGCCCTGGACACCCGAGTGAAGTCGTTACCAGACATCCGTGTCGAGAGAGGCCACGTCACTCTTGCCGGTACGGTGGACAGCGAGGAGGAGCGGCAGGCCATGATCGAGGCCGCTTCCAAGGCCAGAGGCGTCACAGAGATCACGGACAACCTCAGAGTCGATGACGGAGAGATCGACTGGGATGATCCAGACGCTGTGTTCAATAGCCAGGTGAGAAACGATCGCAGCCAGGAGAGCGGTGATCGAAGTTAGGCGATAGATGATGACGGCTAGGTGAGCCGCGCTCGCAACGAGCCGAGAGGCGTGTGCAGCCCCATCAGGAACGACGGCTAGATGAGAACCGCTGCAGTAAAGCAAGGGGTTGGCGGTAGCCAGGTCAGAGACGACGCCGGGCAGGCGAGCAGACGCCAGCATTCGGTCTCGCCAGGTCTGCTACACCTCCGGAAGCATACGCAGTGCATTTGTCCGATTGGTCACTCGGATGCATATCCCCAAGAAAGACCCGTGAATACCATTTTTGCAGATGGGTTTTTATATTGGGGGCAAGCATGTGGCGAAGCGACGTCGGAAGCCGGTGAGGAAAGCATGGCTCGGGATTACTGCCAAAATGGAAGCCGCGCGCAAGCTCGCAATCCTGCACCAGTATTGGCGGCGCTACTGTCTTCGAGCCGGAAAGGGCGTTCGTGGCAAGGTAGAGCACCCAGGGTCGCCGACGGGGACGATTTGGCCTGTAGCAGGCGTGGTTACTTCTTTGTTCGGCCATCGGCCTGACCCCATTCGTGGAGATGGGCGATTTCACAGCGGCATAGACGTATACACACCTGTCGGAACGCCCGTGAGGGCAGTCCTAAAGGGGCGCGTCAAAGCCGCTCGCCATATGAGCAAGTACGGCAAGACTGTGATCATATCGCATCGCAACAACCTTGAGACACTCTATGCGCACAACAGCCGGCTGTTGGTCAAACGAGGGCAAAAGGTGAAACGTGGACAGATCATTGCCTATTCCGGGGCATCTGGCCGCGCTACAGGTCCGCATGTCCACTACGAGGTCCGGGTGAATGGCGACTGCGTAGATCCGCTTGAGCATCTTAGGCAGAGCAAGAGGGCTGTCTTAGCTGAAGTGATTGACATGCTGTAGTCGGTGCTGTGCAGGGGGCGCTTGGGAGATAGCAATGATAGCGAACGGTAAGGCGACCGAGCTTCGCATACAGTCAGTCAGTCTGAGCAACTTCCAGAGTCACGTTGAGACTCAGCTGCGGTTTGCCGGCGAGGGACGCCTGACCGTGATCGTCGGACCCACGGACTCGGGCAAGACCTCCATTGTCCGGGCGCTGAAGTGGGTCATATACAACCAACCTGCAGGAACCGGCTTCATCCGAGCCGGTGCTGCCACATCGACGGTGTCCATTGAACTCGCCTCCGGATTACGGGTAACCAGGTTGCGGAGCGCATCCCTGAATCAGTACAGGCTGTGGCTGCCGATAGGCCGCCACGAGGCCGAGGAGCAGGTGTTTGAGGGGTTTGGCTCGTCAGTGCCGGCTGAGGTACAACGGGCGTTGCGCGTCTATCCTGTATCGATTGGCGATCTCGTCCTGCTGGTCAACCTGGCTGAGCAGCTTGATGGGCCTTTTCTGGGCAAGAGTGTGCCGTCGACACTTCGGGCGAAGGTGTTAGGTCGGTTAGCCGGAAGCGAGGTGCTCGATGTGGCATCAAACCGGCTTGGCACCGACATCCTTCGCGCCTCCAGAGAGCGCGAGCGGCTGGAACACGAGCTGGAGGCTGTTCAAAGCGAGATAGACCGGCACTCATGGGTCATCCCCATGCTGGACAAGATCAGGTCTGCAGACCTGGCGGTGTCCGGCATCAATGGGAAGGTACAGACAATCGAAAGGTGCCGGGAACTCCGCGAAAAGCTCGCACGGCTGCCGGATCCGTTGGCTGCCGCCAGGCGAGCCGACGCGATCCGATCGGCGCTTTCGCGTGCCTCGGCCTTGGACAAGCCGTTCTCCGAACGGGTTGCGAAGCTGCAGCAGGTGTCAAGCCTGCTCCAGAAAAGCGATCTGGCTGCACAGCGTGTCGTGACTGCTGCTGCGACTGTGCGGCGCCTGCGCGACGAGATCCGCCGCGTCCGTGAGGCCTACGCTTCCCTCGCAGGAGAGCTCGAGTGCTGCCCGACGTGTGGCCAGCGCCTCCCGGAGGATCTGCACAGTGACCGGTGAGTTGGCCAAGGAGGAAGATCTCTGTAGGAGGTCTGTAGGAGGTCTGTAGGAGGTCTGGACGGTGGGTAACGAGCTGGCCGAAGAGGCAGCAGCGAAACTGCGCGAACTTAGGACAAGATCTGACGAGCTAAAGACCGAGTTGGTATTGGCCGAGGCAGGGCTTGAGGCTGCAGAGTCAAGGAAGGAAGAGGTTCGCAGAGAGATAGCGTCGATTGGAGTGGATCCTGACAGAATCGACGACGAGCTGGCCAGACTCGAACGCGAGGTCCGAGAGGCTCTGGCCGAAGTCGAAGCTTTTCTCGCAGAATCCGAACTGCTCATTGAGCAGAGAAACACCACTCCTTGAGCGGAGACACCACTTCCTGAGGGGAGACACCACTTCCTGAGCGGCAACACCACTTCCTGAGGGGAGACATCACTCCCTGAGGGGAGACATCACTCCCTGAGGGGAGACATCACTCCCTGAGGCGAGACACCACTCCTCGAGCGGAGGAACATTGAGGTTATACGGGGCGCTTCGGATGGATGAGACAGGCATTGGTCACAGGCTGACGTTAGTTAAAGAGAGACTGGCGAGCCACAAGAGCAGGTGCGATCAGGCGAAGGGGCGCTTAGATCTCCTGAAGGATCAGGAGAAGTCCATCCGTGACAAGCTGGACAGCTTAGCCGCAGACCTGAACACATGGCAACAAGCGCAAGCCCTGCTGATCGATGTCTCGAGTCTGTCGCGGGAGCGAGTCAGGAAGGTCATCGAAGATACAGTGACAGCCGCACTCCGTGCGATTGTCTCGGATGACCTCGCCTTCCGAGTCGAGGTGGGAGACAGAGGCGGCCGACCCACTGCAGACTGGCTGGTAGTCAGCGACTACACGTCCGGATCCATCGCTGTGCCTCCAGAGGAGGCGCGGGGCGGTGGGATCGTCGACGTAGTGTCTCTGGCACTCCGGATGGCTGTACTCGAACTGATCAGACCACCGATTTCGGGACCTCTCATCCTGGACGAGCCCGGTAAGATGGTATCTGAGGAATATGTGCCTGCTCTCGCTGGGTTTCTTCGCCGCTATGCCGAGAGCACAGGACGCCAGGTGCTGATCGTAACTCACAACGAGACTCTGTTGGAGGCAGCGGACAGAGGGTACAGGGTTACAAAGGTCGGAGGAGCGAGCCAGGTCGAGGAGTTGGGGGCAGGATGGTGAGACTCCTAACCACAGGCGACCTCCATTACAGAGGGACCAGTCCTCGAGCACGGACAGATGATTTTCAAGCAGCTCTTGAGAGAAAGCTGTTGGAGGTGTTTGACCTCGCCCGCCGCAGCGGATGTTCGGGAATCATCATTCCCGGCGACATCGTCGATACCCCCGGCATCGCCCTTCCTACTCTGGTTGAGCTGTGTTTGTTGCTCGCCAAGTCTCCATGTCCGATCTACACAGTCCCCGGTAACCATGACCTCTGGGGAGGGAGTCCTGATACCGTTGATAGAACGCCGTACGGCGCCTTGGCTAGGTTTGGACTGGTCCGCGATCTCAGCAGGAGCTCCTATCTCGTAGACGGTGTATCGCTGACAGGGCATGGATATGATGCGGACACGGATAGGGACATTGCTCAATACACGCCGTCCCCGCAGCACGCTTCCTCGCCGAACGCTTCTTCGCAGCGGCCGTCCTCACGGCTGTCCCGACAATGTATCCGCCTGCATGTCGCACATGGGATGCTGCTGGACAGGGCTCCAGGACACGCACTGTCCCGGTACACTTTGGCGAGCGATGTGGCAGCTCTGGAAGAAGCTCCAGACGTCCTTGTCGTTGGGCATGAACACGCAGGTTTTGGAGTCTTGCGCTTGGGCCATACCACCTTTGTGAATCCTGGAGCGCTCTGCAGGCTGTCAGCCAGCACGGCTGAAATGACCCGACAGATTCGCGTGTGTCTCCTAACCATCTTCCCGGAAGCAGCCGAAGCGCCCGCCGGTGGAATAGAGACCGAGCTGGTGCCCCTGAAGTCCGCCCAGCCTGGGCCTGAGGTTCTCAGTCGCGCTCATTTGCACGAACTCGATAGGGTGCCTTCAGGGGCGGACGCGTTTATCGCACTTCTCGAGACCGGGATCGCGGAGGACTCTCTCGAGATCGGCAAGGTGATAGATGAGGTCGCAACGGCGCAGGGATTGCCTAAGGAGGTCGTCGATGAGGCGATTCGCCGGGTGGCTGAAGCAAGCGAGTCGCTTGGCTACGCGTCGTCTGTGTGGTGACGGAACTCCCATGCCCTCAGTTCTCGGAGATTCTCGTCCAGCGGGCATTCGGAGCACTCCCGCAGAGATGCCAGTTCATCGAGCCTGCCCGGACTCGAGGTGAAGTACGTGAGGAGGTTGGAGATGAGCCTCATGGTGTCAGGAGTGATGTAGTGCTCGATGCCTTCTACCTGCTCGTCAACTCCCATATCTGCGTTCAGCATGCGCAGGAAGCGCTTGAGCGTGTCGTCGCGCCAGGCGAGAAAGCGGCCATAGCGTGCACCGAGCGGGGTAAGCGAGATATTCCGGTATCTCTCGTACTTCACGAATCCGGCCTCGTCGAGCTTCCGAATCATGCGTGTCACGCTGGAGGCCTGCACGTTGAGCAATTCAGAGATGTCGACGGCCCGCACATAGCCTTTCTCCTCGGAGAGGCGGTAGATGATCTCCATGTAGTCTTCCATGCTCTCTGTGAGAATCGGAATCACCCCTTTTCTACCGAGACCCTGGTCGCTTGCGCGTGGGCGACATGCAAGACCGTGCTGCCTGCCCTGCCGGGTATTCTAGAGGACGACGGCCAGGATACGAGCAATCTGTGCAACGAGCCAACAGACCACGAATGCAGTGGCAGTCGTGACGGCAGCTGCAGCAACCGCCCATTTCACGCTCCCTGTTTCGCTCCGGATCGTCATCAGCGTTGTGCCGCACGGGAAATGCAGGAGAGAGAAGAGCATGAAGTTGAGCGCAGTAACGAGTGTCCAGCCATGAGCCACGAGCAGCTCTCGCATCGCACTGAGGCTCTGAAGCTCGGCTAACGCACCGGTCGACATGTAGTTCATCAGCACGATTGGCATGACGATCTCGTTTGCAGGCAGCGCCAGGACGAATGCGAGCAGAATGGCACCGTCAAGACCCATCAATCGGCCCACCGGGTTCAGCCAGCCTGACACGACCTCGATCAGGGTTGATCCATGGACGTGGATGTTGGCCATCAACCAGGTGACTGCGCCCGCGGGTGCTGCCACAATGACTGCTCTGCGGAGAACGAACAGCGTCCGAACCAGTAGCGATCGTACCACGATTCGGCCTATCTGCGGCTTTCTGTAGGGCGGCAGCTCCAGCGTAAACGTGGACTGGACGCCCTTGAGCAGCGTACACGATAGGATCCACGATATGAGTAGAGTCACTCCGATGCCGACCAGCACCATTGCCACCACCGTAGCAGATGCCAAGAGCCTGCCAGGACTGCCGGCTGTCGCGGACATGAAAATCGTGGCCAGGGCGATCAGGGCAGGAAATCTGCCGTTGCACGGCACGAAGCTATTGGTCAATATGGCGATTAGTCGCTCCCTAGGCGACTCGATGATCCGTGCCGCCATCACGCCTACGGCGTTGCATCCGAATCCCATGCTCATTGTCAGAGCCTGCTTCCCGTGGGCCCCGGATCGCCTGAACCAGTGATCGAGGTTGAAGGCCACCCGCGGCAGGTACCCCAGATCCTCCAGGAAGGTGAATATGGGAAAGAAGATCGCCATTGGCGGGAGCATCACGGATACGACCCACGCTGAAGTCCTGTATACCCCCTGAACTACCATCCCGTGCAACCACTGGGGCGCTCCGAGCGACCCAAATACCCGAGTCAACACGCCCTCGAAACGAAGGAGAAGCTCGGACAGAACGGAGGACGGGTAGTTGGCGCCGCTTACCGTGATCCAGAAGACGGCTGCGAGTAACAGCAACATGAGGGGATAGCCGAACAGCCGTGACGTAAGGATTGAGTCGATCCGGTCATCCCAGTCCTCAACGCATCTGCGCCGCCTGACCACATTGGCAGCTATGGACTCCGCTTGTCTGTAGATGGCAGAGACGATCTCATCGCCCAGGTGTTCGTCGCTGAAATTTGTCGGTGAGGCTTCACGGGTTGCGGTGTCAAAGGGCACTGATGCACCGGGCTCGTCTGCAATGGCTACGCCCTGCAAGACTGTGTCGCCCAAGGCTGCGCCCTGCAAGGCTGTGTCCCCCAAGGCTGTGTCGCCCAAGGCTGCGCCCTGCAAGGCTGTGTCCCCCAAGGCTGTGTCGCCCAAGGCTGCGCCCTGCAAGGCTGTGTCCCCCAAGGCTGTGTCGCCCAAGGCTGCCTCCTGCAAGGCTGCGTCCCGCAAGGCCGTGTCCTCCCAAAGTGCGCCTCGCAAGGCTGCCTCCTGCAGGGCTGTGTCTCGCGCGGTTACGTCTTGCCAAACTGCGTCTCGCACGGTCACGTCTTGCCAAACCGCGTCTCGCAAAGTCTCCGAATTGCCCTGCAAATCACTCATCATGCAGGCACTTTCCTCCGGATGTAGGTGAGCTTCCGCCCGAGGTACCGTTCGATGCTCGAGATGATCGAGGTGTCGCCGTCTAGGAGTCTCAGTGCGACCCATCGCGGCCTAAGTCTGCCATCTAGGATGCTGGCAAGTTCGGGTTCGAGTCTCTCAATCTCCCGCTCTATGGTTGGCGAATAGCGGACCTGAAGGGGTTCTGGAGATATGTGCCCGGATGCCACAGCGTTGATGACGTCCTTCAAATTCGCTAACCCGTGGCCGCTTCTGGCCACAGTGGGCACGACTGGCACACCAAGCGAATGTGCCAGCAGCGCGTGGTCGATCTCGATGCCCTTTCTTCTCGCTTCGTCGATCAGGTTGAGGCACAGAATAGCCCGCGGCGTGATCTCGGCTACCTGAAGGACCAGGTTAAGGTTTCTCTGAAGGCAGGTCGCATCGGCCACGACCACAGTGGCATCTGGCTGGGCGAAACAGATGAAGTCTCTGGCAATCTGCTCCTCGGGCGACCGAGCAAGCAGTGAGTAGGTGCCTGGGAGGTCGATCAGGGCCACACGCTTTCCGCCATGCATGTAAACGCCTCGCGCCTGTGCCACCGTCTTGCCGGGCCAATTGCCCGTATGCTGGTTTAGCCCCGTGAGGCCGTTGAAGACAGTGCTCTTGCCCGTGTTCGGATTGCCGGCCAGGGCTATCAGATAATCGGCGTTGACTGGACCCCCGACAAACTCCTCACGGAATGCATTGGACTCTATGGGCCGACTGGTTCCGGCCATGATGTCAACCTCCGGTCTATCTGGTCGAATCTATCTGGTCGAATCTGTCTGGTCGAACCGCACCTACTGATCAGTCTAGCCAGGCCATCCATCCTAGAGTGGCCTGACAGCAATGAGCCTGCTTTGGTCGGACCTCAACGCGATTGTCGAGCCCCTTACCCGGAACGCAGTCGGATCTCCCGATGGGCTCCGCCTCAATGACAGCACGACTGACCCGAGCGTGAACCCTAGATCAAGTAGTCGTCGCCGCTCAATGCCTTGTGCATCCAGAGACACCACGATCGCGGCTCGCCCTGGAGGAAGGGCATCGAGCCTGCAGACAGCCGAGTTTGGCACCGTGAACCACCATCCGGAGATGTGCAGCGGACTAACACTGTTGCCCGCGAGCAGGAAGTTTGGAGGAGCGCACTTCCTGGTACCAGAGTATGGCGCCCCTGTGCGATTGGTGATGGTCTTCGCCAGCGTGGGCTCGAGTCTTCGTACGGTACCGAGCCTCGCGGAATACGATGGTCGGTGAGGGGGCGGTCACTGTGTCGACGATTACCATCGCTGCAGTCGGGGACATCATGATGTGGCGTGAGCAGGTAGCGGCAGCCAGATCGGCGGATTCGAATCGCTACTCATTTGACGAGGTATTCAGGGATGTCGCTCCCATATTCACGAAATGCGACCTGGTCATCGGCAACCTTGAGACTACTCTCGCCGGCCGTCGTGCGCCACATCAGACGCGCAACCCAAGGAATGGGTTTCCGAGGTTCAGCTGCCCTGACGAACTCATTCCAGCGCTTCGAAGAGCCGGCTTTCACGTCTTGACCACCGCGAACAACCATTGCATGGACCATGGGCTGAAGGGACTCAAGCGTACGCTTGATATCCTCGATCGATACGGAATCAAGCACACCGGCACGTCGAGATCGGTCAGGGAACGAAACCGGAGACTTGTGATTCCTGTGAAGGGGATCAATGTCGGGATCTTGGCGTATACCTATGGCACCAACGGTATTAGGCCGCCGGCCTCCAAGCGCTGGGCAGTCAACCGCATGCGGGTTCAAAGGATCCTCCGCGATATCCAGCGGCTGAGGCAAAAAGCAGACCTGGTCGTCGTCTCCCTCCATTTCGGCGTGGAGTTCCGCAGGAAGCCAGTGGAAGGCCAGGTCAAGCTTGTGCAGCGCCTGCTGAGAGGAGGAGCAGATATCATCCTTGGATCTCATCCCCACGTGGTTCAGCCGACGGTGGTGACAAGGGTGCGCCGGCCTGACGGGAGAATCCGTCGTTGCGTCGCAGTGTTCTCCCTTGGCAATTTCGTATCCAGGCGAATGTGGCGAAACCCGTGGACTCAGAGAGGATTGATTCTCAAGGTAGGTGTTGAGAAGAGGCGGGGCGGACATGCGAGGATCGTTGGAGTCACGTCCATCCCCACCTGGACGAGGGCGAGAGCCGCCCATGGACGGCCCGCCTATTCGGTGGTCCCGCTGGCCGGAGCCCGTCGGATGTGATGGGCTCCGGCCAGGCCGACCTTATTGAGCAGTCCGACTGGCCTCGACTCGTCGGATCGATGGGCTGGCGTGCCCGGCCTTATTCAGCAGTCCGACTGGCCTCGACTCGTCGGATCGATGGGCTGGCGTGGCTGGCCTTATTCAGCAGTCCGACTGGCCTCGACTTGTCAGATTGATGAGCGGGCCAGACTGACCTTATTGAGCAGTCCGACTGGCCTCGACTCGTCGGATCGATGGGCTGGCGTGACTGGCGCTATTCTGAGGTCAATAGCCCGGGCCTGTGCTGCTTGACAAGACGGGTTCGGCTGTCCCGGCTGCATTCAGCCGACCGCACTGTCGATGCGGCCTTTAGCCTGCTACCCTGGCCATGTCGCACTTGACTTGATGTTCGGCCAGTCGGCAAGAGGCACAAAGATCGACTCGCGGCCTCCAGCAGCTGACATCTCTCTTGCTCCCGGAGCCGAACTGATCGCTCTTGTGCTTGAGGAGGATGATCGCTCCGAGGGCGGGCACATGAACGTCGAGAAAGCCGTCTCTGACTGCGACTTCGGAGTAGCCCGCAAGTGCATCGAAGACTCGCTCGCACTCGAGCCACCTGAGATCAAGCCGAAGACTATGGCTTCGGTCCGGGTCGCGGTTGACACATATGACGGCCGTGTTGTTGGCTCTCTCGCGGCCGAACACGTCGGTTCCATCAGAGATTTGCCTTCCGAGCACGTACAGTGGGCCCTCGTGGTAGGGAGAGAACCATTCGCCTGTTCGCAGGCACGCGTGGCCATTCCGAATTTGGGCGAGCAGTCTATACCACTCGATGAGCTCCGCGTCCTCGCGGCCCCATGGATAGGTGCAGCGGTTTAGCGGGTCTTTGTAGCCCTCGAGGCCTGCTTCATCGCCGTAATAGATGCACGGAACCCCTGGGAACGTCATCTGCAGAAGTGCCGCAAGTTTCAGACGACGTTTTCCGATCTCGTTCCGGGGAGGACGAGCAGTATAGGCGGCACGCTGTTCGAGAGGCAAACACTCTTCGGGAGGAGCCTCTCCCAAAATCGTCTTTGCTCTAGCGACATCGTGGCTTCCGATCAGGTTAAGGAGCGAGTAGAATACCGGGCGCGGGTAGTTCTCATAGAGACTCATCAGTCCCTTGTGGAGTTCATTGGCGTCGAACGGCGATCCGCTCTTCGTCGATCGCCCGAGAAGGAATGAGAGCGTCAGCTCCCTGAATGGGTAATTCATTATGCTGTCGAACTGGCGACCCCAGACGAATCCTCGTTGCGCTCCGTAGCTCTCCTTGTTGGATGCGTCTTCCCAGACTTCCCCGATCAGCACCGAGTCAGGGTCGGTCGACTTGGTGCCAGCCCGGAGCGTCTCGATGAATGCGTCGGGGAGCTCATCTGCGACATCAAGCCGCCATCCCTTTGCGCCCAGGCGGAGCCAGCGCTTTGTGACGCTGTCTTCTCCTGTGACGATGAACTTCTGATAGGATGGGTCCAATTCGTTGACGTTTGGCAGCGTATCGACACCCCACCAGCACTCGTAGTCGTTCGGATGCTTGCGGAACCTGTACCAGGAGTAATACGGCGAATTGACGGACTGATAGGCCCCGAGCGACGGGTAGCGGCCGTCTTTGTTGAAATACACGCTGTCGCTTCCGGTGTGGCTGAAGACCCCATCGAGGATGACTGCGATGCCCATACTTCGAGCTTCCGAACAAAGCTTGGTGAAGTCTTCGAGATCGCCGAACATCGGGTCAATGCGCATGTAGTCGCCAGTGTCGTACTTGTGGTTGGACGAAGCCTCAAAGATCGGATTGAGGTAGATCGCCTTTACACCAAGAGAGCGCAAATACGGCAGCTTCTCACGGATTCCCCTGAGATTGCCGCCGAAGAAATCGTTGCATAGCCGCCTGGCGAATCCCCCGCCGTCTTTGTAGCAGGGAAGCTCGTTCCAGTTCTGATGAACCACCGCATCATCTCGGTGCGGTTTCGCCGAGCTCTCGGAGTTGCCCTTGTGGAATCGGTCGACCATGATTTGATAGACGATTGCATCGCGGAACCACTCAGGCGTGGTGAATCCGCGCTCATAGACGGTGATTTGATACGAGTCAGCAAGGTGATCCAGCAGTCTGCCGGTTCCGCCTGTTCTCTGTGGATTGTTGCAGTAGTACAGGGTCCTGCCACCCTGGTGGATTCTAAAGGAGTACCACACCAGTCCGGGAGTCTTGGGTGCGGAGAAAGTGGCTTCGTACAGACATCCCCCGCCGATCTCGGCTGAAGCCATCTGGCTGACGTCGGCTGGCTGCATCTGAACAAGAGATTCGGAATCGCCATGCCAAAGACGGACAAACACCGAATCCGGCTTCGCCGTTTCGTCAAACTTCAGCCTGAGAGTGACGGGAGTGCCGGTCTCGACCGCGCCAAACGGCGACCGGAAGAGTAGGTTGTGGGAGTCGTGATACACAAATGCGGGTTTAATAGTATCACCTCCGGTGGAACCGAGTCGTTAGCACTGGACGGCCAGGGCTGACACGTCGACGCAGAACCGCTTGCCTCGGACCGCAGCGCCCAACTGCCGGCCCGGCTGGGCCTGGCCGACGCGCACCGGCCGAGCAACGCCGAACCGCCGGCACTGAAATGCCAGCACCGGCCCGCCGACGCCGATCTGCAAGCACGAACCCAAGCTCGCCCTGTGCTTCGAACCTGCTCTGAGCTCTATTTACTTCGCTAGCTTGTTTCCTCTCGCTCCGGCCGTTCCCTTTAGGGAGATGAAGACATGCCGGACAAGCATTGCACTGACTGGGAATGTTGACTGAACAGGGGAGTCAGTGGAAGAAAGCCCGTGCGCGGTCGCTGCCTGACAGCGCTCAATCGGGCAACTAGCACGGTACGTTGGGCGGCGAGACCTTCATAGGATGGTACAGGAATTCTGGCAAAGGAGCGAAGCACATGGACACCTACGGTGACAGGCAGGTACCGTTTTGCCCCGGCGGGAACCTGTACCGTATAAGGGCAGGAGATACATTCTTCAGCATCGCCCAGAGATTCCGCATCTCAGTCGATGCTCTGATAAGGGCGAATCCTGGCGTCAATCCTGACAACCTGCAAATCGGCCAGGTGATCTGCATACCCGTGGCAGTGCCGCCGACAGTGTGCCCTCCGGGAACCTTCGTTTACCAAGTGAGGCCTGGCGACACGTTCTTCGCGCTGGCACGCCGCTTTGGAACGACGGTTGATGCGATCATGCGGGTCAATCCCGGCGTCAATCCAGAGGCTCTTCTGGTCGGCCAAAACATCTGCATTCCTGGAGCTCCTGGGCCTCCGCCGCCTCCTGGACGGATCTACATCGTCCAGCCGGGTGATACGATGTTCTCGATCGCACAGAGGTTTGGTGTGTCGGTGCAGGCGCTGATACAGGCAAATCCGCAGATACCTGATCCTAACGTCATCACGCCTGGTATGAGGATATTCATCCCAGTGTAGTCTACAGGGTTCACTACACTGCTCATGGCAACGGAGTGAGGGGGAGAGACGCTCAAGAGCTGAGCGTCTCTTCTTTTGCACTGTGTCGCACCTAGAAGCAACAGATGCTTGGGGCTAGCCTCCGGTCTCCGCTGCCCTATCTGCGGCAAGCGCTTGATTTTGTTGGGCAGCCAGCCGATAGCGCAAGCTCACCTCCTCAAGGAATCGGATCACGGGTCCCTTCTTGCGCAGGTCACGTAGTGGCAGGTAGTTGCCCACCTTCTGAATCATCCTCTCAAGAGTCAAGTCT
>Ga0134096_1001786_pt1 | contig 15905 bp, 14 predicted proteins | sample 7_2taG_FD_94448 | JGI IMG/M metagenome (GOLD analysis project Ga0134096, IMG submission 94448) | Switchgrass degrading microbial communities from high solid loading bioreactors in New Hampshire, USA - 7_21_20_110_A3 metaG | ecosystem: Engineered > Bioreactor > Semi-continuous > Anaerobic >... | reverse complement strand
TCAGCTTTTTCCGGCGCGGCAGCGATCTCGCAGTACGCCTTGTGCTCAGGGAAAGCGCGCGCGGCCTAGAGCGCGACGCGCGCATCAGATACCTGCTCACCGCGCCGGCGGAAGTGGTTTTCCGGGTGGACAAGCCCGGCTATCCCATTCCCGGCAAGGCGCGCATATACCGGACGGTCACGTGCGAGATCTGCGGCGAGGGCGCGGCGGAAAACAAAATCCGCCTGCAGGACGGGAAAAAGGTGTGCCTGGACTGCTATAAGCCGTGACGCCGCGCGTTTTGGCACAGGGGTGCTGCGCACAAGCGTAGGCGCGCCGCCGATTCACACGCGGCGCGCGGCGGGAGCAGTGGCAGACGGAGCACAGCGGGCTAAAGTATCGGAGCGGCTGAGGCTGGCGGCGAAAGAGCGCCGGTTGAGCATCCTGCGGCGCGGCTGGGCCGGCATGGCGGTTTTGCGGTCACGCATCCCGAGCTTGTGGGCTTTATGAGGCGCGCGCGGCGCGGCGAAAAAGCGCCGTTTAGTATCCTGATTGCGGCGGGCGGCGCGGCAATCGCTCAGGAGCGGCAGGCCGCATTTGGCCTGTTTGACCGGTTCGGGCTTAGGTGGCCATATCCGGCGGGCTGTTTCGCGCCAGCGCGGAGTTCGCGGCGCATCGCCGCGAAGCGGATAAAAAAACGCGCGGCCGATGAAGGCCGCGCGGGCTAGTAGGAAAAATGCCGCGCGCGTTTTCGCGCGCAGCTTAGGCTGCTGTGTATTATTGCTTGCGGCAGACGGAAGCGGACGGGCAGCCGCTGCACCCGCAGCCGCAGGACGACCGGCCGCGCTTTCTGCGCCGTATCTCATTTGCGATAATGAGGCACACGATGACCAAAAGCGCCGCGCCGACGACGATTGTGCCAAGGTTTTCAAGAATAAACGCGATCATAGAACGTCTCCTTTTGCGTGCACGCGCTTGCCGAGGCAAGCAATGGAGAAAATCGGGAGGGAGATACACGGCCTTACTATTATATGCCGCTTCCTGCTATTATGTTAGCATAGACTAACGAAACTGTCAAGAATTATTCTTAAAATTATTTTAATGCACGGAAAAGCGATAAGCCGCGGCGGAGCGCTCCGCCGCGGCGTAAATATTCTCTCGTTTTTATGCGGTTTTACCTGATAGACAGGGCGCGCAAGCCCCGGCGGGGGCACTCAAGCCGCCCCGCCGGGCGCTGCGGGATATGCGTCCGTTCGCGCGGCGGGGTGTGCCGCGCCGCAGCACTGTCCGTTTCAAGCAGCCCGCCTGACGGGTGACGCACGCAGCAGCCGCGCAGCCTGCCTGACGGGGTATCGCGCCGCCGCGCCAAGCGCGGCGCGCTGCCCGCCATGCAGCGTGTTTCATGTGCCCGCATGAGGGGGATGTGTATCGCGCCGCGCGGGCCCTAGCGCAGACGGCGCTTCTTCTTGCCCTGCCTGTCGGTCTGCTCGCCCAGGGACTCGCCGAACTGGCGCAAAAGCTCCTTTTGCTGCGGGGTGAGCCCTGTGGGGACGGTGACGTGGACGGTGACGAACTGGTCGCCGCGCCCGGAGCCGCGCAGGTTGGGGATGCCCTTCCCGCGCAGGCGGAAGACGGTGCCCGTCTGGGTGCCTTCGGGGATGACGTATTTGACCTTGCCGTCGAGCGTCGGGACTTCCACTTCCGCGCCGAGGGCCGCCTGCACGATGGAGATGGGAAGGTCGTAGAGCACGGCGTTGCCTTCCCGGCGGAAGAACTCGTGGGGCTGGACGTTTACGGTGATGTACAGGTCCCCCGGCGGGCCGCCGTTGACGCCGGCGTTGCCCTGCCCGGCCATGGAGATGGTCTGCCCGTCGTCGATGCCTTCGGGGATTTTGACGGTGATTTTCCTGTTGCGGCGGATGAGGCCGTGGCCCTTGCACTGGGCGCAGGGCTGGTGGATGATTTTCCCGCGGCCGTGGCAGTTGGGGCAGTCGACGGTGTTCTGAATGATGCCGAACGCCGTCCGCGTCTGGGATGTGACGGTGCCCGAGCCCCTGCAGGTGGGGCAGATTTCCGCCGTCGTCCCTTCCTTGCAGCCGGTGCCGGAGCAGACGTCGCACACCTCGATGCGGGAGATGGGGATCTCCTTTTCGCAGCCGAAGGCCGCCTCCTCGAACGTGACGGTCACCTCCGCGTACACGCGCTCGCCGCGGCGCGGGGCGTTGCGGTTCCTGGCGGAGGAGGCGCCGCCGCCGAAGAAGGAGCTGAAGATGTCCCCCAGGTCGAAGTCAAAGCCGAAGCCGCCGAAGCCGCCAAACCCGCTGCCCGCGGCATAGGACGGGTCGACGCCGGCGTGCCCGAACCGGTCGTATTTCGCGCGTTTTTCCGGGTCGGAGAGCACCTCGTAGGCCTCGTTGATCTCCTTAAAGATCTTTTCCGCTTCCTTGTCGCCGGGGTTGAGGTCGGGGTGGTACTTCTTGGCAAGCTGGCGGTACGCTTTTTTGATGGCCTCCTCCGACGCGCCTTTTTCCAGCCCGAGCACCTCGTAATAGTCGCGTTTTTCTGCCATACTTTCTTCCTCTCACGCCCTGCGGGGCGGCGCGCTTGATGCGGCGGGCCGCTATGTACGAACAAAGAATCTCCGTTTTTCGCGGAGATTCTTTGCCGCAAATCCGCAGGACCGGATTGTTTTACTTGTTGTTGTTGTCGTCGACGACCTCGTAGTCGGCGTCGTAGTAGTTGCCGCCGCCGGGGGCGCTGCCGCCGCCGGACGACGTGCCGCCGGCGCCCTGCTGCGGGCCGGCCTGCGAGTAAATCTTCTGGCTGACTTCAAAGAACTTCTTTTGCAGCTCGTCGGTGGCGTTCTTGATGGCCTGCACGTCATTGCCGGAAAGGGCGGTCCTGACGTTCTGGATGGCGTTTTGAATGGCGCTCTTGTCCTCGGGGCTGACTTTGTCGCCGAGGTCGCTTAAGGCCTTTTCGCTCTGGTAGATGAGGTTGTCGGCGTTGTTGCGCGCGTCGGCCTCTTCCCTGCGGCGTTTGTCTTCCGCGGCGTACTGCTCGGCTTCCTTGACGGCCCGCTCGATTTCCTCTTTCGACAGGTTCGTGGACGCCGTGATGGTGATCTTCTGCTCCTTGCCCGTGCCGAGGTCTTTCGCCGAGACGTTCACGATGCCGTTGGCGTCGATATCGAACGTGACTTCAATCTGCGGCACGCCGCGCGGGGCGGGGGCGATGCCGTCGAGGCGGAAGCGGCCGAGCGTCTTGTTGTCCTTGGCCATCTCGCGCTCGCCCTGCAGGACGTGGACCTCGACGGACGTCTGGTTGTCCGCCGCGGTGGAGAAGATCTGGCTCTTTCGCGTCGGGATGGTGGTGTTGCGCTCGATGAGCTTCGTGAACACGCCGCCGAGCGTCTCGATGCCGAGAGACAGCGGCGTGACGTCCAGCAGCAGGATGCCCTCCACGTCGCCACCGAGAACGCCGGCCTGGACGGCCGCGCCGATGGCCACGCACTCGTCCGGGTTAATGCCGCGGAACGGCTCCTTGCCGGTGATGCGCCGCACGGCGTCCTGAACGGCGGGGATGCGCGTCGAGCCGCCGACGAGCAGGACCTTGTTGAGATCCGCCGCCGTCAGCCCCGCGTCGGAAAGGGCCTGGCGGACGGGCTCCATCGTCTTTTCCACGAGGTGGGCCGTCAGCTCGTTGAATTTCGCGCGCGTGAGGGTCATTTCGAGGTGCTTCGGGCCGGAGGCGTCGGCGGTGATGTACGGCAGGTTGATGGTGGTCGTCGTCACGCCGGACAGGTCGATTTTCGCCTTCTCGGCCGCGTCGCGCAGGCGCTGCATGGCGATGCGGTCTGTGGACAGGTCGATGCCCGTGTCTTTCTTAAACTCCTTGAGCATGTAGTCGACGATGCACTGGTCGAAGTCGTCGCCGCCGAGGCGGTTGTTGCCGGCCGTGGCGAGAACTTCAATGACGCCGTCGCCGATTTCGAGGACGGAGACGTCGAACGTGCCGCCGCCGAGGTCGTAGACCATGATTTTCTGCTCGCCTTCCTTGTCGAGGCCGTAGGCGAGGGCCGCGGCTGTCGGCTCGTTGATGATGCGCTTGACGTCAAGGCCCGCGATTTTACCGGCGTCCTTCGTCGCCTGGCGCTGCGAGTCGGTAAAGTAGGCGGGGACGGTGATGACGGCTTCGGTGACGGGCTGGCCGAGGTACGCTTCGGCGTCCGCCTTGAGCTTTTGCAGGATCATCGCGGAAATCTCCTGCGGCGAGTAGCTCTTGCCGTCGATGTTCACGCGGTAGTTCGAGCCCATTTCGCGCTTGATGGAGATGATGGTGCGCTCGGGGTTGGTGATGGCCTGGCGTTTGGCGACTTGGCCGACCATTCTCTCGCCGTCTTTAGAAAAAGCAACAACGGAAGGCGTGGTGCGCGCGCCTTCGGCGTTGGGGATGACGATGGGTTCGCCGCCTTCGATAACGGCTACGCACGAGTTTGTCGTACCAAGGTCAATACCGATGATTTTTCCCATAGTGACTCCTCCTTCAGTCTGACAAATCCGGTCTGTGTATGGAAAGCATGCTAGTTGGCGACTTTAACGGTTGAGAAGCGGATGACTTTATCCCCGATCATAAAGCCCTTCTCATACTCCTCGACGACGACGCTTTCGCCGTAAGCCGGGTCCTCTATATGCTGGACGGCGTAGTGCCGGCTCACGTCGAATTTCTCGCCCACAGCGGGGATTTCCTTCACGCCGAGGTTTTTGAAGATCTCCTCAAACTGCGCCATGATAAGCTGGATGCCCCTGAAGTACGCTTCATCGGAGCAGGGCTGCTTGAGGGCGCGGGCGATGTTGTCGTAAACGGGGAGGATCTGCGCGATGGTGTCCGCGCGGATCTCGCTGAAGAGCGACTCGCGCTCTTTGGCGGTGCGCTTGCGGTAGTTATCGTATTCAGCGGCGAGACGCAAGAACTTATCTCTCTCGGCCTTCAGCTGCTCTTCAAGCTCCTGGACCGCCTTCTCCAGAGCGGCCGCGTCGGGCTGGGGCGCCTCGCCCGCATTATCGGAGGGCGCCGCGCCGGCCGACTTGTCGGCGGGGGGTGCCATATCGGCCGCATCGCCGGCGGGAGGCGCCGCGTCAGTTGCATCGGCGGGGGGTGCATTGTCCGCAGCCGTGCTGACGGCCTCGTCTCGTGTCTCGTCTCTGTTTGTTTTTGACAAACCGAATCATCTCCTTTAGTGTGATAAGCCGCGTATTTTAGCGGCGCGTTACCGGTCGGGCGGCTGGCCCGGGCGCCGGATGCGGAAGCTTCCCGGCCTGCCGAGCATGGGGTGGGGCGGCATATCCTGCCGCAGCAGGCGGGAGAGGCTCTGGGCGATAAAGGACAGGCGTGCCGCCATTCTCGAGTAGTCCATGCGCGTCGGCCCGATGATGCCGATGAGGCCCTGCATATCGTCCCCCGCGTCGTACCGGGCGACGATGACGCTGGCGTCCTTCAGCTCCTCCACGAGGTTTTCCGGCCCGATGATGATTTTCATGCTGCCGACGTCGTCGGAGTCGGGCGAGGGAAGGCGCTGCAGCTCCGTCTCGTCCGAGAGGTAGCGGAGCAGGCGCTGCGCTCTTTCGATGTCCCTGTATTCCGGGTGCTCGAAGAGGTGCGTCGTGCCCGTCACGCGCGCCTCGCGGTGCTTGGACTCCCTGAGTATCTCAATCGCGTAAGTGGCGACGATGGCAACGATGCCCTGCGTATCGTCAAGCGCGCGCTCGATGGACGCGATCAGCTCCGGCGTAATCGCGCTTTCGGGCAGGTTCGTGACGTGCGCGTTGAAAACGGCCGCCACCTTCGCAAGGAACTTGGCGTCGACATGGTGCGGCAGGGTGACAAGTTTATTTTTCACCATTTTATTGCTGAGCATAACCACGATGATGAACATGCCGGCGTCGACGTGGATGAGGTCAAACCGCACGATCGACAGGTCCGGCGCCGCCGCCGCGACGGAAAGGGCGGGGTAGCTTGTCAGGCGAGCCGTCAGGTTGCCGATTTCCTCGAGCAAATTGTCCAGCTGCCTCAGGCGCGTCGTGAGCGCGCGGTTAATCTCCTCGATTTCCGCGAGCGTGAGGCGGTGCTGCTGCATCAGCTCGTTGACGTACACGCGGTATCCGAGCGGCGTGGGTACGCGGCCGGCCGACGTGTGCGGCTGCTCCAGGAGCCCGAGCGCCTCCAGCTCGCTCATTTCATTGCGAATCGTGGCGGAGGAGAGGTTCAAATCGCTCGTCTGCGCGATTGTCTTTGAGCCGACCGGCTCGGCCGACTCGATGTAGCGGTCAATGACGGCGCGCAAGATCTTCTTCTGCCGGTCTCCAAGCGTCATAAAACCCATCCTCCTTTTCAGAAAATTAGCACTCAACATCCAAGAGTGCTAACCATAATCTAGCACTCTCTGGCATGGCTGTCAAGACCTCGGGCGCATTTGTTCACACTTTGTTTCATATTCTTTCTATACTATTGTAGCGCTCTTTTTCAACGGGAAAAACGCGCCGGAGACTGCCGGATTTGGAAACGTTTACGATTTGTAATTTATTTTTGTAATCTCTTGTTGTTGCATTTTGTCACTCAATACAGTATCCTGTGGGCATCCCTGAAATGAAAATTAATGAGAAAGTAGGTGACGCCACCTGAAAAGAGCTCAAGTCGGCGTGATCTGCGCCGCAGTTGGCGTGATTATTGGAATTGGCCTTTCGCTGGCGGCCTTCACGTTTGGGTGGGTGCCGGCTCCGAAGGTGAAGGGTGAGAAAATTCTCACGACGGACGTCAAACCCCCCGTGACAAACGCGAGGCTTGTCGAGATGGCTTACGACATCCTCGAGGCGATTAAGGAAAGGGATTTCAAGAAGCTCGCGGGGTTCGTTCATCCCGAATACGGCGTCGTGTTTTCGCCGTACGCCACGATAAACCTTGTGACGAACAAGTGCTTTACGGCGGCGCAGGTCGAGGCCTTCCCGCAGGACGATACGAAATACGTCTGGGGCCTGTTCGACGGCAGCGGGGAGCCGATTGAAATGACGCCGGCGCAGTATTTTGACCGGTTCGTGATGGACAAGGACTTCACGAAGGCCGATCTGATCGGCATCGACAGGATTATCCGCTCGGGCAACGCGCTGGAGAATATCGACGAGGTGTTCCCCAACGCGCGCTACGTGGATTTTCATATCGAGGGCAGCCCCGAACACACGGGGCTTGACTGGGGGAGCCTGCGCCTCGGTTTTGAGGATTACAACGGCGAGCTTCGCCTGACCATCATCCTTCACAGCGAATGGACAATCTAAACGCATAAGGGATACACGAAAATACACGCCCGGGGGCGTGTATTTTCGCGCTTATGGGAAAAAATGGCGCTCAAGAAAAGCGCGGGAGCGAGCATACTATCCTCGAGGCAAATTGCCAAATCTTCATCAAAATGTGTGAGGAGAAAGTATGATGAAAAAATTCGTCGCTACCGCTCTTGTTCTGCTTCTCGCCTTGAGCCTGTTCGGCTGCGGACGCATGGACACCTACGACGACTACCGCTACAACAGAGAGGGTGCCACCCGCTACTCCGAAACCACGCCAAACATCACCGACGGAGCCACCGACGGGTCATACAATCCGGCGATAAACGGGCAGACCACCACCGGCATGAGGGCGCGCGGCTACAACGTCACGGACCCCGCCCTCGTTCTCCCGGGCCGGTAAAACGAAAAACCCCGGCGCTTAGGCCGCGCCGGGGGTTTTTTGTTTTTTGCGCTAAGCCAGGACGCTTCGCGCTGTTTTATGCCGCGCCGCGCGCCGCTGTGAGCGCGCCCCCATCGTCAGCCCTTCGCGATGTGATCTGCTTCCTTGCGGCTGAAGAGCTTTTCCCCGTGGATGACGTAGCGGGAGATGGTCTTGTAGATGACGAACGTGATGGCGGAGTTGATGCCCGCTTTAATCAGGTTGAAGGGGAGGATGACGGGGATGAGCATCCCGTCCACGACGCTCGTGGGCACGCGCAAGAAATGGGGCGTGACGAAGTGGTTGGCAATGACCATGACGACGGCGTTTGCCACCGTGCCGCAGAGGAGGGCGATGACGGCGCCGAGGCGGGTGTGCTTTTTCCGGTAGATGAGCCCCGCCGGCACGACGAGGGCGGAGGTGGAGATGACGTGCATGATGAAGCCATACACGCCGCTCTGGGCGCTGACCGTCAGCGCCTGGATGCCGGCGGCGATGATGGTGATGATCACGCCGGCAAGGGGCCCGAAGGCGAAGGAGCCCACGAGAATGGGGACGTCCGCCGGGTCGTATTCAAGGAACGGCGCGGCCGGGAAGATGGGGAAGTGGATGAGGTAGATAAGTACGACGGAGATTGCGATGAGAAGTGCCGTGACGACAAGATTGCGGGTTGAGATCTTCATTTCAATACCTCCTGCTAAAATAAAAATGACCTGAAAGACTTGTCTTCCAGGTGCACGCGCAGGTGGCCTCAAAATGAAGGCCGGCCCTGTCTTCTTCCATCCAGACTTTCACTGTCGGTATTGGAATTTCACCAATTCTGCGCCGCACGATGCATGCGGCGCTCGCGGACTATACCGCCGATCGGGAATTTCACCCTGCCCCGAAGACAGTCTTTTCAGTTTTCAGATGTATGCACATTATAGCACCGCCGTGCATAAAACGCAAGGGGGGCACCTTGAGAAAAGAGCGCCCGGGGCGCCCAAAAGTTGGATAAGCTTTGTAATTTTTGGCGGATTTTTTTCGCATAAGGACAAATCATAGCGCAATACACTGTATTAAGTCTGAATCGGGTGGTGGGCTTTATGCTTTCTGCCGCGTTTGCACTGCTTCTGATGAGCCCGTTTCTCATGCTCCGCATGTCGGACGGGACCGGTTCCTTCCCAAAGCCCCTTACGCCCGAAGAAGAGGAGTATTACATCGAGCGCTTCATGAACGGCGACATGGAGGCGCGCAACATCCTGATTGAGCGGAACCTGCGGTTGGTGGCGCACATCATCAAAAAGTATTACACGCAGGCCAGTGACCAGGACGATCTCATCTCAATCGGCACCATCGGGCTCATTAAGGGGATTTCTACATACAAGCCGGACCGGCGCGTCCGCCTGGCCACCTACGCCAGCCGGTGCATCGAGAACGAGATCCTCATGCACTTTCGGAGCATCAAGAAGATGGCGGGGGACCTCTCGCTTTCCGACTCCATCGACACGGATAAGGACGGCAACTCCCTGTCCCTGATGGAGGTCATCAGCGTCGAGGACGACATGCTTGAGAACTTAAGCGCCCGCGAGACGTGCGCGCGCCTTGAAAAGTACATCAAAAGCGTCCTGACCCCGAGGGAAGCGGAGATTATCACCCTGCGGTACGGCCTGAACAACCAGTACCCGAAAACGCAGCGGGAAATCGCCGCCATCTGCGGCATCAGCCGCTCCTACGTCTCCCGCATCGAGAAGAAGGCGCTTGAGAAGCTGAGAAAATGCTTCGAGGAATCAGGTTTGTAACAAACGCGGCGCCGGAACGGAGACCCATGGGAGTGACGAAAATTCGGCCCGCGATTTGTTAATGATGCCGAGTAGTTCATGTCGCGAAGGGAGGGAACACCGTCGAATCCTTACGCATAAGCTCAACTCGGCGCAAAACAGCCCGCCTATTTGAAGGCGGGCTGTTTTTGCTTGGCGCAGAATTTAACAAAAAAAGTGTTGACAACCGGACACAAAGTGGATATTATACCAACGGTTACAAACTGTAACTGTTGTTAACCGATGTGTTACTGATTAGTTAATAATTGTGAACCATTCGGTTAAAAATAGTAAAGAGGTGGTACGGTGAAACTTCTCAAGCCGGAAACCGGCGAGGCAGATAGTTTTCCCGTCGTTTGTGTCCGATCGTTTTTCAGCCAGACACTTTCGCACGTTCAGAAGCAGCGGCGGCGCATCGCCATGGCGGCCGTCTCGTTCCTGATGGTTTTAGTTCTGACTGTGACATTTGTCCAAACGCAGGTCGCGTACGCCGTGTACTTTAACGGCACCGAGGTCGGCAGCGTGCGCAGCATGAGCGAAGTCAACGCCGTCGTCTCAAGCGTGGAGCAAAAGCTCAGGGAGGCGTTCGGGGAGGATTACTCCATCGGAGGCGCCATCTTCGTCTCGCCCGCGCTCGGCAGCGCGGACGGCAGCGCCGACGGGATGGCCGAGGCGATCTTAAGCGGCATCGAGGGGCTTGTGAAGCTTCCCGTACTCAAGGTGGGCGACGTCCTCGTCGGCGCGGGCGAATCGGAAGAGCAGCTGCGCGCCCTCGTGGAAAGCGTGATTTCCGGCTTTGTCGCGCCGGACGCCGTCGAGGTGCAGCTGCGCCAGCCCGTCACGATTGCCCAGGAGTTCGTCAGGGAGGACATCCAGCGCAATCCGGACGTTCTCCGGACGCTGCTTGATCCCGCCAACGAAAACTCGCCCTTCAGCCTGACGGTGGAAGTCGTCCGGCAGGTTCAGTTTACGGAGGCCATTCCCTGCCAGACGTATTATATCAAGGACCCGACAATGTACGAAGGCGAGGAGGCCGTCCTCGTCGAGGCGGCAGACGGCGCCCTGGAGGTCACGGAAAACGTGCTGTACGTCAACGGCGAGGTCGACTCGAAGTGGGTGGTCAGCTCCAAGGTCGTCCGCGAGCCGGTCGACGGGCTTGTCGCCGTCGGCACGGCAAAGCGCCCGCCCACGGCGTCGACGGGCACGTATATCTGGCCGGCCGAGGGGATTATCTCCTCCTATTTCGGCCGCAGGACGGGCTTCGGGTCGTCCAACCACCAGGGCATCGACATCGCCAACAGGCGCGGCACCGACATCGTCGCGGCCGACGGCGGGCTCGTTGTCAAGGCCGGCTGGGACAAAAGCGGGTACGGCAAGCTCGTCATCATTGAGCACGACAACGGCGACCTGACGTATTACGCCCACTGCAGCGACATCTACGTCGAGGCCGGCCAGCGCGTGAGGCAAGGCCAGGTCATCGCCGCCATGGGCTCCACGGGCGTGGCCAACGGGTCCCACTGCCACTTTGAAATCCGCGTCAGCAATACGCCCGTAAATCCCGTCAAGCTCCTCCCTCAAAAATAGAGCGTATCATAAGACCCGATAATTTCAGCCCTTCTTAAGGTGCTTAAAGTCCGGCCGGCGCCATAAAAGGCGCCGGCCGGCTGTTTGCGCGATTGAGACGCAAAAGCGCCCCTGCCGGAAAAGCCGGAAGGGGCGCTTGTCATTCCGCAAGGTGCTTTTTTTCGAGGTCGAGCAGGTAGCGCTTTTTATCAAGGCCGCCGCCGTATCCCACAAGCTGCCCGCCCGCGCCGATGACGCGGTGGCAGGGGATGAAAACGGAGATGGGGTTGCGGTTGTTTGCCATGCCGACGGCGCGGTACGCCTTCGGGCGGCCGACGGCAAGGGCGATGTCCTTGTACGAGCGCGTCTGCCCGTATGGGATCTCAAGCAGCGCGTCCCAGACGGCGCGCTGGAAAGGCGTGCCGCGCGGGCGCAAAGGCAGGTCGAACGTCCGCCGCGCGCCGGCAAAGTACTCCTCCAGCTCCTCGAAGGCTTTTTTGAGAAGGGGCGAGGCAATTTCCGTCTCTTCGCCGCCTGAAAACTCAACGCCAACGATGGCGCCGTCCTCCTCCGTGATGGTGACGGGGCCGAGAGGGGTCGTTTTCGTCGCGCTTGGCATGGCCGCCTCCTAGAAGGGCAGGTTCAGGCCGCCGGTCAGGCGCGACATGTTTTCCGACATCTTCGCGTCGGCCGTGCGCATCGCCTCGTTGACAGCCGCCTTGATCATGTCGCAGAGCATTTCCACGTCGTCGGGGTCGACGGCTTCGGGGTCGATATCGAGGGAGACGAGCTCGTGCTTGCCGTTGACGACGGCCGTGACCGCGCCGCCGCCGGCAGAGGCGGAAAAGGCCTGCTGCTCCATCTCCGCCTGCATCTTGAGCAGGTCCTCCTGCATCTTCTGCGCCTGCTTGAGCACGTTCATATTGATGCCGCCGCGCCCTCCAAAGCCTTGAAATCCGCCTTTTGCCATAATCTATCCGCTCCTTTTTAAGTCGTTATTCAAAAGTGACGTTGGGAAACCGCCTGAGCCTGTCGAGCTTATCCCCGGCCGGCGCCTGCTTCGGCTGGCCGGTGGAAACGCGTATCAAAACCTGCCGCCCCGTGGCTTTTTCCGCCGCGCGGGCGAGGGCCTGCCGGATCTCACTTTGATTGAGCAGCTGCTCCGCAAAGGGGTTTTTCGCGACAAGGCACAGCGCGCCCCCCTCGAAGGACGCCTCCACGTTCGCGCCGTCGCTGATGAAGAAAAACGAAGGGATGTCGATGTCCTTTTCGGCAAGGCGCAGTACCGCCTCCCACGTCGCGCCGGTGGCATGATCCGGCGCGCTCTCCGCGCGCTCCGCCGGCGCGGGCGCGCTGCCCGCTTTGGGCGGGGGCGCGTCAAAGGGCGTCGGCGTGTCGTCAACCTCAAACGGCGGCGCGTCGTCCGCGCCGGACGTGCCGCTTATATCAAACGGCGGCGCGTCGTCCTGCACGGGAGCCGCGCCCGCAAAGTCCACGGGCGGCACGACGTCCGCGCCGAAAGGCGGCGCGTCGTCCATATCGAAGGGCGGCGCGTCGTCCGCGTCAAAGGGCTCAACGTCGTCCTTTTCAATGGGAACCGGCGCTTTTTTCCGCCGCGCCGTTATCTCCGCCCGCGCGGGGGCGTTCTCAAGCCGCTTTTCCAGCTCCGCGACGCGCGCCGCAAGCGCCGCCACGTCGCCGCCCAAGAGCTCCGGGCGGGCAAGGCGCATCAGGCACAGCTCCGCCGACACGCGCGCGTTTGAGCCGAGGGCGACGGAGCGCATGGCGTCCCGGATCGTCTCGAGCATAAGCTGGAGCCGCTCGGGGGTGGTTTTCGCGGCAAAGCGCTTTAGCGCCGCGTCGTCAAAAGCGCCGCTCAATAGCCCGGAAGCGCCGCGCGGGATCAGGGCGATAAGGAGCGTGTCCCGCACGAGGGCGGACAGCTCGTCTAAAATCGAGGCGATGATTTTCCCGTTTGTGTACAGCGCGTCGAGGATATTCAGGCTCTTTGCCATGTCGCCCGCGAGGACGGACTCGAAAAGCGACGCGATGTCCTCCGTCCCGGCAAGGCCGAGGGAGGAGAGAACGGCCTGCGCGTCGATGACCTCGTGGCCCGAACACTGGTCGAGGAGGGAGAGCGCGTCGCGCATGGACCCGTCGCCGAGTCGGGCGAGAAGCGCGGCGGCGTCCTCATGAAGGGGGAGCCCTTCGCGGCGGGCGATGTCGAGCAGCCGCGCGGCAATATCCTCGCGCCCCAGGCGCTTGAACGTAAAGCGCTGGCAGCGGGAGACGATCGTCGCCGGCACCTTGTGGATTTCCGTCGTGGCGAGGATGAACATCAGGTGCGCCGGCGGCTCTTCGAGGATTTTCAGCAGCGCGTTGAACGCGCTCGTCGAGAGCATGTGCACCTCGTCGATGATATACACGCGCTTTTTGACGTCCACGGGGGAGTAGATGGCCTCGTCCCGCAGGGCGCGGACGTTGTCCACGCCGTTGTTGGACGCGGCGTCAAGCTCCAGCACGTCCAAAATGCTGCCGTCTAAGATGCCGCGGCAGGAGGGGCAGACGTTGCAGGGGTTGCCGCCCACGGGATTTTCGCAGTTGACCGCCCGGGCGAGGATTTTCGCGCAGGTGGTCTTGCCCGTGCCGCGGGAGCCGACAAAAAGATAAGCGTGCGACAAGCGCCCGCTTTCAACCTGCCGCTTGAGCGTCGTCGTGATGTGATTCTGGCCGGCAACATCGTCAAACGTTTTAGGCCGCCATTTCCGGTAGAGCGCCTGATACATTGAGCCAGCACCTCACATCGTGATAAATATAGAAAAAGCCGCCGCCATCGGGTGACCAAACGCCCATGACGCCGGCACACCAAATTGTACGCGGCAACGCTTTTCCGCTCTGGCGCACGGCAAGGCCGCACACCGGCCTCTGAATATGGGATATGACCGCTTCATTGGCAGCCAGCTCGGAACCGGCCGCCCTGCGGCACACGCGAAGGTTTGCTTAATGCTGCTCGGTTCCCCGCCTGACATGGTTCGCAATTTCACGTTGCGCAGGACCGATTCGTCAACGCCGCTTACCAAAGGCGGACGCCACATCCCAGACCCTCGGGCCGGAATTCATCCCTGCTGTAGCGGGTTGCAGGTGACAGGGCACCGCTAACTCCCCGACTAGTGCGGCCTTACCCTGCGCCAAAGCGCGTGGAAAAGCCTTTACATTATACAACGACTTCGTTGTTAAATCAATACAAACACGGCAATTGGCAAAACAAGCATCCTCGGCGCGCCGCCCAAAAGAAACTGGACTTTTCGCGCCAGAACGCCATACAATAAGGGTAAGGCCGCTTTCAAAACGGGAAGGAGAGAGTCAAGTGGATTTGCGAAACAACCTCATCACGGTGGGCGAAATCCTTGAAAACCCCAGGGCCAAGGAGATCCTCAGGCGCGAGTTTCCGGAACTGATGAACCCCCTGCTCCTTGCCATGGCGCAGCGCATGACGCTCAGCGACGTGCTCCTGAAAGCCCACGGGCGCTACCCGAAGGAAAAGCTTGACCGCGTGCTCGGCGAGCTGCGCGCCATCTAGGGGAAGAAAACTGAATTTTGAAACAAAATTCAGGGCGCGGCGGAGTAAATCCGCCGCGTTTACGCTGTTTTCGGGACGTTTTTGGCCGATATATATAGTGGGCGTTTCCATAAACTAAAGCCTGACAGGGGGGAAGAGGAGTGGAAACAGGTCTGCCGCGCCCGATACTTCCGATCGGCGCGATACGGGAAGTGCGCGAAATCGTCGACAGAAGCGGCGTGGCGAGGCCGCCCGTCGAGGTGATGCCGCTGCCGGCAAATGACTTTCAGTCCGGCGACATGACGGCGGAAATGCTCAGGGACCCGCGTTTTAAACGCCTCAATAATTTCGAGAGAAACGGCGGCGAGGCCTCCCGTTCGCCGGCCGGCGGGAAGCCGGTCGAGGAAGAAGACGCCCCGTATCAGCTGGAACTGAGCGCGCAAAAGGCCCTGGTAAAAGCGAGGAGCGAGGCGCTCGAGACGATGCTCGCCTACGAGCGGATCGGCCGCGGCGCGCGCCGCGCCGCGCTCGCGCCGAAGGCGCGTAATCCGGCGGGGGCGAAAATGCCTGTTTCCGCGCCGCGCCCGCCGGAAGACGGGGAGCAGGACGCCCCCGCCAATCCCCGCGACGGGAAAACGGAAGCGAAACCCCGCCCGCCTATCCCGGCGGGGGAAGAGATGCCGCCTTATGAGAGCGCGCAAACGGACACCCTGCTTTCTTCAGACGCGACACCGCCCGGCGCGGCGCAGCCGCCGGACGCGGCGCAGGCGCCGGATACGGCGCAGGCGTTGAAAATCGGCGAAAAGCCCGAGAACGCGCGCCCAGACGCAGAAAGAGACGCGCCCTTTTTCCCGACCGAGAAGGATAATGTGCCGCCAGATGCGCATGGAGCGTCGCGCGCCGCGCCGCCGGGCGAGCGGAAAGCGCCGCCCGCCGCGCAGAAGGCAGCGCCGGACGAGGCGCCGGCGGCATGGGAGATCGGCGGGAAGGCCGCGGCGGCGCGCGGCCTAGGTGCGCGAGAAATCGAGCCTTCCGCCCAGGCGCGCGCGGCCGTCGCGCAAAGCGGCGCGCCGGAGTCACGGGGCTCTCTTGAAAACCTGCAGAGACTGGCAAAGCTGCCTTTCCATCTTTACCTGTTTGGCGGCGAGATGCCGCGCTATACGGACGAGGAGGAGGCGCGGGCCATCCGCTCGCGCCGCGCGCGCCGCGCCGAGCCGGACTGGACGGCGGAGACCCTCACGATGGCCGACGCC
>Ga0134096_1001773_pt1 | contig 15954 bp, 12 predicted proteins | sample 7_2taG_FD_94448 | JGI IMG/M metagenome (GOLD analysis project Ga0134096, IMG submission 94448) | Switchgrass degrading microbial communities from high solid loading bioreactors in New Hampshire, USA - 7_21_20_110_A3 metaG | ecosystem: Engineered > Bioreactor > Semi-continuous > Anaerobic >... | reverse complement strand
CTTATAGGGGGCATTACAGTAAGTGAGTACAAGAGAAGAATTTGAAAAACGCCTACATATAGCATATTTAGATGAGGTTACGGTTTACTCGTTCAAAGACTCCATATTCCACGCTGTTGTGAGTATGAATATGAAAAAAGAAATGTATATAAATGACCTTGAAAAGGAATGGGCTAATCTAAGGAGAAAGTATTGTGTTGCCGATGGAGTATGTCTGCATTTTACAGACATAAAAGCTTTGCTAAATCCTCATTATTTTCTAAGACAGCCTAAAGAACGCAATGCTGACATAGAGAGAATTTTCTGCGATACAAGCAATAAGCTTATACCAGATAAACTATTCGATTTTTATTGCGACATACTGGACATTATTCATAAGAATAACTTCACTATTCAAGTTACCGGCAAGCGGTATCAGAAAACGCCATTATTTACGAATAAAAAAATGAAAAATTACAATAATGGTTTTTGGTATCCCCTTTTTAGAGAACATCTTGATTCAATGGCTTATTATTTTATTAAGTCTGCATACGAAGAATATGAAGCAGAAGTAATGGTTAATAAAAATGCAAAATATCATAATTATACAGTGAAGCTAAGGTATGACGGTGACATTGAGCTGACAGTACGGAATGATTTTCGTAATGCATTTAGCCACAGTATATCAAATGGTACAAAAAGATTTACTTCTGATGCTTTCAAGGAGATATTCGATGAAGTAAGATTTATTGATAAATCTGAAATAGGTTTTTGTACTGTCTGTTCAAGTACTTGCAATTCAAGGCAAATAAGCCATGCAGGGAGCGAAATTGTTGACTTTATGGCTGTTTACGTGGCAAGGTATATAGCTTATGAAGCAATGAAAAATGATCTTATTAGGTATGAAGAAAAGTCTGAAGAAGAAGCAGTGAAGATTATTAACCAGAATATGCACATTGAAATACAGGATAAGCCTTTAATCAAGCCAATAGATAAGATTTTACCTAAAATATTTTTTGAAACTACCGACCATTAAAGAAAAAACCAAGAAAAAGTAGTAAATAAATAATTATAAACTGAATAAATTTATTGACAGTACACGCGAATTTCTGATATGCTAACTAATGTTGGAGGAAATGATTTCTGTCCCATCACACCTCGCAAAACCTAAGTTTATGCGAGTTTTTTGTTTTCAAAAAAACCTTGACCTACAGAGTGTTTTCTGCTAGAATAAAAATGACGGAGGGAAATTTTCCTGTCCCGTCACAACTCGCAGGATCTTAGTCTATGCGAGCTTTTTTATTTTTCAGAATATAGTATTGAGATTATGTATATAATTATAAATGGTAGAGGGAGTAACTCCTGTCCTACCACACCCTATGGGACTTTGTCCTGTAGGTGCAGCAGGTCATAAACGGCCTGCTGTTTTTGTTAGCATTTCATTAGTAATCCATTATTTTTTCTATAACGAAAAGGATTTTGTTATTGTCTATAGCAGATTATAATTCAATCTATGCAAACATTTCGACGGCCTTATCACCGCGGAGTAAATTGAAAAGGAGGAAGTAATTATGGACATTATGGAAAAAACAACCACGCGAAGTTTACTGCTTGATAAGGGTATTATACTCCAATCAGGCACACTTTGCTGGGACAAAATCAATCTTATATCCGGGGCCATGACCGCCCCATTGATTGAGACAATCTGGACATTCTCCGGCTATGATACCGAAGCTATGGAAAGAGTTTCGGCTATCTTTACAAATTTATACCATGAGGGCCGGGAAGCTGAAATGATGGCTGTATTGCGCATTCTATATGACTTATCAGGACTGCAATTCCCGGAGGATGTTGAATTGCTGGCAACCCACCCGGAAGCACGACAATACTTCCTGATCTCTTTTTTGCTGGACATGGAGGATTGTATGCAGGACTTGATGGCTGAGGCAGTGGGAGAGTAAAGTAAAATTCAGTACATGAGAGAAGATCTGCCCGTTTTGCAGGTATGCGGCGGGCTTTTGTTTTCTTCCTAAAACGCCCTTCTCATCGGTAAATGAAAACCTACAAAAAAGATAATATGTATAAAACGGTATGAGCGAATACATCAAACTGTAGACAATTTGATATGGACGCTTTTGTTCATGCAAACCATGTAGAGACAGTAATAGGAATGAAATGAAAGATACTTAGAAATCCTTAAATTTCAGCCCTTTGCGCGCTATATGACATTTACAAGGGATGGCGACGATTTTAGGAATAAAGTATTAAGAAATAAAATTGATGTATCTGTTGTACTGGACATAGAGTGTGTAAACACCATGTTTAATATGTGTGTAGATTAGAGTCTTCAGGCATGTCTATATAATGACGTAGCGTGAAGCAAATTTAAAACTGGGCTATGATCAAGAGAATGTCGGTTTCAATCCGGCGTTCTCTTTATACATATAGGAATTGTTTGATTTTATCGACTAAAAGTAAGAGTATTTTATAAACTATTGTATTTATTCGTTTCTTCGTATAGAATAAAGAAAAATGGATGTTTTTGTTTTTCCTGTGAGGTATTGAGAATGGAATATATTACGGCAAAAGAAGCCGCAGAAAGGTGGAATATATCTCAGCGCAGAGTTCAAGTTTTATGCGAGCAGGGTCGGGTATCAGGAGCCGTGCGATTAGGATGGGCATGGGCAATTCCTAAAGAAGCAGACAAGCCTGCTGATTTGCGTAGCCAAAAAGATCATAAGCTCAAGAATAAAAAGCGGGGGGTGTAGCAATGAACCCAAAGCTGGCAATTCCGGATGCTGCGCCACTCGTGCTGTCTTTGCGCTCGGTAGGATACACTCTTGAAACTGCGATTGCGGATATTGTCGACAACAGCATTACGGCCAAAGCAACAGATATACACATCGATGTAAAGTGGAACCAGGAAACTTCTTACATAAGCATTCGTGACAATGGATATGGGATGAATGAACATGATTTGCATCAAGCTATGAAGATTGGTTCAAAAAATCCTATTGATCCAAGAAACCACGATGATTTGGGCCGTTTTGGGATGGGGCTGAAAACAGCTGCTTTTTCGCTGTGCAAACGTTTGACTGTTGGGAGCAAGCTTTCAAGCAAGGATGAATTTTGTGTTCGGGTGTGGGACATAGACAATGTTCTGGACTCGAACAGATGGGAATTGTTTGACGACAGTTCAACGTACGCTTGGAAAGATGCCTTAAGAAGATTTGAAAATTGCGACCAAGGTACAATCGTTGTAATGGAAAAATTGGATAGGCTTATTACTGAGAATTACAGCGATCAAGCAATTGAACGGTTTTGGCAGCGAATAGCAGATATGGAGAGGCACTTGTCCATGGTTTTTCACAGATTTTTGTCCGGAGCGCAAGCAATACGCATTTTTATAAATGGGAAAAGAATTGAGCCATGGGATCCATTCATGCGCAATTCACTCGCCACACAGGAGTTTAGAGAAGAATTTTTGGAATGGCAAGGGAGAAGCATTCGCGTGCATGCTTTTATTTTGCCGCATCATTCAAAATTGTCAGTTAAAGAATATGATGAGGCAGGTGGAGCCAATGGATGGCTTGAGCAGCAAGGCTTTTATGTGTATAGGAATAGGCGTTTGATTGTTCCAGGAACATGGTTTAAGATGCTTAGGAAAAATGAGCCAGGACAGCTAGCCAGAATTCAGCTGGATTTGACCGGAGACATGGATTTCGACTGGAAAATTGATGTGAAAAAATCCTCAGCGTCTCCTCCATCAATGCTGAGGGAAGGAATACGGAGGATTGCGAGAACAGCGCAAGAGGCTTCACGCAAAGTTTATTTCTATAGAGGAGCAGTAATAAATCAGCGGATCAGGGCCGAGGACAATGATGCAATATGGGAGCAAGCATCAATTCGAGGCAGAACGTTTTTCAGAATAAATCGAGGCCATGCTTTGCTGAAGGATGTTTATTCCCAATTAAGCGCAGACACAGCTAAAAGGCTAAATACATTTATAAGCCTCATTGAAGGATTTGCTCCCATGAACGCATCGTTGACTGGACCTGTTTGCAGTGAGGCAAGCCAAGAAAGTGAATTGCTGGATAGTGCGATGTGTTTTTTCAATGATTTGATTGAAGCAGGATACAGTTCATGTGAAGCTTTGAGAAAAGTGCTTCAAATCAGCATCTATGAAGGAATGGCTGAAGCTATTAAAAACAAGCTGCAGCTTTGAAGGGGGATTTTTATGGATAGGGATGCAATTGCCAGAATAGCAGTTGAATATTGCTGGTCAATGAAGGAAAAAGAAAATGCTTTTGCTTTTGAAGAAGCTGTTGCCAAAACTATAGAGTTCGTAAAAAACAGTTTGCCAGGCGGCTCAGAAATTGATGAGGAGTGGTTGAAGGAGCATCTCAGGCTGTCCATCACACAGGAAGTTTCGGACTATTTGATGCTTCAAGGAGAAGATCAAGACATAAAAGAAAAATGGTGGTCTGAGCAAAAAGGCAAAAACTTGCTTGGACACTGGAGCCGTTGGACAAGATACCTTAGGAATGTGAAAAAATGGAGTCCTGCTGTTATTGACAGCATTGACAAAACTACGGACAAAATTCTTGATGCTTTGGATGATCCAAAAAGAAATTCGCTAGATTGCGATAGACGGGGGCTTGTATTGGGGTATGTGCAATCAGGCAAAACTGCACATTATACTGGCTTGATTAATAAAGCATTGGATGCTGGATTTCAGCTGATTATAGTATTGGCTGGCATGCATGACAGCTTACGCATTCAGACTCAGACAAGGCTGGATGAGGAGGTTCTCGGATTTGAAACAAGCATAGATGTGCTATTGAAGAATGGAATGGTGGGCAAATTGATTGGGGTTGGCGAGCTAAGCTATCCATCTGAATTGAAGCTCCGTACATATACGAGTCGAGACCCGAAAGGCGATTTCAATAAGGCTCGTGCAAACAAAATAGAAGATTTGGAAGGAAGGCCATCCATTTTTGTTGTTAAGAAAAATGCCACAGTGCTTAAAAACCTTTATCAATTTTTTCGGACTGGAAATTTAACCAAGGCACATTTGTTGAAGCAGGGCAAAGCCAAAATTGCTAATATTCCAATGCTGATGATTGATGATGAAGCTGATCAGGCATCGGTCAATACAAAAGCAATAAGCGATGAGAATGGGAACATACTGCCTGAATACGAACCATCCCGTGTAAATGCTGAGATCAGAAGGATTTACAATTTGTTTTCCAATAAAGCGTATGTGGGATATACTGCCACTCCTTATGCCAATATCTTTATTCATGATGAGGCAAGAACAGAGGAATATGGCAGCGAACTGTTCCCAAAAGATTTTATCCTTTGCCTGCCGAAGCCTTCCAATTATATTGGACCTGCAGAATTTTTCGGACTTAACCGCGACGATGGAGAATCCATGCATTTGATTCGAGAAGTGCAGTATGATCCGCTTTTTGTGCCTGCAAAAGCCAAAAGGGGTCATGCGCCGCAACGACTGCCTGAAACGCTTGTTGATGCAATTGGCTCTTTTCTTATTGCATCATCTATACGTTTTGCTCGCAAGCAGGAGAATGAGCATATGTCGATGCTTATTCATGCGGCTCGCTATACTGATATTCATTATGAAATAAAGGATCTTGTTGCTAGAAAGATTAATGACATCAAGAATCGTTTGAGATTTGAAGATGCTTCCGAGCCTTATTCATTTGCTGCGAGGCTCAAATCTCTATGGGAGGACGATTTTATCGCAACATCTGCCCATATGAAGGAATGCTTTTTTGATTTGGCCGGTGCATGTCAAATGCCTGATTGGCCGATTGTTTTTGAAGGCATAGAGCATGTTTTGAAAAAGCTTGAAGTGCTTGAAGTAAATGGGGTTAGTGATGATGAACTGAAGTACAAGGATTATCCTGATGGGAGAATAGTAATAGCTGTCGGAGGAGACAAGCTTTCACGAGGATTGACGCTTGAAGGGCTGTCGACAAGCTATTTTCTTAGGGCTTCAACTTTTTATGACACTTTGATGCAGATGGGAAGGTGGTTTGGATACAGGCCCGGCTATCTTGATTTATGCAGGCTTTATACAACACCAACGCTGGCTGAGTGGTTCGGGCACATTGCTGTAGCGACAGAAGAATTGCGAAGCGAGTTGTTTGACATGGAACAGAGGGGGGCTTCGCCAAAAGAGTATGGACTTAAAGTCCGAACTCATTCTGAATTGTTTATAGCAGCGAGAAACAAAATGCAGGCTGCGTATGAAGTCCAGGCTGATTACAGCAATAGTGTGTGCGAGACAACCAAGTTTGAGCTTGATGATGAGGACTTTTTCAGAGAAAATCAAAGTGCAGTGGATCACTTTATAAGACAGCTTGGTGCTCCTGATCGAGAGTATCTTCGCAAAAAGCGCCCAAGCAAATATGCGCAAGCCGTGAGCATGCCAAAACACTATTTTTGGGAGCATGTTGACGGTTACCGCGTTTGCAGCTTTTTATCAGAATACAAAACTGCCCGTAATGCACCAAGAGCAAACAGTTTCCGCTTAGCGGAGTATATCAGCAAGCAAATTGCAAAAGGCGGATTGACAGATTGGACAGTTTGCTTGATCAATGCAGAAGACGGCGATCGTCAATCAGATAAAGCATTTGAAATTGGAGGTTTGAGAATAGAACGCGGAGTTAGAAGAGCTCGAGGCGCTAGGAGTGACAAAAGGGGCGCCAAAGCTTTTGGCCGCTTGCTTTCACAGGATCATGAATATTTGGATTTTGATGATGATCAAATAAAAAGGGTTGCTGAACTGAAGGCCAAGGCAGCAAGAAATAAGGGTAACCGTTCCAGAACAATAAAAGACAGCGCCGGTTCTGATTGGGAAGCAGCTACATATATTCGGCGTGAATTGAGGAGCAATCAGCCAAACCATGGATTGATGCTTCTGTACCCTATCGAAAAAGCGGGCAGTGCATTTTCTCACTTGCCGGATGATATTGTGCCAATTGGCATTGGATTGGTGTTTCCGCCAAGCCATGAATCCACTCCTGTTACATATATGGCCAACAATGTTTTCCGTGCTTTGGAAGAGGAGGATGAGCAAGAATGATGAAGAATGCAATGCAAGCTCATGAACTCTTCTCTGCACTGGATCAGGAATATCGTACAAGAAAATGGGCAAGCCATGAGCCTTTATTAACTCGCCAGATGAGACTGAGTCAAGAGATTTCGGCTGTTTTTGCTGTCAGGAAGTCAGATGGGCGGCATATTTTGTATTTGCAATGCAACCCTGAGGATGCGAAAAAAGAATGCAAGTATCCGGCTTGGAAAGGCATTTCTATTGATTTCTCAGGTTTTGACAATCCAGGAATGGAAGGATGTTATGTTCGCATTGAACAGGGTGAAGGAAGCGATGATGAGGTATATTTTGCGGTTTCCGATGATTTGTGCTCTTGTCTGAAAGGTGTTGAAAAATCTAATTTGCGCAAAAAGCTTTCTGAGGCGCTGGAACGTTGGAAGCGATTTTTCTCGCTTCGCGAAAGCATCAAATTGACAATGCAAGAGCAAATAGGCTTGTTTGGAGAATTGTGGCTGTTGCGCAGCATGCTTCAAAATGGTGTAGGCTATCAGATTATCGGTTGCTGGAAAGGCCCATATCATGAAGTGTTCGATTTTTCCTTGCAGAATATGAGCATTGAAGTCAAGACTACAGCCTCAAAAATGCCATACAAAGCCTATATCAGCAATGAGCTTCAGCTTGATGATCGCCTTGCAGGAGGCATTCTTGTTCTGTGTTTTGTAGCAGTCCAGACTGGCGAATCTTCTGGAGAGACTCTGGGAGATGTAGTGAAATGCATTGAGGACTATATCAAAGATGATGAAACTGCATGTAGCTTATTCCGAGATAAAGTATTCGGGTGTGGATTAGGAAAGCCATATATTGACAGCTATGCAGCAAAATATATTGTCAAAGAGCATGCTTTTTTCAATGTTGAAGAAGCGTTTCCTCGCATTTTGAGCAAAAACCTGCCTAATGGAGTGGGTGATATTTCATATTCCTTGGATATAAGCGCTTGCTCCAAATACAAAATTGATGATCAGGAATTTTGGCAGACTGCGAAGCTGCATGCAAAGGAGGAAGGCGTATGATGCTGGAAGACTTTCATGCGATGATATGTGAAGATGCAAAAGAAGAACATGAAGCTGGACGCTACCGCACGACAGAAGAAGCCATGGAAGCAATCTTGTGCGGGTATCTGGAAGAAGAGCAGGTGATAAGCGATATCCAGCTAAGCCCCTACCAAAAAACCGGTTCCAGCAGGCAGGCAATGACAGTGAGCGCGCACGCATTCGATGAGAAAAATGCCACGCTCAGTTTGATTGCAGTAAAATGGGAGCGCAGCAATAAGCTTGCAAAGATGAGCAGGAATGACACAAACCGCATGTTCAAAATGGTGCGCCGTTTTTATAGGAATGCCAAAAGAGGCATGTACAAGGAAATGGAAGAAACGGATACTGCATATACATTGGCTCAAATGATTTATGAAAGGCAGTCCTTCATCACAACTGTTCGCATTCTCTTGCTTTCAAATGCTATAGTTGACATAGAGCCTCCAGCAGATGCAGAGGAAGAGGATACTGTTTTTTCATATGATGTGTGGGATATAGACAGGATTTTTAGACTTGTCGGCCAAGCTGGAAGTACAGGGGAAAACAATATTGATTTGAGAAATAAATACGATTGTAGCCTTCACATGATGAAAATGCAGGCAGACCATCAGGGATACGATTGCTATGTAGGCATGATGCCTGGAGCGGTGCTTGCAAGGATATATGATGAATATGGGCAACAACTGATTGAAAGAAATGTGCGCTCCTTTTTGCAAGCAAAGAATGCAATTAATAAGGGCATTAGAGATACGCTGCGTGATGAGCCTGAAATGTTCATGGCGTACAACAATGGCATTTCAACAGTAGCAACATGGATAGAAGCTGATGAGCTGGGCAATGGTGCTGTATCAGTGCATAGCCTGCATGGCTGGCAAATTGTCAATGGAGGACAAACCACCGCATCTCTTGCGAATGCATATAAGTCGAATTTGGACTTGAGCCAGGTGTTTGTTCCTGTAAAACTGACTATTTTAAAGTCAGGCCAAAACAAAGACCGGATTATCGCTCTTATATCCAAATATGCAAACAGCCAAAACAAGATTACGATGTCGGATTTCAGCGCCAACACCCCATGGCATGTTGAAATGGAGAAGCTTTCACGAAGAATCTGGGTTCCATCTCGCCAGCGCATGCGCTGGTTCTATGAGCGTGCTCGTGGGCAATATCTTGTTGAACTCAACAGGCAGAGCACAGCAGCTCGAAAAAAGAATTTCAGGCAAGAAAATCCAAAGAGCCATGTCATCACAAAAACGCTTGCAGCAAAGTGCATGATGTGTGCCATGCAAAAGCCGCACATTGTCAGCAGAGGCTCTGAGACTAACTTTGTAAAATTCATGGAATTAGTAGAGGCTGGGAAAGTACCGTTTCCAAATGAGAGATATTATAAGCATATGGTTGCAAATGTCATTCTTTTCGACAAATGCGACAGAATTGTCAAGAATCTGCAATTAGGAGACTATAAGGCAAATGTTGTAGCCTATACTATTGCTTTAGCGTATCGGCTTTTTGAGACTGAAATTGATCTGGACAAAATATGGGCAAAACAAGACACAGATGAACGGCTTGAGCTGCTTCTTAAAAAGCTGGCTCAAGCAGTATGGAATCATATTACTCATCCAATTGTTGAGGGAACGAATGTTACCCAATGGTGCAAGCGTGAAGAGTGCTGGAATCTTCTGCTTAAGCGCCAAGGGCTTGATATTCCCTCGGATGAGAAGGAGGATGAGGATGAAGAAGCTTAAGACAATCGATTTGTTTTCAGGGGCAGGTGGCCTGAGTTTTGGTTTTTTGAAGACTGGCTGCTTTGATATTAAAGTTGCTGTGGAATATGACAAGGACGCTGCAAAGACATATGCTGAAAATCATGAAGGGGTTGATTTGCTGCAGGAGGATGCAGCCAAGATATCTTTCAAAGAAAAAATTGAAGGAAAATACGGAAAGATTGATGTTGTTATTGGCGGTCCTCCATGTCAGGGCTTTTCAAATGCCAACAGGCAGAAATCAGGTCTGGTCAGCGGCAACAATCAGCTGGTGCAACATTATGTTCGTGCTATTGAGGAACTCAATCCCGATGCGTTTGTACTTGAAAATGTGAAGACATTGGAGTCTAGCAAGCATTTTTTCTTTGTTGCCAATGATAATATTGATGAGATTCTCCAATTGGATATCCCCACAAGAGAGGAAAGAATTGTTGTATGTTCGGGAACGGAGCCTGTCGCATTAGCCGCAGGTGCGCTTGCACATGCAGGAGAATTGGAAATGTACCGGATGAATGAGAAAGGATATAATGCTCTTTGCACGCTTTTTAAATTTTCAAAAACCAGCAAGCGTGCAGTTGATTATGTCAAAGATCAAGAGAAAAAAGTCAAAAAGCTGATTGATGCATGGGATGGCTTGCATAATGCATTTTGGGATGAGAATTGGGAGACATTCTTTCGAAGCAGCAAAGAAATTATAAAAAACTTTGCTGATAAAGCACAGGATTACGATGCATATTATGGGCGTATAAAAACACTAGTGGAGGTAGAACGGGCAATTGAACGGCTGAATGAATTGAGAAAAAATGGAATTGAATATAGATTTCAAAGGTCTGAGAGCAGTATTGCTATTCTAGCAGATACTTTTAGCGTAAAAGATTACTTGGAATGCAAATTTAGAGCAATGGGATATGCACTGAATATGGATATATTGAATGCTGCCAATTTCGGGGTGCCCCAAACAAGAGAACGCTTTATTATGATAGGCATAAAAAAGGATATTGTCGGCGAGAGGGAAGTAAAGTTGCCCTTGCCTTTGCTTGAGGAGGAAAACTTCAATACAGTTCGAGATGCAATTGAAGATCTGGAGAATTTGGAAACATCAATTCATGTAGATGCACCAGGGATTCATCCTGAGAAAAAAGGGACATCCAGATTGGCAGAATTGCTTTGCAACAATGATTTGATCTATAACCATGTAGTAACAGATACAAGCGATACTGCCAAAAAGCGATTTAAGGCGCTTGGACAAGGAGAGAATTTTCATCATCTTGACGCATCTTTGAAGGACACGTACTCTCTTCCGGAAAGGACACAAAATACAATTTACCTTCGCCTGCATTACGACAAGCCGTCTGGGACAGTAATGAATGTGCGCAAGTCCATGTGGATCCACCCTACTATCGACAGGGCATTGAGCATTAGAGAGGCGGCGCGGTTGCAGTCTTTTTCCGATATATTTATTTTCCATGGGACCAAAAACTCACAGTACCAGCAGGTGGGAAACGCAGTTCCCCCTTTATTGGGACAGGCAATTGCAGAATGTTTGCTGGAACAATTGGGATATCAATCTGAGAGTTCATTACGCCATGATCTTGGAATTGATAAAAATGAGGGCTGATGGATTCAAAAGAATCGAAAAAGGTGATGCAGATGGCAAAGGATATGTTTGATCCGCAAAAGCGGAGTGAAATAATGTCGCATATTCGTTCGAAAAACACCAAAGATGAAATAATGGTGCGCAAGTATTTGCATCGATTAGGTTTCCGATTTCGCCTCTATGGCTCAAAACTGCCTGGGAAACCTGATATAGTGCTTCCAAAATATAAATGTGTTGTCTTTGTTCATGGTTGTTTTTGGCATGCGCATCAAGGATGCAAATACTATCGCGATCCCAAATCAAATGCTGAATACTGGATTCCTAAAATCCAGCGGAATGTGGAAAGAGATAAGCAGGCAGTTCGCGAACTCACATCTATGGGATGGAAGGTTGAGATAGTTTGGGAATGTGAATTAAAAAAGGATACCGAGAGACGATTGGATGAATTGGCGCGGTTTATAACTGGATGCAAACGATCAAGTGAAACATAGCAGATAAATTAATTATAACGAGGCAACAAAGATATCCCCCACTTCTACAAGTGGTGGGTACCGATTTGGTTTTCAGACGGCAAGTATATCTCCCACCTCGTTGAAACGCTACTGAGGTTATATAATTTTTCTACAAACGAAAAATTTCATTTTGAACCGAGGCGTTATAATTAAGCATATGATAAAAAGAATATAATTTTGGGGTGATAAAAAATGGCCATAGTTAAAAGATTTATTAAAGATAATCAAGGAATTATTAGAAACAAGATTTCGGAAACTGATTGCACTTATAAAATCGGTTTCCTTAACGAAGAAAAATATATTGTTTTCAGTACATCTGGTTCTGAAGACAGGAAAGTAAAAGGCAAAAGCAGTCAAGTGCTTCACTTAAATTTACAAAGTGCAAAAGAGTTGATGGAAATCTTAAAAAAAGAATTTGGAATAGATTAAGTAAAGCCAAATTCAAGATGCATTTCATGAATTTATACAATTCAAATGCACAGGTGCTTGAATAGCTGTGTTGTGGTTGTACGCATATTGAATTGTGTATATTGAATGTTAAAATGTACTTATTTTTGTTTTGAAGGCATGTTTTCAGAAGCAACAAAAATTGAAATGCAATAATTGTATACATCTATTGATGGAAGATTCTCCCAGCGCATGTGGAGTACATGATAGGAATGCAAAGGAAAGATACTTAGAAATCTTGAATTTTCAGCACTTTGCGAAATTCACTACGTTTACAACGAAAAACGGATTTCATTTAACCCTGCGGTTGAAATTTCTTACCTGACTGAAAATGAACAGCAAGACCTATATAACACAATGAAGTCGGAAGGTTGCACTCCATCACTTTCACAAGCGCAGAGGATGAAAAAATTAAGCCATGACGGTAAACTGAATATTGACGTCATTTTTTCTATACTTACTGAAGAAAAGCCAAATCAAAAAGAAAAGTTCCATATTCACATAGACCGGTTTTTTCCGAAAAACTTTACCGAAAAGCAAAAGGAAGATTTGATCATCCAATTGCTTGAAAGCTGGTACAAAAAGAGGCAAAGAGAGCAGGAAAGATAAAGCAGGATGCGGCCATAGTGCAAGATAATCATTTTGCAAACAAAGGAGGACGTTGTAGCGAGAATAAGTGCGATATATTTGATGATTAGTTACCAAGCATCTTACACCAAGGGGGTAGTGTATCTATTTTATAGAAGCCGGTTTGGCGTTTGCCTTGCGGTTTCCCCCTCCCCACACCCCTCCCCCATTAAATTACCAGCCGAAAAAGAAATATCTTTGTCTTTCGGCAGGTAAGAATAAACAAATCCATATATTTGCAAAAAGCCGGAACGTGCGACACAATAAGAGTATAAACAGGGATGAAAGGAAGGATGATTATGGAATTGGCATATACAATGCAGGGCGATTATCTGATACCGGTTCTGGCGCTGCCGGAGGAAGAGATGCACATCGGCAAATATGGGATGCTGCGCAGGGCATACTTGAAAAACCACAGGAAAGGAACATACGCCAGCCTGATGATGTCGGGAAAATTGAACAGTCACCTGAAAGAAATCGACCGGATAGCGAGGGAACGATTAGAGATGATCACGGCGAAGCTTCTGGAGAGCAATCCGGCACCGGACAAAGCGATAGACCCGATGGGTTGGACGGGACATATGAACAACCTGCGGCACACAGCAGAAGAGTCAGTACTGACGGAGCTGGTTTACAGTTAACCCTTTTCCCTACAGTTTAACAGCAAATTGAAGTAATAGAACAGGCGGAGTACAAAAAGACTCCGCTTTTTCTATTTTGCAGGAAGAAGCCGACGTTCCCTTTGAGAATGAACTGTCTTGCGTTGTAGCAAGCACTGAATTTTGTCTCCCAAATTCACTTGTTAGGGGCATAGCCCCTAATACCCCAAACAAAACACGTATTAATATCAAAAAAGTCGTTTCCGGGGAACCAACTATCAGTTTCTTATCCCTAAAAATGAAGGCGGACGATTCCACATGAAAGATATATATTCAAGATGTATATTCAGGAGGTATCCGCATCGCCGGGCAGGAAGAAGGGTAATGGTGGCCACAGCGATATGAAATTTGACAGACCTCCTTGATATTCCATTGAAAAGCAATGAAAAACATATAAAAATTTTTAAAAAATTTTCTTAGGGGGGCAACTTTTGCCCAAAAAATCTGCTGATTAATAGAGGGACATTTACTACCCCCTCAAATGCTCTTTGAAAACAAAATAGTTGTTCTATCCGGCACGTTCCCCATATAGCCTGAGAAGGAAAGCCAGATTGCAGGTACGCCAAGACCACCTGTCCGCTATTACACCGGATTGAAGCTGAAGGATCCAATCATACATGGTATTGATGGAGGATAGGTACGAGCGGTAAATGCCACTGCAATCAATAAATGCTGGTAGCATTTATGGCGATGACCCATGTGGAGGGATAATGATACTTGCGCATAGTCGAGGTTAGGTCCCAGAGTGCGCCCCGGTCGCCGACGGGGAGGTGGAATTCCTATGAGGACGGTCAACCGCTGTCCGCCGGATAAACCCATAATTATTTATATTTATAAAAATGTTATGAAAGGAGACGGTGGTATGGCCACTAAACAACAAACTGCAAAAGCTATTGAGCATCTGCCCATGTTGAAAACTGTGGAGCAGATGAGCCGCATATCAGGCATAGGTGAAAACAAGCTGCGGGAACTGATGGACAAAGGCGAAATTGAGTATGTTCAGAATGGCAACCGCCGATTATTAGCAGATTCTGCAATATGGGACTGGTATGAAAGGAATAAAGTTGCGGTTAATATGCAGTGGGAGAGGAGATAAAAAGAATTATGGCGGTAACTCCAAGGCAAGTTAAAAATAAACGCAATGCTGATGGTACTTTAACCGGCAGGCCTGGTACGGTATATGACGTAAACATCAAGTATAAAACGCCTGACGGCTATAAGTCTTATGCCAAAAAAGGCTTTGCGACTAAAAAGGAAGCATTGCAGCATGAAGCTGAAATGAGAGCAAAGCTAATAAATCCATCCTTTATTGCCACAGCAGCAACGCAGGCCAAGCAAACTGTACGAGATTATTTGCTGGAATGGGTAGAAAACCATGGTGCTCTGAACCTCAGACCATCTACTTTTGCAGGCTATAAAAGCAATATAAATAATCATATTATACCCTGCATAGGACATGTACAACTGCGTCAGGTGACACCTGCCATGTTGGATAATATGTTTCAGAAGCTTTTTGAGAAAGGATTATCCCAAAGCTCTGTTAGATACTGCCAGCGTATTATGAGTGTTGCGCTTGAAGCCGCCCGAAAATACAATTATATAGAGAATAATCCCGCTCATGATGTTATTACCAAGTTTGGAAAGCAAGGAAAAACACCGGAACCATATACTATACAGCAGATGCAGCAGTTAATGGGCAGTATTCTAGGAACTGAATGGGAAATGATAATTATGCTGGGAGGTATGTATGGCCTGCGCATTAGCGAAATATTAGGACTTCGATGGGACAATGTAGACATGGAAAAGGGAACTTTCAAAGTAGTTGAGCAGTTGCCTTTCAAATTACCGGCCGGTGCACTCACTCTGCCGGAAGAGCTGCCTCCGGTCAAATCCCATGACAGGGTCTTGCCAATAACTGAAGCAGCAAGGCCATATTTTGAACGCCAGCTTGATTTGCAAGCGCGCCAAAAGGAATTATGCCACCTGTCCAGAACTGTATACTATGATAACCGGCTGGTTATAGCAAAACCAAACGGCGTCCCCTTGAGAAGAGAGACTGTATCATCTGATTTCGGTCAGTTGCTCAGGCGCTTTGAATTGCCGCATATCCGTTTTCATGATCTTCGACACACTGCAGCAACAAACATGCATCAGCTTACAGGTGATTTTTACACTGTGGGGCAAATTCTGGGGCATAGCCT
>Ga0134096_1001736_pt1 | contig 16230 bp, 16 predicted proteins | sample 7_2taG_FD_94448 | JGI IMG/M metagenome (GOLD analysis project Ga0134096, IMG submission 94448) | Switchgrass degrading microbial communities from high solid loading bioreactors in New Hampshire, USA - 7_21_20_110_A3 metaG | ecosystem: Engineered > Bioreactor > Semi-continuous > Anaerobic >... | reverse complement strand
ACGAAAGTTAAGCCCATTGTCAAAGTAGCAATTACTACCAGACAAACTAAGCCTTTCCAAACAACGCTCTTCACAAAAATGACACCCCTTCATGAAGTTTGTTTACAGATTCTGTTTTTCACCAAAAACACCTCTTAAGCAGGCTCTATCTTACGGATCTACTGACTTTTCTCTAATTTGTCTAGGGTGGAAGGAAATAACAATGTAGGGGAGAATTAGTGATCAGGAAAACAAGGAGGGCGAGTTTATGTTGAGTAAAAATAAGGAGCGGGTAATTGTTATTTTCGTCCTGTTGGTAACAGTCTGCTTTTCCCTTGCAACAACACATGCCTTCGCCTATGATGCATGGATCCCTGAAGATGAAGGCAGCGACGGCAAACTAATGAATTTAATTACAAGACTATCCGAAATGGTTACAAAAGCTAACGATAGCAAAGCTGCACATCCTGACTTTATCAATGATTTAGAAAATCTCATACTTGAATTTCAAAGTTATGAACATGAACTAAGTAATACGGGTCCTGCTTACAGCTCTATGCCAGTTGAGGTAGAAATGCAAGTTAGATACCTTGGACGCACCGCTGATAAGGTCGGATCCTGGGATATGACCACACCCGATGGTGCTCCCGATGAACATATGCAGGTCATGATTTATTTTCCCACTGCCACCAATGTTGAGAGTATTCGGGTCTGGACATCTGATAATCAGGGGAACAAAGGTTCGACCTGGTGGTGGAGTGATGCAACTGGCACATCATCCCCTAGACGAGCCTGGATTTTAGGAGTTTATGAAAACGAACGCATGCTTAACCCCAATATGGAAGATAATCTAGGATTGTTCGAAGGCTGGACTCTATTTGATACTTACGCCTCTATCCAAGGCCCAAGCTTTGAACGCAATGAATGTTTATTTGTCCAAGTAACCTGTTCAGATGGTCGCGAATACAAAGAAATATTTCGCTCTCAAGGAGTACAACAACCCTTTAGTACACCTTAAACTCTTCAAGCCCAATCCCGCAAAAACTTCGGAATTGGGCTTGTTTGATCGTGTGCCACGCATGGCGCATAATTTGGTGGTGAAAATCCGCTGATGGGGTTCTCTTAAGACCGCGGGCAGTTGCCGACCATTAGCCAAGCGCAAGGGTGTCCTCAGTGAGGAGGAATCGAGACTTTTCGTGGGAAGATGCTCCCGGATTCGAGCAGATTGCCAGAAGTGATGAAGACTAGATTTTTCAATGAAACTGTATACGAAGAAGGCGCGTGGGTTTCTCTTCAGGGCTGCTAGAGAAGCGGTGTCTCTTAGTTTCATATCTCCGCCAGACTAAGACAAGTCATATTGTTTACCATATTATGGGTGATGGGCAATTGATGGTCAATTTCTTCCGAAAACAAGCAAAACCCCAGCTCAACTGCGGTTAATTTCTTTATGGTGCCGAAGGTGGGACTCGAACCCACACGGGCTTGTGCCCACTGCGCCCTGAACGCAGCGCGTCTGCCAATTCCACCACTTCGGCGTGTGACCAGTTATTACTTTAGCACGGGTCTGTCGAAAAGTCAATTCCCTGATTCAGCAGTAGAGCAAAGTTTTGCTGTCAACTGACGGACGAAAACCCGATCATTTCCAGCATGTGGTGCTGGAGGGCTGCTGGCTCAGCCAGCAGCCCGTAGAGTATACTAACCCTTGACAACAAAGCCTTTGGGCTTGCCGATGTCGCCATCGGTGCCGGCCATCCGTGCGAGGTAGACGTCGCCCAGGTTATCAAGATGCGTATCTACGTTGTTGAAGTAGTTGTAGTGCTCCTGCTCATGTTCGATGATTCCTTCGAAGAGAACTGCCGAGAGAGCATCGCCATATTCACGGCACAGCTTTGCGAACTCTGTATATGTCTTGATCGCATCTTCCTCTTCACCGGCGTCGAAGGAGAAGATCTCTTTCAGATCCTGACCTTTGATGATCGGGCCGGCAGGTTCGCTGATGGGATCGCCGCCGAGCTCTTTGATCCTCTCACCCAGCGACTCCGCATGGCGCATCTCGTCGATGGCGATCAACTTCACGTTTTTCGCCAGCTCGCCGTAATCCATGTCGTCCAGCTTGAAGTGCTGGTGCATGTACTGATGAACCGACTGCAGCTCCATGGCCATGGCCTTGTTCAGCAGCTCAATGACCTTGTTCTTTTGCTCTTCGTTCATCGACAATCCCTCCTTAGATTACTTACCCTCATTTTACCACAATGGTCCGGTAGGAGACACAACAGTTTTCTTGGGGATCAACGTTTCATTTTTTTCATCAAAATGCAGTTTGGGTGGTTGACACCAATTGTGCGAAAATATATAATCTACACTATACGGAAAGATTTTTCTGCGTGCACAGAGAGGAGAACAAGGAATGCTAGAACGTATGACGCAATATCTGCAGTTGCTGCAGCAGATCACGTCCGATGTCGACTTCAACGAACTGTCCGAAGCACTCCAGGCTGCCCTGCCCGAGAGCAGCATCTACATCATGGGCCGCAAGGGCCGCGTACTGGGGTACGCCCTGGAGGAAGGCTTTGACAGTACTCCCTTCGACGCCAACTGGCTGTCGGATGGAGTGGCTTCTGCTCAGATCCAAAGCATGGCTAACAGAGTCGCCGACATAAGCATCCAAGAAGGCCCAAACAAAGAAACCGTCATGATCGTGCCGGTTATCGGCGGCGATGAGCGGGTCGGTTCTACCATCATCGTGCGCCGCAGCGGCAGCTTCACCGGCGAAGAAACTGACATCGCCCACATTGCCGGGGTTACACTGGGCATGATCATCTCCAGAGTAATTCACGAGAAGCAGGAAGACAAGGCTGCCGAAGCACGCGCGGCCCGGTCAGCCATCAACAGCTTATCCTACTCTGAGATCCTGGCCATGCAGAGGATCTTCGAGGAACTTGATGGCGACGAGGGGCTTCTGGTTGCCAGCCGCATCGCTGACGAAGCCGAAATCACGCGATCAGTCATCGTCAACGCCCTGCGGAAGTTGGCGTCGGCCAACGTGATCGAGTCTCGTTCGTTGGGTATGAAGGGCACCTACCTGCGCATCCTCAATCCGGAGATCCGCAGGGAATTCGAGAAGCAGTGGTTTTCTACTCCTAAGGCGTAAGAGCTGAACCCACCAGGCCTGTGCCAGCACAGGCCTTTTTCAATGTTCGGGGGTATCTGACTGGGGCAGAGTGCGGCCTCTTGTGATCGTGCCGTGAGAGTACTTACGGTTGATGGCATCCATCACCTCGGTGAGCTTGCTCGCAGAGCCGCCGCTTCCCGCGTCGAACAAGGAGAGCTGCGCTCCTTCAGAAAGGTTGCTTACGCCCACCCCCAAAAGGCGCACCGGTTTCAGTTTCACCTGCTGGAGCAGGTGCAGAGCTTCCTGGAAAATGGTATCATCATCATTGAACGAATGCTCTAAGGTGTGCGAACGGGTGATGGTCCTGAAATCCCCAAAGCGCACCTTAATCGATACGGTGCGGGCGTACAGGCCTTGGCGGCGCAGCCGCCAGCCCACTTTCTCGCTCATCTTGGCCAGCTGCTGGCGGAGGAAGTCGAAGCTGTCCTGGTCCTCGGGGAAGGTGATTTCGTTGCTCACCGACTGCACATCGGTCCAGGGTTCCACCGGCCTGTCGTCCAGACCCCTTGCCAGGTTGAACACCTGCGCGCCCATCGCCGCGCCGAGTCTCTCTTGCAGCCAGGTCAGGGAATGGGGTAGAATATCCCGGACGTAGTACAGCCCGTGCTTGTGCAGGACCTCTTCAGATTTCTTCCCTACACCCCAGAGCTTGCTCACGGGCAGATCGCGCAGAAAACCCTCCACTTCGTGGGGGCGCAGCACAAAAAGGCCGTCCGGCTTGCGCCAATCGGAAGCCAGCTTGGCCAGGAATTTGTTGGGCGCGATACCGACGGAGGCGGTGAGCCCCGTCTCTTCCCGGATCCTCTGCTTCAGGCAGGTACCCATTTCCTCCAGGCTGGAATAGAAATGCTCGCAGCCGGTCATATCCAGAAAGGCCTCATCGATGGATAGAGGCTCAACCACAGGGGAGAACTCGGGGAAGATGCTGTGCACCTGATGGGACACTTCCTGGTAGCGGTGCATGCGTCCGGGTATGAAAATGCCCTGGGGGCAGAGAAGCGCAGCCTGGCGGAGGGGCATGGCGCTGCGCACGCCGAACTTCCTCGCCTCATAGGAGGCGGTGGAAACAACGCCCCGGGGCGAGTCTTTGTAGCCGCCGATGATCAGCGGCTTCCCCGCGTACTCGGGGTTATCCAGCACTTCCACGGCGGCAAAGAAAGCATCCATGTCCACGTGCATAATGGTCCGCATGGCCCTTCCCTCCCGTGCTTAGTTTCCAGGTCTGAACTCGAAATCCTGCGAGGATCGAGGTGAGAAGTATATGCCTCAGAAGAACACTGCCGGTCAGAACGCCTACCTAGTTGCCCTTCAACACGGCTTGCAGAGCGACTGGGAGGTGGAGGACAGCTTGGCTGAACTTGCCGAGCTGGCCAGCGATGCCGGCTTGAACGTTGTTGAAACCATTGTCCAAAGGCGCTCTGAGCCCGAACCGGGCACCTTCATCGGAAGCGGCAAGGCTCTCGAGATCGCTGAAATGCTGGATGAGAACAGCATCGTCATCTTCGATGATGAGCTGACCCCATCCCAGCAGGGCAATCTCTCCGATCACATGGACGCGCCTGTGATCGACCGCACCCAGCTCATCCTGGACATCTTCGCCCAAAGAGCCCGCAGCAATGAGGGCAAGATCCAGGTTGAACTCGCCCAGCTCAACTACCTGCTGCCCCGATTGACAGGCCAGGGCCAAGCCCTCTCCCGGCTCGGCGGCGGCATCGGCACCAGGGGCCCCGGCGAGACCAAGCTGGAAACCGACCGGCGCCGCATCCGCAAGCGCATCTCAGATCTGCGCCGGGAACTGGAGAAGATCAGACAGACCAGAAGCCTCCAGCGGCGGAGCAGAGAAGAGCGTTCCGTGCCGGTGGTGGCCTTGGTTGGCTACACCAACGCGGGCAAATCCACCCTGCTCAGGGCCCTCACCGGTTCAGATGTTTTCGTGGCCGACCAGCTCTTTGCAACCCTCGATCCCACGATCAGGCGCTGGGACCTCACCGAGGGGCGCTGGGCCTATCTCACGGATACGGTCGGGTTTATCCGCAAGCTGCCCCATACGCTGGTGGCTGCCTTCCAAGCCACTTTGGAAGAGGTGGTCTATGCCGATCTGCTCCTGCATGTGATCGACGCGAGCCATCCCCGATCCCGCGAGCAGAAGGAAGCGGTGGAGGAGGTGCTGCGCGAAATTGGTGCCGCGCAGCCAGTGATCGCGGTGTATAATAAAGTGGACTTGGTCGACCATCCGCTTGAGGTCAGGGAGCCCGATGTGGCCGTTTCGGCCGTAACCGGGCACAACCTCGGCCGGCTGACGGAGGTCGTGTATGAGTTCTTCGCCAAAAGCTACTCCATACGGGAGTATCTCTTCCCCTTCAGCGAGCTGGGCACGGCCAGCATGCTTCGGGCCAACTCCACCGTTTTGGGCGAGGAGTTCACGGCGGAAGGCCTCTGGATGAAAGCCGAAGTAGATACCAGGCTGGAGATGCTCCTTCGGCCTTTCGAGAAGTAACGGGCGGCAGGATTTCCCCTCGCACCCAGAGAAAAGAGATCTGTTTTCATTCGCCATCATAACTGAGGTGAGATCATGCCGGTACGCGAAGCATCCTGGCTTGAAGTCATAGTTGGTTCCATGTTTTCTGGGAAATCAGAGGAGCTGATCCGCAGGGTCAAAAGGGCAGCCATCGCCAAACAGAAGGTGCTGGTCTTCAAACCCGCCCTGGACCACCGCTACGGAGTGGAAAAGGTGGCAGCCCACAACGGGATGTCCGTGGACTGCATCCCCATAGAACAGCCCGAGGAGATCCTTCAGTTTGTGGATGAGACAACCGATGTGGTGGCCATCGATGAAGTGCAGTTTTTCCCGCCGAGCATCATCGATGTCTGCCAGCGCCTGGTGCAGAAAGGCAAGCGGGTGATCGCGGCAGGCCTCGATCTGGATTTCCGGGGTGAGCCCTTCGGCTCCGTGCCGGTGCTGATGGCCCTAGCCGAACAGGTCACCAAGCTCAACGCCATCTGCGTAGTCTGCGGCAGGCAGGCCAGCCGGACCCAGCGCCTCATTGATGGCCCGCCTGCCAACTACAGCGATCCCATCATCCTCATCGGCGCCACAGAGAACTACGAGGCTCGATGCAACCAGTGCCACGAGGTGCCGGGCCGCCCCGAGGTGGTCCGCGGTGCGTAAGAAACTGACCATCTTTTTCATCATGGCCATGCGGGCCATGGTGGTGGGAACTGCCTATTTCCTGGTCCGGGATCTGCCCGGCCTGACTTCATCTTTTGTCGCTGTCTTTGTGGGCTTTCTCTCCTTTGACCTCATCGTAGCTATGCCCAAGTTTTCTATCCGCCTCAGGCACCTTAAGGACCTCTTTGTGGTCGTGCTGCCCCGCCTGAGCGCCACCGCCATGGCTTTGGGCGGGGGCCTTCTGGTGGGAGCCGTCTTCGGCGGACTCACCAAGATCGGGCTGCCTGTGCTGCCCGGCGCGATTTTAACCGTGGGCGTTTCATACAGCATTGCCTCAGAGATCAGGGGCAACATTTCCAGCTATGTGGGCCTGGTCTCGGCGGTGGAGATGTTCGACCGCATCCGGCTGATCGATGCCTTCACCGGTGAACTGCTGCAGGACATCGCCGGCGTCGCGGGCCAGCTCGTGTACTCCACCTTCCTGGCCCTGCTCATGGGCTGGGTGGTGGGCATCGTGATCGGCGTTGTCACCAGGCTCTTCCTGCCCCGGGGCTTCCGCTCGGTGAAGAGCGCAGCCTACGCCCAGCCGCTCTGGATGCGTTCTTTCAAGGATGTCACCCAGTTTGGTGACGACAAGGTGCTGCTCCAGATCCAGCTGAGCGAAGAGTCGCCGCTGGTTTACCATTCCCTGGCCGAAGTTGGGCTGGGCAGGGACCTGGGCGTCCAGGTCATATCCATCATCCGCTCGCCGAATGAGATCATCTCCCCCCGGGGCGCCGATGTGCTCCTGCCCCTTGATCAGCTTGTGGTGGTAACCCCGTCCAACCAGGCCCAGAACCTAATTCAGTTAACGAAAGGGCGCGTGTTAGGTGAGTAAATTCAACTACGGCGGTCAAGCGGTCATCGAAGGCGTGATGATGCGCGGCCGTTACGCTGCTTCCATCGCCGTGCGCAAACAAGATCAGAGCATCTCCGTGCTCAACCAGGATCTCAAACCCTGGTCAGACCGGTTTCCCATCCTGAAGAAGCCCATAGTCAGAGGGGCTGTAGCCCTGGTAGAGACCATGATCATGGGTATCAAGAGCCTGAACTACTCCGCGACCGAGTACGGCGGCGAAGAAGAACAGCTGAGCACCAAGGAACTGGTTCTGACCATGGGCTTTGCCGTGCTCATGACCGTGGGTCTGTTTGTCGTGCTGCCCGCGTTTTTGCTGCGCTTTGTGCAGAGCCATATTTCCTCAAACATCGTCTTAAACTTGGTCGAAGGGCTGATCAAGGTCACCTTCTTCGTGCTCTACCTTGCCGGCATCTCCTTCATGGAGGACATTAAGAGGGTCTTTGCTTACCACGGGGCAGAGCACAAGACGATCAACTGCTATGAGGCAGGGGAGGAGCTCACGGTGGAGAACGTGGCCCGCCACAGCCGGGTGCACGCCCGCTGCGGAACCAACTTCCTGCTGATTGTCCTTTTTACCAGCGTTTTCGTGTTCTCGTTCTTCGGGCGGCCGCCTTTTCTCCAGAGGATCCTGACCCACCTGGCCCTCATGCCGCTTGTGGCCGGCCTGTCTTACGAGGTGATCCGCAAAGCGGGGTCCGAGAACTGCCCACTGATCATACGCTGGCTGGCCAGGCCGGGCATGCTCCTGCAGGCCCTCACGACCAGAGAGCCGGATGCGAGCCAGATTGAAGTGGCCATTTCGGCCCTGAAAGCTGTGCTGGCCAGGGATGAGTCGCACCCGGAAGGGAAAAAGGTGGTTCCCTTCCCCAAGAGCGAAACCACCGCCTAGGAGGAAACCTTTGATGCTGGAAAAGCTGCAGGCTTTGGAAGATAAATACGAAGAGCTGACCAGGCAGATGAGCGACCCGGAGGTGCTCAGCGATCCGGACCGCTACCGCAAGGCTGCCAAGGCCCACTCCGATCTGGCGGAGATCGTGGGCAAGTACCGGGAGTACCGCCGGGTGACCTCTGATCTAAAGGACGCCTACAAGCTCCGGGAAGAGCCTCAGGAAGAGGAATTCGAGGCCATGCTGGAAGAAGAGATCGACAGCCTGGAAGAGGCCAAGGAAAGGCTGGAAAAGGAGCTCCAGATCCTGCTCCTGCCCAAGGACCCCAACGATGAGAAGAACGTGATCATGGAGATCCGCAGCGGCACCGGCGGGGAGGAGGCAGCCCTGTTTGCCGCCGACCTTTTCCGCATGTACTCCCGCTATGCTGAGGAGAAGCGCTGGAAGATCGAGATTCTGAGCAGCAGCCCCACCGAGCTGGGCGGCTTCAAGGAAGTCATCTTCATGCTGGAAGGGCAGGGTGCCTATTCCCGCCTCAAATTCGAGAGCGGCGTGCACCGGGTGCAGCGCATCCCCACAACCGAAGCGGGCGGCCGCATACACACCTCAACGGCCACCGTCGCGGTGCTGCCCGAGGCAGAAGACGTGGAGGTGAACATCGATCCGGGCGACCTCAAGATCGATGTCTACCGCTCATCGGGGCCGGGCGGCCAGAGCGTGAACACCACAGACTCGGCGGTGCGCGTTACCCACCTGCCCACGGGGCTTGTGGTCTCCTGCCAGGATGAGAAGTCCCAGCACAAGAACAAAGAGAAGGCCCTCAAGATCCTGCGGGCGAGGCTGCTCGAGAAGATGCAGGAAGAAGCCCTGGCCAAGGAGGCCGCAACCCGCCGGAGCCAGGTGGGTACGGGTGAGCGCAGCGAGCGCATCCGCACCTACAACTTCCCCCAAGGCCGGGTGACCGATCACCGCATCGGCCTTACCCTCTACAAACTCAACCTGGTGATCGACGGCGATCTGGACGAGATCATCGATGCCCTGATTACGGCCGATCAGGTGGAAAAACTAAAGGAGACAGCGGACGTTCAAAATGGCTAAGCAGTACACGATCGGCGAGCTGATCAACCTCAGCGCGGGTTATCTCAGTGAGAAGGGCTGCAGCTCCCCGCGGCTCGATGCGGAGCTGCTGCTTGCCCATGTGCTTGGGCTGGACCGGCTGGCGCTCTACCTCAACTTCGACAAGCCCCTTACTTCCAAGGAAGTGGATGAATACCGCCGGCTGATCGGCCGCCGCGGCCAGAGGATACCCCTGGCCTATCTGACGGGGCAGAAGGAGTTCTACTCCCTTCCCCTAAACGTGGCTCCGGAGGTGTTGATTCCCCGGCCCGAGACCGAGTTTGTGGTGGAAAAGGTGCTCGAGCTTCTGGAACCGGGGCGGCCGGCCCAGATTCTGGAACTTGGAACGGGCAGCGGTGCGATTGCCATCGCCCTCGCCTGCCAGGATCCGGACTTCCAGATCACTGCAGCGGACATTTCCCCCGCCGCGCTGCAGGTGGCCAGGGCGAACGCGGAACGCCTGGAAGTGGCGGGCCAGATCACCTTCCTGGAAAGTGATCTCTTCGCCAAGGTCAGCGGACGCTTCCGGGTGATCTGTTCCAACCCTCCGTATATCAAGCGGAGCGAACTGCCGAAACTCGCCCCGGAGGTCGCCTGCGAACCGGCCATCGCCCTCGATGGGGGACCCGATGGACTGGACTTTTACCGCCGCATCTTGAGCCAGGCCGCAGCCCATCTGGAGCAGCCTGGTTTTGTTGTGCTGGAGATCGGCTGGGACCAGGCGGCAGATGTGCGCCAGCTCGGCGAGGATGCGGGCTTGATCTGGCTTGAGACTGTGCAGGACTACGGCGGGCACGATCGGGTGGTGGTTTTCCAGTGGCAGAACTGAAAACGCAGCTGCTTAAGGCAGATGAAGTACATAAAGCGGCAGAGCTTCTTGCTCAGGGAGAGGTTGTGGCTTTCCCCACGGAGACGGTCTACGGGCTGGGCGCCAATGCCCTCGATCCCCAGGCTGTGGCCAAGATCTTCCAGGCAAAGGGGCGGCCGCAGGACAATCCTCTGATCGTGCACTGCACCGGTGTGGAGCAGGTGGAGGGGTTTGTCAAAGAGATACCGGAAAAGGCGCTCCTTTTGATGGAGCGCTTCTGGCCCGGCCCCCTCACCCTGATCCTGCCCAAGGGAGATGCGGTGCCCGCGGTGGTCACGGCAGGCTTGGATACGGTGGCCGTGCGGGTGCCCGACCATCCCGTGGCCCTGCGGCTGCTGCGGGCTGTTCCTTTTCCCATAGCAGCGCCCAGCGCCAATCTTTCCGGGCGGCCAAGCCCCACCAGGGCCGAGCACGTTATGCACGATCTTGCGGGACGGATCCCTGCGGTCCTCGATGGAGGAGAAACGGGCTTCGGAGTTGAATCCACTGTTTTGGACTGTACTGTCCAGCCTTTCCGCGTCCTCCGCCCGGGCGGGCTGACCGTGGAACAGCTGGCTGAGCTGGTCGAGGTTTCCGTGGAAGCTCCGGCTGTGGGAACTGAGCCGCCGCGCTCGCCGGGGATGAAGTACGCCCACTACGCTCCGGAGGCGGAAGTCTTTCTGGTTTCAGGGCCGGGTGCGGCCGCGAAAATCCAAGAGCTGAGCGAAGGTTTCTTAATGAAGGGCCAGAGGGTTGGCGTGATGACCTGGGAGGAACGGGCCCCGCTTTACCCGGGGCTTGTGGTACTGCCCATGGGGCACCAGGGCGATCTGGCGGAACTGGCCAGCAGGCTCTTCCACTTGCTCAGGCAGGCGGATGAGTTGGGGCTGCAGGTTCTGTTTGTGGAAGCTGTGAGCGAAGAGCGCCTCGGGCTGGCCATCATGAACCGCCTGCGCAAGGCGGCTAAAGGACGGGAGATCAGGACATAAATGGAAATAAGGAGGCGCCATGGCTAAGTCTGTTCTCTTCATCTGTACGGGCAATACCTGCCGCAGCGTCATGGCTGAGTACCTTCTGAGGCACCGGGCGCGCCAGGCGGGCGTGGAAGTGGAGGTCAGGTCAGCGGGGCTGCAGGCCTTTCCCGGAGACAGTGCTACCGAGCATGCCCTCAAGGCCCTGGCCGAACTGGGCATCGATGCCGCAGGCCACCGCTCGCGCCCAGTCAACCCCCAGCTGCTCGCGGAAGCTGACTTGATCCTGGCCATGACGGCCCGCCACAAGGAAGAGCTGCTCAGGCTGGCGCCTGAGCTTGCGGACAGGATTTTCCTGCTGAAGGAGTACGCAGAGATGCTCGCGGCTGGGCAGGAACAGGAGTACTCTTTGGAGAACAACTACGAGATACGCGATCCCTTCGGGCAGTCTCTGGAGGCCTACCGCGAGGCGCGCCGTGAAATCGATGAAGCGGTGCAGCTGCTCCTCGCCCGGGGGATGGGAGGAGGCAGCAGAATGAGGATTGCCGTGGGAGCCGATCACGGCGGATTTCAGGCCAAGGGAGCTGTAGTTGAGTATCTGCGGTCCAAGGGGTATGAGGTGGTGGATTTCGGCACCGCTTCTCCCGATTCCTGCGACTACCCGGATATCGCGCAGCCCGTCTGCCGGGCTGTGCTGGCCGGCGAGTATGACCTAGGGATCCTGATCTGCGGGACCGGTATCGGCATGTCCATTGCCGCCAACCGGATTCCGGGCATCAGGGCTGCCCTGTGCGGCGACACCTTCTCGGCGCGCATGGCCAGGGAGCACAACGATGCCAATGTCCTCTGCCTGGGCGGCCGCGTGCTGGGGCTGGGCCTCATGCTGGATATTATCGACGCATACCTGCAGGGCAGTTTCCTGGGCGGCAGGCACAAGACGAGGATCGAGAAAATCGAGCAGATGAACTGAAGCTAAGCGAAGATAGGAGATGATCGAGTGAGCCAGGTGCACCTAATTTCACACCCGCTCGTGCAGCACAAACTGACAATTCTCAGAGACAAGACTACTGGGCCGAAGGACTTCCGGGAACTTTTGGAAGAGGTTTCCATGTTGATGGCCTATGAGGTGACCAGGGACATGCCCCTGGAGGATCAGGAAGTGGAGACTCCGATCGGACGCATGGTCGGCAAGGTCATAGCCGGGCGGCAGGTGGGCGTGGTGCCCATTCTCCGGGCCGGGCTGGGTATGGTCAACGGAGTGCTCAGGCTGATCCCCGCGGCCAAGGTGGGGCATATCGGAGTGTACCGCGATCCGGAGACACTCAAGCCCGTGGAGTATTACTGCAAGCTGCCGGTGGATGTGGAAGAGCGCCAGGTGATCTTGCTTGATCCCATGCTGGCAACCGGCGGGTCGGCGGTTGCGGCCATCGACTATTTGAAGGAAAAGAATGTGACCTCCATCAAGTTCATGTGCCTTTTGGCTGCCCCGGAAGGAATTGCGCTTCTGCAGAAGGAACATCCCGATGTGGGGATCTTCACGGCGGCCATCGATGAGAAGCTCAACGATCACGGCTACATCGTCCCGGGCCTTGGCGATGCGGGCGACCGCCTCTTCGGCACCAAGTAAGTGCCGCCTGGAGGTGGCAGCGCATGACCAGACCTTCTTGGGACCAGTACTTCATGGACATAGCCGTTTTGGTTTCCAGCCGGTCCACCTGCCTGCGCAGGCAGGTGGGAGCGGTGCTGGTGCGGGACAAACACATCATCGCCACCGGTTACAACGGCGCTCCCCGGGGCGTGGCGCACTGCCTGGACTTGGGCTGCCTCAGGGAGCAGCTGGGTATCCCCTCCGGCGAACGGCATGAGATGTGCCGGGGTACCCACGCCGAGCAGAACGCGATCATCCAAGCGGCACTGCACGGAGTGAGCACCGCCGGTGCCACGCTCTACTGCACTCATCAACCCTGCACCCTCTGCGTGAAGATGTTGATCAATGCCGGCGTGGAGCGCATCGTCTTTCAAGGTGATTATCCTGATGAGCTGGGTCTCGAACTGCTTAAGGAAGCAGGGCTGGAAATCGTGAGGCGCGGCTCTGAGGAGGAGTAGGAGTGGACACGGCCCGATTCATAACAGCATTCATAATTGCCCTAGCGGCGACAGCAGCGCTGAGCCCTCTAGCCCGGCGGGCAGCCTGGAAGCTTGGCCTGGTTGACGAGCCCAATCCGCGCCGGATCAACAAGGTGCCCATGCCCACCGGCGGCGGCCTGGCCATATTCGCGGGCTTCCTGACGGCCTCCCTTGTGGTTGGCGGCGAACTGCCCCATCTGGGAGTTACGGCCCTTGCGGCCCTGCTCATCCTGGTTATTGGCGTTCTGGACGACCGCTTCCAGCTCAGCGCGGGAGTGAAGTTCGCCGGCCAGTTTGCCGCGGTTCTGATCTATGTGATCTGGGGCCCGCGCATCGAGTTTTTGAGCAATCCTCTTGGAGGTATGTTCTACTTGGGCAAGCTGGCCTTTCCCGTTACGATGCTCTGGGTGCTCACCCTGATCAACATCATGAACTTCATTGACGGAATCGACGGGTTGACCACCGGGGTCAGCTTTATCGCCGCAGCCGCCCTGGCGTTCCTCGCCCTGCTGCTGGAGCGCTACGATGCGGCCCTCCTTGCGGTGATTACCGGCGGTGCTGCCCTGGGCTTTCTGCCTTACAACTTCAACCCGGCCAAGCTCTACCTGGGCGATGGCGGGGCCATGCTGCTGGGCTTTCTCCTGGCAGCCATCTCCACGGAGGGTGCCCTCAAGGGTGCTGCCACGATCAGTATTTCGGTGCCTATCCTGATCCTGGCTCTGCCCGTCACCGACCTGCTCTGTGCGGTGCTGCGCCGGGTGCAGAACGGGGTTCCCTTCTACCAGGCCGACCGCTCCCATTTCCACCACCGGCTGCTCGATCTGGGGCTGAGCCAGCGGCAGATTGCGGGCCTGGCCTATCTGATCACAGGTGTCTCCGCCACCATGGCCGTGCTCACGGTCCATATGGCGCGTGCCACCTGGCTGGTGGCCCTGGCTCTGGGCCTCGTTTTCTGGTACGGTTCCATGAGGGTGGGCATGATCCAGCCCTTCGGATCACATAAGGGAGACAATAAGGATGCTTAAACTCGCAATAGTGTTCGGCACCCGGCCCGAGGCGATCAAAATGGCGCCTCTTGTGAGGGCCTGCCAGAAGGTCGCCGCGTGGGACACCCGCGTGATCATCACCGGCCAGCACCGGGAGATGGTGGATCAGGTCCTCGATCTGTTCGCCCTTAAGGCCGATTTTGATCTCAACATCATGAGCCACGGCCAGACTCTCAACGATATCTCCGAGCGCACGCTTAGGGGCATGGCCGGGATTTTTCGCGAGTGGCGGCCTGATCTGGTCCTGGTGCACGGCGATACCAGCACCGCCTTTGCCGCAGCTCTGGCAGCGTTCCATGAGCGCATCCCGGTGGGGCATGTAGAGGCGGGCCTGCGCACAGAGAGTGTGCAGAACCCCTTCCCGGAAGAGGCCAACAGGCGCCTCATCGATGTCCTCGCTTCATGGTACTTCGCACCAACCGAACAGGCTGCCGAGAACCTGCGGCGGGAAAGGGTGGATCCGGAGAGGATCTTTGTTACCGGGAACACGGTGATCGATGCCCTGCTTTCGGTTGTGGAAGAGGGCTACCAGTTCACCACGCCTGAACTTCAAAGGCTGGACTTCAGCCGTCCGATTATCGTGGTCACTGCCCACCGCCGAGAAAACTGGGGCGATCCCCTGGTCGGGATCTGCCAAGCCCTGCTCGAGATCAGTTCCAGGGCCCGGGTGCAGATAGTAGTGGCCATGCATAAAAACCCGGCCATCCAGGCGGTTATGAGGGATCTGCTCGGTTCCGACGAACAGATCATCCTGATCGATGCGCCGGGCTACAAGGAGTTTGCCAACCTTCTAGCCTGCAGCACCCTGCTCCTCACCGATTCGGGCGGGCTGCAGGAGGAGGCTCCGGCGCTGGGCAAGCCCGTTTTAGTCATGCGGGAGGTTACGGAGCGCCCAGAGGCCCTGGAAGCGGGCACCGTGAAGCTCGTTGGCTCTACTCAAGAGAGCATTGTGCCAGCAGTTTTGCAGCTGTTAAGCGATGAAGAACTCTACAGGCGGATGTCCTCGGCGCCGAACCCTTACGGCGATGGAACAGCCGCACAGAGGATCTGTGCAATACTGCAGGAGAAATACAAGTAGATGGGGGATAAGCTCTATGGCAATGCGTCCTGATGAGATCGTTGCGATCCTGAGGCGCCAGATCGAGGAATTCGAAACGGAACTGCAGGTTGAAGATCTGGGTTCCGTCCTCATGGTCGGGGACGGAATCGCGCGCGTTTATGGCTTAGAAGGGGCACTGGCCGGCGAACTTTTGGAGTTCCCCAAGGGAACCTACGGAATGGTGCTGAACTTGGAGCAGGACAACATCGGCGTGGTTATCCTGGGCCCCTATGAGCATATCAAGGAAGGCGATCCGGTGCGGCGAACCAGGCGGGTAGTGCAGGTGCCCGTGGGTGAAGCCCTGATCGGCAGGGTGGTCAACCCCCTCGGCCAGCCCCTGGACGGCAAAGGCCCGATCAAGGCCGAGAAGTACCGTCCCATCGAATCCCGGGCGCCGGGTGTTGTAGATCGGGTCAGCGTGCGGGAGCCGCTCCAGACCGGCCTTAAGTCCATCGACTCCCTCGTGCCCATCGGCCGCGGGCAGCGCGAGCTGATCATCGGCGACCGTCAGACCGGGAAAACGGCCATCGCCGTGGATACCATCCTCAACCAGAAAGACCAGGACGTGATCTGCATCTACGTGGCCATCGGACAGAAAGCGTCCACGGTAGCGGCCGTGGTGGACACCCTGGTCAAGCACGGGGCCATGGACTACACCATCGTAGTCTCGGCAACCGCCAGCGAACCCTCACCCCTGCTCTACATAGCGCCCTATGCCGGCTGCGCCATGGGTGAGGAGTTCATGTATGCGGGTAAAGACGTGCTCGTCATCTACGACGACCTTTCCAAGCACGCCGCTGCCTACCGGGAAATGTCCCTACTCTTGAGAAGGCCGCCCGGGCGGGAGGCCTATCCCGGCGATGTCTTCTACATACATTCCAGGCTTCTCGAGCGCGCTGCCAAGCTCAACGATGAGCTT
>Ga0134096_1001730_pt1 | contig 16275 bp, 14 predicted proteins | sample 7_2taG_FD_94448 | JGI IMG/M metagenome (GOLD analysis project Ga0134096, IMG submission 94448) | Switchgrass degrading microbial communities from high solid loading bioreactors in New Hampshire, USA - 7_21_20_110_A3 metaG | ecosystem: Engineered > Bioreactor > Semi-continuous > Anaerobic >... | reverse complement strand
GGTGGATGTCCCAACCTTTATCACAACGGTTTTAGCATTCTTTATCCTCTCTATGAAATCATTCGCATCTCCGGATTTTATATTATTGCTCTCATAGCCCGTTCCCCTGACTATTTCCCCATCCCTCTTCTCATCCATAACATCCCCCATATAGCTTACCCCTCTTTTAAGTTAATTTAGTTCTGCTTTAAAAAATGTTGCCACCATAAAAAGAAATGCTCAGCTGTCCCAGCTCTCCATCAGCAGCTCCAGCTGTTCCAGAGAATCCACTATCCAGCCTTCTTTTATGCGTTCTTGAATGTCGGCATTCAAAAGCGATACCTCGATATTTGTTTGGTGTACCAGGTTAACGCCCTGGCCATCCTCGACCGGCCTGTAGATGGCTATGCAGCCGTCATTTTCCCTTATAATATAATGATTGGGGCAGTAGTCGTCAACCTCCCGGCACAGCCACACGATCGATGGAGAAAACTCCTTTATCTCCCACGAAGAATACATCTCCTCAATTTGCTGCTGTGAAAATCCGGTTTCTTCCGCCGTCGCCGACCTGTACGTAATGGAATTGTGTCCGCAGGCTTTGTACGTCCTCTCAAAGATAAAGGTAGTCTCCCGGGATGTGGTCTGTGATGGCTGTACGGCTGCCAGAGGTTCGAAAGAGTCCGAAAGCGTACCAGCCTTATTCACCTGCGCCTTCTCGCCGCCACTGCGTTCTTCCTCCCGAAACATCTCCGTAAGAAGGGTATAGGAATATCCCATTATCATCCCCAGCACCACCAAAGCCACCACGCCCACAAAAACGCTCTTACGACCGATGTACACTATAATCCCTCCAAAACATGGATTTGGATTATAGTGTTCCCATTTTTTGCATTTATTATACATAGGCTAGCCGGGATTGATACCTGAAGCGATGGCTCCCTTTAAAACTACTGGTTCTCATCAATTTCCGCTTTTTATTAAGAGAAAAGCAATATACAATCCAATATATATGAATAGATATTACCATCCATTATTCCGTCTTCAGATTGGTAAATACGTTTTGCACGTCATCATGGTCCTCCAGCTTCTCAATGAGGTTCATCACCTTGCTGCTAACTTCCTCATTGACCTCAACATAGTTCTGGGGAATCATGGCGATCTCGGCGGTCACAAACGAGTATCCTGCCTTTTCCAGCTGCTCCCTTACACTGGAGAAATCCGCAGGAGCTGTAATGATTTCAAATACGTCATCCTCATCGGATATGTCCTCGGCGCCGGCATCCAAAGCCTCCAGCATGAGCTTCTCTTCATCTACGTTGTCGCCTTTCTCTATGACCAGCAGCCCTTTTCGGTCAAACATCCAGGACACACATCCTGTAGCTCCCAGGTTTCCTCCGTGGCGCTCGAATATGTGGCGAATATCGCTGGCCGTCCTGTTCCTGTTATCCGTCAAAGCCTCAACGATTATGGCTACGCCATTGGGACCATAACCTTCATAGACGACTTCCTCGTAGTTTACCGTTTCCAACTCGCCGGCAGCTTTCTTAATGATCCTCATGATATTCTCATTTGGCATATTACCAGCCTTCGCCTTGGCAATGGCATCCCTTAGCCTCGGATTTGCGTCAGGATTGCTTCCCCCCTCCTTGACGGCCACGGCGATCTCCCTGCCAAGCTTGGTAAACAGCTTGCCCTTTTGAGCATCGCTCTTTTCCTTTTTGTGCTTAATGTTCGCCCATTTAGAATGTCCAGCCATAACATGTAACCTCCCGAACTGACGCTTATTTCTTTCCTATAATAGCATAAGTTTATCAAACTGTGAAGAGGTCGGTTAAAGCGAGCGCTTTACCTATATCAATTATTGTAGCGTCACAGCCTCATGGCAACACCGTCAAAAATTAACGCTATTTTTAAAAAAAGCAAATTTACCCGAGCTATTCATAGCTACATCTAAAAAATACCTTATAACCACCTCCGCCGGTTATGTACACAACCGGTTGTATATGCTAAAATTGAAGCACCAATATATAGTATTCCATCCTCATGCTTTAAGCTGGCACTGAATTCACCTATATTCTGAAAGGAGATTGGATACCATGATAACGCAGATACGCAAACGAGATGGAAGGATTGAAAAATTTCAGCCCGAAAAGATTACCTGGGCAATATTTAAAGCGGCTATGGCATGCGGGGGCAACGACTTTAACCGCGCCCAGGAGCTGTGCAGGCAGGTGGTTGACATAGCCAATTTAAAGTTCGGCAACGGGATCCCCGATGTGGAGGAAATACAGGACATCGTGGAAAAGGTACTTATAGAAAACGGCCATGCTCAAACGGCAAAAGCGTACATATTATACCGTGAAAAGAGAAGGAATGCCAGAAACCTAAACGCTTTGATCGGGGCCACCATCGAGATGTTTTCCAATTATCTTGGAGATAAGGACTGGCAGATAAAGGAGAATGCAAACACCTGTAAAAGCGTAAACGGGCTCAACAATTACGTCCGCGAGGTATTTACCAAAAACTACTGGCTGCACGAAATCTATCCCCGGGAAGTCAGGGAAGCGCACGAAAGCGGCGACTGCCACATCCACGACCTGGGCTTCTTCGGGCCGTACTGCGCCGGGTGGGACCTCCGTCAACTACTGCTCGAAGGATTCGGCGGGGTACCTGGTAAGGTTGAAAGCAGGCCTGCCAAACACCTTCGATCATTTTTAGGACAGATTGTAAATTCCACCTTTACCACCCAGGGGGAGACCGCGGGGGCTCAAGCATGGTCCAGCATAGACACCTATTGCGCTCCTTTCATCCGCTATGACAGGATGACCTATAGCCAGGTACGCCAGTGCATACAGGAGTTCGTATTCAACATCAACGTACCAACGCGAGTGGGGTTCCAGTGCCCCTTTTCCAATCTGACCTTTGACATAAAAGTTCCGTCCACCCTGCGCCATCAGCCCGTCATAATAGGCGGACAGATGATGGACCAAACCTACGGCGAGTTCCAGGAAGAGATGGATATGTTCAATCGCGCATTCTGCGATGTCATGCTGGAGGGCGATGCAAAGGGCAGGGTATTCACCTTCCCCATCCCCACCCTAAACGTGACCCCCGACTTTGACTGGGATAGCCCGGTGGTCGAAGACTTCATGAAGATCACCTGCAAGTATGGCATACCGTACTTTGCCAATTACATAAATTCCGACCTATCCCCTGAAGATGCGGTATCCATGTGCTGCCGTTTGAGGCTGGATGTGACCGAGCTCAGGAAGCGGGGAGGCGGGCTCTTCGGCAGCAATCCTATGACAGGTTCCATTGGCGTGGTAACCATAAACCTCCCCAGAATAGGGTATCTGTCCTCCACCCAAAGCGAGTTCAAGTCCCGGCTTTGGAAGCAGGTCCAGATTGCCAAGACCGCCCTTGAGATCAAGAGAAAGATCATCGAACAGCAGTCCGAAAACGGCCTTTACCCGTACTCCACCCACTATCTCCGTCATATAAAGGAGCGCACCGGGCAATACTGGTACAACCATTTCAACACCATCGGCATCGTGGGCATGAACGAGGCGCTGCTCAACTTCATGGGCAAGGACATCACCACTCCGGAGGGGCAGGCCTTTGCTATAGAGATCATGCACTATTTGCGCGATCTGCTGGTGGAACTCCAAAAGGAGACAGGCCATTTCTACAACCTGGAAGCTACGCCGGCCGAAGCTACGGCCTACCGCCTGGCCAGGCTGGATAAGAGCAAATATCCCGACATCATAACAGCAGGAGATGATGTGACCCCTTACTACACCAACTCCACCCAGCTGCCGGTGGGCTATACCGACGACATCTTTGAGGTGGTAACCCTGCAGGATGAGCTGCAGTCCCTGTATACCGGTGGGACAGTGTTGCACCTTTACCTGGGCGAGCAGATAGAGGATACGGCCGTAGCCAAAAAGCTCATCCAAAAGATCTTTACCCAGACCAAAATCCCCTATATATCCATAACCCCTACTTTCAGCATATGCAACCAGCACGGATACATAAAGGGTGAGCACTTCCAGTGCCCTCAATGCGGAGCTGAAACGGAGGTATGGTCAAGGGTGACCGGCTATTTAAGACCGGTGCAAAACTACAACCCCGGCAAAAAGCGCGAATATTACGATCGCAAGAAATTCAGGATACGGGAAGAGGCGTTATGAGGATCGCCGGCATACAGAAGACCTCGTTCGTGGATTATCCAGGCAATATTGCCGCGGTGGTGTTTACCGCCGGCTGTAACCTGAACTGTTACTTCTGCCACAACCGTCATATCATCGATTCAGAAGGCATCGATACGGCTTACGATGTGGATAGCGTAATGCGACTCCTTGATGCCCGCCGCCCATTCCTCGATGGCGTGGTAATAAGCGGCGGGGAGCCCACCCTTCAGCCAGACCTCGAGGAATTCATCGCAAAAATAAAAAAGCTGGGATACCTGGTAAAGCTGGATACCAACGGTACCCAGCCTTTCGTACTAAAGAAACTCTTGGATAGGAATTTAGTAAACTACATAGCGATGGACATAAAGGCTCCCTTTGGGAAATATAACGAGATCTGCAATGCGGAAGTTGACATCACCAGCATCCAACAAAGCATAGAGCTCATAATGAATGCCGGGTGCGACTACGAGTTCCGCACCACCTTCGTACCCGACCTCAATAAGGGCGATATACTGGAAATCGCAAGAACGATAAGGGGTGCCAGGCTATATGTGCTGCAGCAGTTCAGAATACCGCAAAAACGTAATGGGATGGATGATATACGGCTTTACTGCCCTCCCCACCCACCCCATGTATTCGCCGAAGCGATATCGGAAATTGCTCCACTGGTGGGGTCATGCCTTACGCGCGGAGTAAAATAACCAAAATCTGTACTCTAGCAAAAAAAATCCCGCCATCATTGAGATGACGGGATTTTTTTACCATTTTTGCACATGCTCAAGTCATCTACCTGAACATGCCAATCATACTTCCAATTTATCAGAACAGCGATAGGGCTATAAACAGGTTAGCAGCCAGGGAGGATATTAGGGAAACTACTGTTACCTGAGTATTGAGGGATGGCCCTGCAGTATCCTTGAACGGGTCACCGACGGTATCGCCGATAACGGCTGCCTTATGGGCATCTGAACCCTTACCGCCGTAAACCCCGGTTTCGATGTATTTCTTGGAGTTATCCCATAGACCACCGGCGTTAGCCATCAACAGAGCCAGGAACAGGCCCGATACTATGTTTCCGGTTAGATACCCGCCGATGGCTTTGACTCCTCCGACAAATCCCACAACCAGGGTAACTACGATGGCCATCAAACCGGCAGGAATCAGCTCTTTTATAGCGCCGATGGTGGCGATATCGATGCACTTCTCGTACTCAGGCCTTACGCCCTTTTTACCCTCTTTAAGGCCGGGTATGGTTTCAAACTGGCGATGGATCTCAGCCACCATTCGCTCAGCATTTCTGTCAACGCCGAGCATCAACATGGCGGAAAATACAGCAGGTACCGCCACCCCAACCATTATACCGAAGAATACGAGGGGATCCATTATATTAAAGGTTAGATCCATATCAGGTGCTATGCTCATTACCGTCTCCCTGTAAGCTCCGAGCAATGCTATAACGGTGAGGCCAGCTGCTCCAATGGCGAACCCTTTGGTTATGGCCTTAGCTGTATTTCCGGCAGAATCCAGCTCATCGCTGACGACCAGAGCTTCTTCTCCCATGTTGGCCATCTCGACCAGACCGCGGGCATTATCCACGATGGGACCAAAGGCGTCATTGGAGATGATCATTCCTACGATGGATAGCATACCTATGGCAGCCATGCTTATGCCAAACATGGCGTAGCTTGCCCCCATGGGTTCGCACAGCTTATAGGATACTAGCGCCGAGAAGCCAATACCCAGCAATGCCGGGAAGCAGCTGACCAACCCGTAGGAGAAACCGCTGAGGATGGTAAATGCGGGCCCTGTGCTGGAAGCCTTAGCCACTTTGTCAACAGGCTTCTTGTCATCCCCTGTAAAGTAGTCAGACGTAATACCGATGATAACAGCAACGACAAGCCCTACTATTGTAGCTCCCCAGATGCGCAAATCATACTTGCAAATCAACGAGACTACAAGCGTTAATACTGCATACAACGCAGTGGTAATGTAAGTGCCCATATTTAAGGACCTGCCTGGATCCTTATGCTTGCTCACACTTATAAACAGTACGCCCAGTATAGAGGCCAGCAATCCCAATGTAGTATAGCAGAACACCAGATGCTGCTGACCGAGAGCTAAACCTACAACCATAGCAGCAGCTATAGAAGCTATATTGGAGTCAAACAGGTCAGCACCCATACCGGCCACGTCACCAACGTTGTCACCTACGTTATCTGCTATTACCGCAGGATTTCTCGGGTCGTCCTCCGGAATCCCCAGCTCAACCTTACCTACCAGGTCAGCGCTCACGTCTGCGGTTTTGGTATAAATTCCGCCGCCCGCCTTAGCAAAGAGCGCCAGCGTACTTGCACCAAAACTAAAGGCCAGCACAGTATTGGCATCTTTAGTAAGGAGATACAGTACAGAAGCGCCAAACAAGCTGCAACCCACAACGGCCATACCCATAACGGCGCCGCCCTTGAAGGCCACACCAAAAGCGGGAGATAGACCTTTTTTGGAAGCAACAGCCGATTTCAGATTGGCAATGGTAGCGATGTCCATGCCGATTTTGCCCGCTAACCCTGAAAGGGTAGCGCCAAACAGGAAAGCAAGTGCCATTTTTAAATTGGCTAAGAAATCGCTTTTCCATATGGGAGTGGGCAAGAAAAGCAGAATTAATAATGCTACTACTCCAGCAAATACTGCCAATACCTTATACTCCCTCCTGAGGAAGGCACTGGCACCGTTTCTTATAAGTTGTGCAATCTCTTCAGCTTCTTTACTACCGCCGGGTTGCCGTTTTACCCATTGGTACAGATATCCTGCAAGAAAAAACGATGCAATTGACACTACGATAGCTGCATAAACCCAAAACACCTTCCATTCTCCTCCCTTTTATTTTAATTTTTAAACTTATGCCACACGGGCCTCTCGCCTGCAAAGCGCAGTTGCTTCCACCCCTCAAGCAACCCCACGTTTACAAACGCAAGCCCTGCAGCAAAATTTGACTTCTTTAAGCATCATGGTTCTTAAAAGCTCTCATCAATACCTTTACCATCAGGTAGAAAAACGCCAAAGTTAAATAAACTCCTGCTACCCCGACTACCATAAGAAAGAGGGATTTGGTAAGTTCCGATGCTTGTGCAATGCTTTCAAACATATAATCACTCCTCCCAGCTTAACCTACCAACAGCGGCACCAGCGCCAAGATCAATCCCCCTGCGATTATGGAACCCAGCTGGCCGGCAACATTGGCACTTACCGCATGCATGAGTATGAAATTAGAAGGATCTTCCTTCTGTGCCATCTTCTGAATAACCCTTGCGGACATTGGGAAAGCCGATATACCAGCTGCACCCACCATGGGATTAATCTTCTTCTTAAGGAAAAGATTTAAGAATTTTGCAAACAGCACGCCGCCTGCAGTATCGAATATAAAAGCGGCCAGTCCACCCAAAAGGATTATCAGCGTCATGGGTTGCAAAAAGTCCTCGGCCACCATGGTCGAACCGATGGTAATTCCAAGCAATATGGTTACTATATTTGCAAGCTCGTTTTGAGCAGCCTTTGAAAGCCTCTCCAGGACTCCCGACTCTCTTATCAGGTTACCGAACATCAAAAGGCCCACCAACGGCACGCTTATAGGAGCTATGATGCCAGCAATGACCGTGACAAATATGGGGAACAAAATCTTGACCGGCTTGGGTACCTTGACATCCTTGTATTCCATCCTGATCATGCGTTCCTCTTTTGTGGTCAGAAGTCTGATAACGGGCGGTTGAACGATGGGAACAAGAGACATGTAAGAATATGCAGCCACCGTTATAGGCCCTAAATACTTCTGGGCAAACTTGCTTGCTACGAAGATAGCTGTGGGCCCATCAGCAGCTCCTATGATCCCTATGGCCGAAGCAACCTTGAGGTCATCGGCTCCGCACAGCAGCGCTACCACTGTCGTAGCAAATATCCCGAACTGAGCCGCTGCACCAAAGAACAGCGTTTTAGGATTGGCAAGGAGAGGGGTAAAATCGATCATGGCACCAACGGCAACAAAGATCAACACCGGGAAAAGCTCGGTCTGAATGCCTGCGTCAAACAATATCTTGAGCACCCCCGGAGTGCCTTCATAATCCAACACCGCTGAAAGCGGCAGATTGACCAATATGGCACTAAAGCCTATAGGCAACAAAAGCATCGGTTCGTATTCCTTCTTGATCGCAAGATAGATTAAGATACCGCCTATTATATACATTATTATCTGTTGAATACCTATATTAGCAAACCCCACAAACAGCTTATCCATAATCTACCTCCATAAATTAAATAAATTGTAAGTTTTTAGTATATATTCATCTTAAAAATAAGACCAATATGCAATGCTCAATATAAACACCTATCCTATCCCCTTTGAAAGGCTCGCGTAGGCACATATCGCCTCCCTTCAGTTCATCCATTGCTATCGTAAAATAAGTAAACATAGCAATTGTGAGAGATTTTACCGCTATAAACAGAAAAAAACTGACGGATATGCCCATCAGTTAAATACAAGCGGTATATAAAACCTGACAATACCCCCTCCTCAGCTGCATATCCTGGTCTCTCCATAAAATCACTAGTGCAATTATATCATATTGCTGAATAAATGCAATAGTAACCCGTTACTTTTTTTAACCGCTTTTATTACTCATTTTACAAATATTCTGCCCAAACGAGATTTTCTTACATTTTACTAGAAATGAAACCGTCAGCAATCAGCAAAGGTACCTTATTCCTTTTAGCGCTGGTAGATGCCAGGCTGGCAAGATTTATAAGATTCTCCATATCGTCTACATAATCCACTGAAATGCGGCTTTTCTCCCGCCTGCCTCCCGAAATGCCGGCAGAAGCCGTAATATTTACTTTGACGCTGTACTCATACTGAGATATGGCGGCCAATAGCTCCCTGGCCAATTCCATACATCGCTCTTTCTTATAGGGAGTCAATACTACAAACTCGTCACCGCCGTAACGGCATAAAAAACAGTCTGCAGGGACCTTGTCTTTAAGCAAATCGCTTATTTCCTTCAGTATCAGATCCCCTAATATATGTCCGTATTCTTTGTCGATGCTGCCAAAACAATCGATGTCTATAAATATTATGGATACTTCCTTGCCACTTTTTAAAAGCTTAACCCCTTCATGGATTATATAATCCTTTTTGTTTAACTGAGTCAGCATATCAAAACGCTTGGCAATCTCAAAATAAAGCCTGGTCTTTGTGACCAACCCTATAAGCTGCTCGTTCTCCACCACCAGCAGCCTTTCTATACAATGTTTATCCATTTTTTCCTTGGCTTCCCATAACGAGGCCATGGGTCCTACATAAATTGGAGGTGCAGTCATGGCATCGGCCACCAGCCGGTTAGGATGAGAGCACATGATATCCCAGGTGGTTATGATGCCCACCAAACACCCGTTTTCCATTACGGGCAAGCATCCAATCCTGTTCTGGGCCATCACCTGTCGAGCATTATCCACGCTGTCCATAGATTCAATTGTGATGAGGTCTTTTTCCATTATGGAGGACACCGTCGTAATCATAGCTCAACGGTTTTGCTAACACGCAACACAATATTCAGCTGAACCTTGAGGATGGTTGCTTCGTTAGCCACCTTCCCTCCCTCTCCCAATATAATGGAAACAAGAGCATCGCGATCCACCATTTGCATAAGGGCCTTTCGAATCACCACTGCTTCTATTATAGGGTGTTGTACCTTTATTACTTCATATTGGTTAGGAGATATAATATCCACCATCTTCTTGGCAGCCGCAAAACCGATAGGTGCCTTACGACCTATTATAAGGGCATCCTGCATTGGAGGCATTTCGAATTCAGATAGCCTCAAGGTTATCTCGGCACTTGTAGAACTTTCTGATAAAGCCGCCATAGTAAATACTCCTTCCCCATAAAAACCTCTACAACCTCAATCTAGGACTTTAGTCCCATGATGCTAGACCTGCTTTACTAGTGTTATTGTAATATATTTCTATGAATAATACAAGGAAAAATGAGCATAAGAATATCAACCTATTAATTTAGGTCTTTTGTAAATAGGCACATTTCCCTACAAAATTCTACAAATAATCCCATAGCCCTATTGTATTTGACCCCACAATAATTTAAAATAAAGATACAGAATATAAATTATATAAAGTGTTCTTGCGCTTAAGCTTACTATAACTTAAAATTAAGAGCATATAATTCGGAGCTATGTACATATACAGAACTAAAGAGGAGTGAAATTTATGGCACTATTATACGGCTTAAAAAAGTTGTTTAGCAAGCATAGAAAATTTGCTCCTCCCAATGAATACAGGTTAACACCTAAAGAGCGCGAGAGCGTAATAGTATTCTTTTCTATTATAGCATGTTCGATCCTGGTAGTGTTAACCCTCAGCTTAATATGCTGATTATTTTCTAAATGGCTATCTCCCGGCCATTTAGTATGTCGGTTGACCATCAAATGCCATTATGACCCCCAAAAAACGGAAAGGACATTTACGTCCTTTCCGTTTTTCATTATGCAGATATTATTCGCTTTCCTGGGAGTACATACGTGGATTGGAACCCGGCAGGTCTTCGAGCTGCGGCGGGAACAGCGGGAGCCTGAAGAACTCGTCGCAGAGATTCTCCGCAAATTCCTCGCAGGGCGGAATCTCGCAGAACCCGAACGAAGGCACCAGCAGGTCGACCTTGGCTACGATCTTCAAAATGATGGTGATGCATACATCTACCTCGAACCTTAAAACTTCACCTGGCACCGTCCTGCCCGATACGCACATGGCGTTAACAACGCTTTCCAGCTGGAAGGGGATTATCGATTCGTCGGGTACAAAGAGTATTACATCCTTTGGAACGACTATGGCGCTGTTGCCCACGCCCTTGTTGCCCTTTGCATCCTCAAAAATTACCTCAATTGGGATCTCCACTTTAGTCTGTATCCTTGCAAAATTGGGGCGATCAGGCAGCCTGGTAATCTGCGTTCCTATCAATTTACCCTTCACGCTGGTGCTTCTGCAGCCTATGAAGGTAAACGGTGGCGTAAAGTCCTTCCAATCACCGCATATGTCTTTTACCGCAATCCTTATGTCCCTTAAAGTTTCCTGCTGAAGACAAGCGTCATATACTTTATTCACTTGGATGCATACCCTTTCGATTAACCTTTTGCATGCATCAAAGCTGATTCGACTCGGAGACCGTTCATTGCCCTGATTCTTATATGAATAGAAAGACATTTGCAAACCCCCTTTTCTCAAAGTATATGTCCGAGGAAACCTGCATTTCCTCTCACTGCATAATATGTAAAAATTCAATTATGTGTGATAGCGCATGTGATAAATTTTCAAATCGTATCATAAAGATTTACTAAAACTCTTGTGCTGAAACGGGTGATGCTATGTTGGCCAACGTAGATAAGTCGTTTGTGCTCAAAACCTCCTCGGGAGACCGATGGCACTTCTTCGTCTCGCCCGAACAGAACATAGCTTATTCCCAATCGGATTCCCAAATGGAAGCCGGGACAACTGTTCAACTGGATTCGCAGCTGGTTAAGGATTTGGCGGTCACCATGGACTCCAGCGATAACATCCACGTACTGGCATATACCGCAGCGAATCAGCTGGTATATTACCATTGGGACGGCCTAAAATGGCAACGCCAGGCGGTGGAATACGTCCGCTCTCCCGCTCAGGACATCTCCTATTTCACCATAACGGCATATCGGGATATCATCCATATAATATACTATATTAAAGGCCTATTAAGGCGGGGAACGGAATTTTTGATACATTACCGAGGTAATGGGAATAAATGGACAAGGCAAAGGGTATGGGCTTTTAACCCCGACAGCTTAACGACCATAGAAAATACCTTTATCGATAATCAGGGAAACGTGCATCTCTTATTCAGCCAGCAATCCAGCGATCAACCTCAACTGCTGTATTCCTGCTTCAGCCCCTCTTTCTCCTCCTGGTCCAACCCAATAACGATATATAAGCCCGGCCGTGGATTTTCGGAATGTTACCTGTATGCCGAGCCCCGCCATCGCATTCACATCATATGGAAAGAAAAAGAAGATGCTATCCACACCATAAGATACCTATCCTTAAGAAGCGCTCTTCCGCCGGAATGCGATATGCAGGAGGCAAAGGTTTTATACACGGGCGAGGATGAACCCGTTCGTCCCACGCTGCTGCTGTTGGACCAGCTGTATTGCCTGTGGGAGATGAAAGGCAATATATACAGTACGGCTTCACAGGATGGCGGTGATACCTGGAGTATCCCCCGAAAAATTTCGCACGCTTCCGAGGGCAGCGCAACCTTTTTTTACTACACCTCGTTTGACAGACCAGACCTTCCCCCTACTTTAAGGCTATGGGGGATAGACTATAGAGAAGTTGTGGACCTTTCGGCTCCCCTGACAGCCCTAAATGCTACAGCGACACATAAAAAAGAGGATCAGCAATTGGCGTACAGCAAGCTGGAAAAGAGAATGGCTTCCATCGAACGTCAGCTCGAAAACGTAACCTCCAACATTTACGCCTTCGAAGAACAACTGCTCCATAACCGCAAGGCCATGTACATCCTGGAAACCATGATAAAAAAGCTCAACTTCCAAGTAGAGCAGCTCATGACAAACCGCAGGCAAACTTTCCCCTATACCGACATGCATCAAAAAGAAAAAAGGCCCGTTCCTGATAAGGAACAAGCCTATCAAACTCCACCAACTTCATCGCTTTCAGCGGACGACAACGCCGCTCACACCACATCGACCTCCTCACTCACCATGCACCCCGGCGAAAATGTACCTGGCTCAATCGAGGATAAACATCTTCCCCAATCCGACACCACCGAACAGCCCACACAGGAAGCTGAAAATAACCTACGGGGTGCCGACATCGATCAAACCATAACCACACCACAGCCCGAAGATGCCCCTGACAGGATGACGCTGGGCAACGTGGAGATAATCATAAACCCGCAGGATGAAGAAGACTAAGGCTATTGTTTGGGCTTGGGAACCTCCACCAGGGCATGCTCGAGCACCTGATCCATGTGTTCCACCAACACTATTTTCACCTTGCGCTTAACATTTTCGGGAATCTCCCTCATATCCTTTTCGTTTTCGGCAGGGATTATGACCTTGGTGATCCCCGCCCTATGGGCTGCCAATACCTTTTCCTTTAAACCGCCGATGGGTAGCACCCTGCCCCTTAAGGTTATTTCGCCCGTCATGGCAACATCGCTGCGGGCCGGTATTCCGGTCAGCGCCGAGATTATGGCCGTGGTCATGGTAATGCCAGCCGACGGGCCATCCTTAGGTATTGCCCCTTCGGGGATGTGCACGTGAATATCGGTATTGTTGTAAAAATCGGGATCTATGCCAAAATCCCGCACCTTGGAGCGTATATAGCTGAATCCGGCCTGCGCCGATTCCTTCATGATGTCGCCCAGTTGGCCGGTGAGCACCAGCTTTCCGGTACCCGGCATATGTATGGCCTCTACCAGCAGGGTCTCCCCGCCCACTGCAGTCCAGGCCAAACCGGTAACAATACCGGCCTGATCGTGCTGCCCCGCTTTCTCATAGCGGTATATGGGAACGCCCAGATAGCGCTTCAGGTTGCCGCCGGTTATCCGAACCCGCTGCTGATTGGTTTCCAGTATCTGCCTGGCTGCTTTTCGACATATGGTGGCAATCTGCCGCTCCAGATTGCGCACTCCGGCCTCCCGGGTGTAGTAGTTTATTATATCCCTGATAGCCCGCTCGGGTATTTGAACGCTTCCCTCTTTTAGCCCGTGTTCCCTTACCTGCTTTGGAATAAGGTAACGGGAAGCGATGTGCAGCTTTTCCTCCTCGGTATATCCGGAAATATGGATGACTTCCATGCGGTCCAGCAAGGGTCTTGGTATGGTCTCAAGGGTATTGGCGGTTGTCAAAAACATCACCTTGGACAGGTCAAACGGCACTTCCAAATAGTGGTCTCTAAAAGCGAAATTCTGCTCCGGGTCCAGCACCTCCAGCATGGCGGAAGCGGGATCTCCTCGGAAATCGCTGCTCATCTTATCTATCTCATCAAAGAGAAATACGGGATTCCTGGTACCTGCCTGTTTTATGGAGGCTATAATCCGGCCGGGTATAGCCCCCACGTAGGTCCTTCGATGGCCGCGGATCTCGGCCTCGTCCCTCACGCCGCCCAGGGACATCCTGACGAATTTCCTATTGAGGGCCCGTGCGATTGACCTGGCAATGGAGGTTTTACCCACACCGGGCGGCCCTACAAAACACAGTATGGGACCCTTCATCTGCTGGGTCAGTTGATGCACCGCCAGGTACTCCAGCACCCGTTCCTTTACCTTCTCCAGGCCATAGTGGTCTTCATCCAGTATTTTGGCGGCCCTTTTAATGTCGGTATTATCCTCGGTCTCAACATTCCACGGCAGTTCAACAAGCCAATCCAAATACGTCCGTATAATCCCTATTTCAGGCGAACCCTGGGGCATTCTAGACAGCCTGTCCAGCTCTTTCATGGCCTTCTCATATGCCTCTTCGGGAAGCTGTGCCTCTTCTATTTTTCGCCTGTATTCATCAACCTCTTCGCCTATACCGTCCTTCTCACCGAGCTCCTTTTGTATGGCCTTGAGCTGTTCCCTCAAATAGTATTCCCGCTGGAGCTTGTCTATCTGTTTCTTTACCCGCTGATTGATCTTTCTCTCAATTTCCAGAATCTGAATTTCCCTGGTCAATATTCCATACAGCTTCTCCAGCCTATCCCGCGGATCAAACGCCTCCAAAATGCTCTGCTTGTCCTCTATCTTGACCAGCACGTTGGCGGCAATGATATCAGCCAGCTGGCCGGGCTTTTCAACCGCATTGACCGATATGAGCGTATCGGGAGATACACGATTGCCAAGCTTTACATAGTCCTCAAATATATCCAGCATGCTCCGCATCAAAGCCTCTTGTTCGAGATTGCCCGGCTCAGGACCAGTTTCCTCAATCTCCTCAATCTTCACCTCAAAATATGGATCGGTAGATATGCACTCAACTATACGGCCACGCCTCAGCCCTTCCACCAAAACGCGTATAGTATCTCCGGGCAGCTTGAGAAGTTGCTTTATTTTGGATACGGTACCTACATGGTATATATCGTCAAAGCCGGGATCATCCATCTTTGCGTCCTTCTGGGTGACCAGGAGCAATTCCTGATCGTTTATCATTGCCTCTTCCAGTGCCGCTATGGACTTCTGCCGCCCCACGTCAAAATGCAGCACCATATACGGAAAGACCGTCAATCCCCTAAGCGGCAGGCAGGGAATACGCCTTAATTTCTTCCCGGCCTTCCTCCTTGGCCTGCCCTTTTTCTTCTCAGCCGCTTTTTCGGCCATACTATTATCTCCTCCAAATCTGCAAAAAATACTACACCTTTATTTTATACTTCTTCTTGATTTTTAAATTATATAATAACTGAATAAAAAATCAAGCTATAGCTGTCCCATTCCATAAATACCACCTTATATAGGATGCAAAACGCCAAAGCCTATTAAGCTTGCAATAAAAAAACCGGGATGTGTGGTCCCGGCCCCGGCTATTTTGCCGATGCGCTTAAAAGCCCGGCTTGATGCGGTACTTTCGTGACGCCGGCATTATCTTCTCCCTGATACATAGCGTGCTCTATGGCCTGCTCGATCCTCTCCACGGGAATGATCGATATGCTGTAGTTCTTGAAAGATTCCTGCCAGTTTTCCATCGGGATTATCACCTTTTTTACGCCGGACTGAATGGCCGCTTCTATCTTGGCAGCTATGCCGCCCACCGGTTTTATCGCTCCCAGTATAGATACCTCGCCCGTCATGGCTACCCTGCCATCCACAGGCTGCCCCGTTATGGCCGAATATACCGCCACCGCCATGGCAACTCCCGCTGAAGGACCGTCTACAGGAATACCGCCGGGAAAATTGAGGTGTATATCGTAATCCCGGGGATTTACGCCCAGCCATTTCTTGACGGCCGTCAGCACGTTCTCAACCGAATCCCTGGCGGTGCTCTTCCGGCGCATTCGCTTGCCTTCAGAGCCCATCTCCTCT
>Ga0134096_1001727_pt1 | contig 16290 bp, 12 predicted proteins | sample 7_2taG_FD_94448 | JGI IMG/M metagenome (GOLD analysis project Ga0134096, IMG submission 94448) | Switchgrass degrading microbial communities from high solid loading bioreactors in New Hampshire, USA - 7_21_20_110_A3 metaG | ecosystem: Engineered > Bioreactor > Semi-continuous > Anaerobic >... | reverse complement strand
CCATCCCGAACACAGAAGTTAAGCTCTCCAGTGCCGATGATACTTGGGTGGAAACGCCCTGGGAAAGTAGGTCGTTGCCGGATTTATATAAAAGCCTTGTGGTTATCTGCCGCAAGGCTTTTTTGCATGGGTGACAGGGGACGGTTCCCTGGCCTACAGTGGTTACGGGAGACGCTTCTATGGCCTATTATTCAGCTTTGCTGGTTAACCATTTTGTTAGTTTCTCTTCAGATAGTTTTTAAGATACTCTTTATTCGGAAATCCAATTTCTTTTATCATTTTAACTTTTAACTTTCGTTTTGTTAAAAATTCTAAACCTTTATCCATTGTTGTATTTGGATGGGCATAAATATCTTTATCAATTTCAATAGCTTCATCCACGATGTATAAATAACCGTATTCTTTTCCATTGTGAAAAATCAAATTCTCATCATCAACAGCAAGCAATGTTGGTTTATGGGAAAAGGCTATTGCTAATTACTTCCATTGCGTAATTGTACTACCTTCTTCAAGAGTTTCAAATACCTTATTTGAACCATGATACCATATCCCTTGAACTTTGACGGTAAACTCCATTTTTTCTCCTCCGATATAGGACTCTACATTGCAAGACAGGGGACTGTTCCAAGTCATGTAATTTAAATACTATTTTATCATTAAATTACCCGATATGTAATGTAAAGCAATATTATTGGTTTGATGTAATACTAATGTATTCAGTCCCTTGAATTAAGTCATTCGTAGCCAGTTTCAAGGAAAATTCCCCTGAAGTAGTTATTTTCAAATCTTTATAATGTACCTTTTTTTCCACGTGGTTCATTGAGATTTTTAAAGTTCATATATGCATCTCGATGTCAGTATTGAAAATTCGAGTGGTTAAACCTTTTGACATGAAACGGCTGTTTTACCAACTGTAAAGGGCTATTTATCTAATATTATATATTACTTTCCGAAGTATCCCTTAAAAATGTCATGGAATATAGTGCCATGTGATATGGTGACACAGAACCGTCCCCTGTCACCTTATAGTTGACATAAATACAACTGAATTGATATTATTGGAATTAGGAACCAATTAGCCAAGGAGTGATATAATTTGCACAGGAAAAGGAATCTGGTATTATATACTGTTATATTTCTTTTTTTATTTTCAGGATGTTCGGTAACCGGGAAAAATACTGATGAAAAATATAAGGAGTCAGTGTTGTACAATACGGCCGGAAAAGAAAATGAGGTAAGTGAGCAATATAATGCAGATGTATCGCAGGATCCAACTGGTGCAACTGATGCGGGTGATGCCGCTGATGAAACGGTTTCAGCTCCGGAATCGGTTACTGTTTCGGCTCCGGGTCAGGATTCTGATTCCTCTGTACTGAGCCCGGAACCGGGAAAATATACGATATCTCAAAAAGCACAGACGATTTATACCGATCGTGCTGCTGTATACATTGAAGCTAATATATTTTATCCGGAAAATTTCGGAGACATTGTTGAATATACATTGGATCTGATAGAACAGGAGACGGGTCTGAAATTTTCACCGGACAAAAAACTTCTTATTCATGTACAGCATGAAAATACTCCCCGAGGGTCCGAAAACGGTATAAAGATTCAGCCCGAGGACGTTTTATCCAGTAACATTGCCGTTATGTTTCATGAACTGTCACACACAATCCAGCTGCAGACATGTGGTTACCTGGGAGTAAGTTCGATTACGGAAGGCTTTGCGGTTATGAATACAATGAAGATGATAAAAAAATCAAAACTGCCTGCCCTGCATGATGTGTTTTTTAATGAAAGCTACCTGGAAAATGAAAGCCAAATGCTGGCCGATCCTGAAACTTTCATTATGAATGTCCAGGGAGATGATGCATATTCGGCCGGATTCAGGTTTGTATACTACCTGGAGGAAAAATACGGCAGCGATATCATGACAAAAATATTCAGGAAAATCGGGGAATTATACCCATACGGCGGATACAGCACTGACAATCTTTCCGGTATAATAAAGAACCAGACATCGGAGAATGTTTTCCAGGACTTTGCAGAGTGGTATGAACGCAATCGAGAAATGTTTATCAGGTCTAATCCCTTAGTAAGTCTGGAGAACGCTGACTACGTGGAAATTTTCCCCATTTACAATGAATATGAAAAATCATATATAATACCTGCGTTTACATACAGGGACAGTATCACCCTTGATTTTGCCAACGGATTTGCGTACCTGCAGCAGTTGGGGATAAATAATATAAAAGGAATTTATGCATTTGTTGAATCTGAAGGGAAGCATACGCTTTCGTTCTATAATGCGGCGGATGAACTGATTCATACCGAACAGATTGATAATTCGGCGGACAGGACGGATATTGACGGGGCGGTAAAAATAATAATAACGGGTGACGGTTCTCCGATTAAGATTTATCCTAATCTGGAATTGATGATTGAGAATTAAAAAATGTTTGGTTCAGCGTCACTTAACAAAGAAGTGACGCTGAATCAATGAAACAAAAGCGCTGAAACCGGAACCAGACATCTCAAATCAGTACGGTACCCTGGAAAACAAGTTCTGCATCTCCAGTCAGAATTACCGTATCGTCTGTGTATTTTACCGTTAAATCGCCGCCTTTAAGTATAACCCGGATTTCTTTACCCTTGGGCAGATATCCGTTCAGCGTGGCGGCTACAACCCCTGCGCATGCACCGGTTCCGCAGGCCATTGTTTCACCGCTGCCACGTTCCCAGACCCTCATTTTAACGGTTTTTTCATCAAGTATCTGTACAAATTCGGTGTTTACGCGCTGAGGGAAGAACGGATGATTTTCAAACATCGGGCCTATTACCTCGAGATCTATCGTATCCACGTTGTGATGGAAGACAACGCAGTGCGGGTTTCCCATTGAGAGGCAGGTGACCTGGTATTCGGTATCGCCAACCCGGAGAGGATATGCAATTACCGCGTTACCCGTCTGTTTAACCGGGATCCTTTCGGGCTTAAGCACGGGGCTTCCCATATCAACCGAAACCCTGGCCACTTTGTCATCCTTCGTTACCAGCGACAATGTTTTTATGCCGCTGAGGGTTTCAATCCTCAGTGTCTTTTTGCGTATGCCTTTTATGTCGTACAGGTATTTTCCCACGCAGCGTATTGCATTGCCGCACATGTTGCCTTCGCTTCCGTCGAGGTTGAACATTCGCATTTTTGCATCTGCAATATCCGACGGGGATATAAGGACTATACCGTCTCCGCCGACCCCGTAATGGCGATCGGACAGGTATACCGACAGCGATTCGGGTGAAGAGACCGTCTGGTCGAAACAGTCTATATAAATATAATCGTTTCCTGCGCTCTGCATTTTTGTAAACTTGAGTTTCAGGCGTTCGCTGCGCATATTCCTGATATCCACAAGTTCGGTATTAATTTCGCTGTACCGGCTTAACAGGCTGTCTGCCAGTGCCATTGCAGTATCTACCGAGGTTAGGCATGGTATACCAAGGGAAACCGCCTTTCGCCTGAGTTTTACGCTGTCACGCGCAGGAATGCGGCCTTTTGATGATGTGGAGAGAATGTATTTTACTTTCCCGCTGTCCAGCAATGTGCTGCAGTTGTCGTCCCCTTCATGTATTTTCCTGACGGTTGTGACCGAAAGCCCGATTTTCCTCAGGACCTCGGCCGTACCTGCCGTTGCGTATAAAGTGAATCCAAGCACATCAAATTTCTTGGCCACATCCATGATGTCATTCTTGTCCGAATTGCGGACGGTAATCAGGATTCCGCCCGATTTATACATTTTATAGCCTGCTGCGACAAGCCCTTTATACAGCGCTTCGGACAGGTTTCTTCCGATTCCCATCACTTCGCCGGTGGATTTCATTTCGGGACCCAGCTGGGTATCCAGGTCCATCAGTTTTTCAAAGGAGAATACCGGTACTTTGACTGCTGTGTAAGGAGAAGTTTTGTATATTCCGCAGCCATAGGGCATATCCCTTAATTTTTCACCGAGGCTTACCCGCATTGCCAGATCGACCATCGGAACGCCGGTGATTTTGCTAAGAAACGGCACAGTACGCGATGCCCGCGGGTTTACCTCTATTACATATATATCATCATCCTTGACGATGAACTGTATATTTACTATTCCTATAACCTTTAAGCCTTCACATAGTTTCTTTGTTATATCTATCAGTTTCTCCGCGGTATGGTCATAAATATGTGTCGCGGGGTAAACTGCGATGCTGTCGCCCGAATGTATGCCGGCGCGTTCAATATGCTCCATAATTCCGGGTATCAGCACGTCGGTACCGTCATAAATGGCATCCACTTCTATTTCCCTTCCGGAGATGTACTTGTCAATCAGCACGGGATTCTCAATACCCTGGTTAAGTATTATCTGCATATATTCATCCACATCGGCATCCGAAAAGGCTATGATCATGTTCTGACCGCCAAGCACGTATGAAGGGCGGAGCAAAACCGGGTAACCCAGCTGCTGGGCTGCGGTTTTGGCTTCCTGCAAAGTACGGACTGTAAATCCCTTGGGACGCAGCAGGTTTAGTTTTTCCAGCAGCGCATCAAAGCGCTGCCTGTCTTCGGCCATGTCAATACTGTCGGCGCAGGTTCCTATTATGTTGATGCCTTTATTTTTCAATGTTTTTGTGAGTTTAATGGCGGTCTGACCTCCAAATGCCACTACAACGCCAATGGGTTTTTCCTGTTCTATGATATTCAGCACATCTTCAGGATACAGCGGCTCAAAATACAGCCTGTCGGACATGTCAAAGTCGGTGGATACCGTTTCGGGATTGTTGTTGATGATTACAACCCTGTAACCCAGTTTTCGCAGCGCATTGGCGCAATGAACCGCGGCATAGTCAAATTCAATACCCTGTCCAATCCTTATAGGGCCTGAGCCGAGAACGATAACGGTATCCCTGCCGTCCGTGTTTTCGACGTCTGCCTCGTTTTCACCGCCTGCTTCAGTCAGATTGTAAGCGGAATAAAAATAGGGAGTCTGTGCTTCAAATTCTCCTGCGCAGGTATCCACCATCTTGTAGACGGGAGAAACCGAGAAACCGGGATCGTGACCTGTTATCGTACGTATTGCATTATCGGTATAACCCAGCTTTTTGGCAATTATATATTCTTCAAAGGATATTTTTCTATGCTGGATTGAATTTTCAAAGCGTACCAGGTTTTCTATCTTGTAAAGAAACCAGCGGTCTATTTTTGTCATTTGGTACAATTCATCCACGGTGATATTTCTTTTCAACGCTTCATATATCATGAAAAGCCGCTCATCGGTGGCTTCCTTTATGCCTTTCAGCAATTCTTCAGTCGGCATCCGGGAAACTTTCGGAAGGCTCAATGTATCCGTGGAAAGCTCCGCGCCACGAACTGCTTTAAGTAGTGCAGCCTCAAAACAGTCGGCAATGGCCATTACCTCGCCGGTGGATTTCATCTGGGACCCCAGGCTTCGTTTTGCGTAAACAAACTTGTCGAAAGGCCATTTCGGAAGTTTTACCGTAACGTAGTCCAACGCGGGTTCAAAGGCCGCATAGGTATTGCCGGTAATGGCATTTTTTATTTCGTCCAGTCTGTATCCTATGGCAATTTTGGCAGCCACCTTTGCAATAGGATACCCGGTTGCCTTTGAAGCCAGCGCAGACGAACGGGAAACACGGGGATTTACTTCAATAACGGCATATTCAAAGGAATCGGGATTAAGAGCGAACTGGCAGTTACAGCCGCCTTCCACGCCCAGTGCCGAAACAATTTTCAGCGATGCACTGCGCAGCATTTGGTATTCCTTGTCAGACAAAGTTACGGCAGGAGCAATGACTATACTGTCTCCTGTATGTATACCCACAGGATCCATGTTTTCCATTGAACATACGGTTATGGCATTGCCTGCTCCGTCGCGGATAACTTCGAACTCAATTTCCTTCCATCCTGCAACGCTTTTTTCTATCAGGACCTGGTGAATTGGGGAAAGGGACAGGCCGTTTTTTACAATCTCCACGAGGTCTTTTTCATTTTCCGCAATACCGCCGCCCGTTCCGCCCAACGTAAAAGCAGGCCGTACTATGACCGGATAGCCTATTCTCTGGGCATGATAAACTGCTTCTTCGCATGTGTTAGCCACTTCCGACGGAATACACGGTTCACCTATTGAAAGCATGGTTTCCTTGAACAACTGCCTGTCTTCAGAACGCCGGATACATTCGGGCGAAGACCCCAGCAGCCTTACACCGTGTTCATCAAGGAACCCGTCCCGGGCAAGCTGCATGCAAAGGTTAAGTGCTGTCTGGCCGCCCAGTCCGGACAGAATGCTGTCGGGTTTTTCCTTTTCGATAATCCTTTTTATTGTGGTTACTGTAAGCGGTTCGATATATATTTTGTCCGCCATTGAAGGATCGGTCATAATGGTGGCCGGATTTGAGTTTACAAGTATTATTTCAACTCCTTCTTCGCGAAGCGCCCGGCAGGCCTGGGTTCCGGCGTAGTCAAATTCCGCGGCCTGGCCGATTACAATCGGACCGGAACCCACCACCAAAACCCGCTTAATGTCATTGTTTTTTGGCATGATTAACCTCCATCAGTCTGATAAATTCATCAAACAAAAAGTCGGTATCCTTTGGGCCGGCACAGGCTTCGGGGTGAAACTGCACCGAAAAGGCCGGCATGTTTTTATAAATAAGTCCTTCATTGGATGAATCGTTGACATTGATGAACCATTCATCAGCAACCGAGGATTTGATGCTTTCAGAAACAACGGCATACCCGTGGTTCTGGGATGAAATATACACTCTGCCGTTTTCAGTATTCCGTACAGGATGATTTGCTCCCCTGTGGCCAAATTTCAGCTTCCTGGTCTGAAAACCGTTAGCAAGGGCCAGAAGCTGGTGCCCGAGACAAATGCCCATTGTTGGAATCCGGTATGGAATCAGTGCCCTGAGCGTATCAATCACTTCGGTATTATCCTTCGGATCGCCGGGCCCGTTTGTCAGGAAAAGCCCATCGGGATTAATGCTCAGGATTTCATTCACCGGTGTATTGTGCGGAAGCACATATATATCACAGCTGCGTCTGAGAAGTGAACGCAGGATGTTTTCCTTGACACCGAAGTCAAGCAATGCTATTCTGTAGCGCCCGTTGTTGTAAATGCAATGGGCTTTCCTGGTACTGACCTTCTCCACGGGTTTTTCAATGCGGTAGTTTTTTATTGCTTTCATATCCACCCTGCTTAAGTCATCGGTAATCATTCCGTTCATTGTTCCGGAGCGGCGAAGTACCCTGGTGAGAGCCCGGGTGTCAATGCCGTACATGCCCACAATGCCATGCCGTTTCAGAAAAGTATCGAGATCATACCTACAGCGGAAGTTTGACGGGGTATTGCAGTATTCCCTTACAATATAGGCGGATACACTGATTTTTTTGCTTTCTGCATCTTCAGGCATAACCCCGTAATTGCCTATCAGCGGAAAAGTCTGAACCACCGCCTGACCTGTGTAGCTTAAATCGGTCAGTGTTTCGACGTATCCGGTCATTGCTGTGGTGAAAACCACCTCAGCAATTATTTCCCCCGATGCACCAAAAGCTTCGCCTTCAAAAATCATTCCGTTTTCCAGGATAAGGTACCTTTTCATGTGTTACATCCCTCCGGTTAATCCGGTTCATAGTTCAAAACAGTTTTTGCAGGTTCCGTCACTGATGCTTGTTTTGTACTCTCCCGTGAAACAGGCAGTACAGTATTTTTTTCTTCCTGTATTATCCGCAAGATAAGGAAGATGTTCAGTTTTTAAATATCCCAGGGAATCAACGCCGATTATCCGTGCTATTTCGTCCGCTTTATACTTACATGCAATGAGGTTTTCCGTTGAGTCGATATCCGTACCGTAATAACATGGGTTTACAAAAGGCGGAGCGGTAACGCGGAGATGAACTTCCTTTGCACCCGCATCACGCAGAAGTTTCACTATCCTTGCGCTTGTGGTGCCGCGAACAATGGAATCATCCACGAGTATGACACGTTTTCCGGAAATTGTGGCACTGATGGGATTCAGCTTTATTTTCAGCAGTTCTTCCCGCATTTTCTGAACGGGAGATATAAACGTCCGTCCAACGTATTTGTTCTTGATAAAGCCAGTGCCGTAAGGGATATTGCACTCATTTGCATATCCGATTGCCCCGTCGATGCCTGAATCGGGTACGCCTATCACAATGTCTGCGTCGACAGGATGATCCTGTGCAAGGAAAGCACCCGCACGAAGCCTTGCCTGGTGTACCGAGCATCCGTCTATTACAGAATCAGGCCGGGCAAAGTATATGTATTCAAAAATACACAGTGCTTCTTCTGCCTTATTGCAGTTATCATCTATTGAGCGAACGCCGTTCTTGTCAAAGACAACAATTTCGCCGGGACGGATATCCCGTATGAAATGAGCATCTACGGCATTCAGCGCACAGCTTTCCGAGGCAATCACGTATGTACCGTCATCGGTAACCCCATAGCAAAGCGGACGGAACCCGTGCTTATCACGGACTGCCAGCAATTTGTCCTCCGTCATCAGGATCAGGGAATAGGCTCCTTCCAGTGTATCCATTGCAGAAAGCACCGCGTCTTCTATTTCATGTTTCCGTATACGTTCGTTTATGATTACATAGGATATAACCTCGGTATCACTGGTGGTATGAAATATGGCGCCATCCATCTCCAGGGCCCGGCGTAACCGGAAGGCATTGACGATATTTCCGTTATGCACAATGGCCATGCTGCCTTTAAGGTGCTTTACAACAAGCGGCTGGGCATTGGTTCTGCCCGAATTCCCGGTAGTGCCGTAACGCACATGGCCTATTGCCATATTGCCAGATCCCATCGAATCAATTGTTCTTTCTGAAATTACTTCATGGACGAGTCCGGTATCCTTGTGCAAAAAAATCTCATGACTGCTGCTTACTGCTATCCCGCAGCTTTCCTGACCCCTGTGCTGAAGGGCATACAGCCCGTAATATGTCAGCAGTGCAACATTCTTTTTTTCGCTGCTGTATATACCGAAAACTCCGCATTCTTCGTGAATTTCATGCATTTACTTTCACACCCTGACGATAGTAATTCTTGCAAACTGCGGTTGTATATTCAGTACACTGAAAAACATTAACCACCGTTTTCCGAAAACCGCATAAAAAAACAAAGGAGTCCACACGCTTACACGTGCTAGAACTCCTTTGTTCTAACTATTATTACTATATACTTTCGATGGATGATTTGTCAATATAAATGAAATCCGTGAAAAGGTTTACCTGTCGCCCTGCCCGGCCGGAAATTTGCTGATATATGCTTGACAACTGCATTTTAAATATGTAGAATACTTCAAACAGCAATTATAAATAATCTGAAAAAACAGGAAGGTATGCGGAAACCGCAAATCACTTTTATATGCGGTATTTTTATTATATGTTGTTCCTTATACATGAACAGGGTGATGTATTTGAACAGGGTAGAGAAATATTATTACGGTTACGATGAATGGGGGAGGCTGGAAAGGCACAGGGTTGAATTTGAGCTGACAAAAAGAGCACTGGACAGGTACATATCTCCTAATTCTTCGGTAATTGATGTCGGAGGCGGACCTGGCAGATACAGCATTTATCTTGCATAGAAAGGCCATGAAGTTACCCTTTTTGACTTGTCGGAAAGACTGGTCAAACAGGCAGAGGAAAATGCAAAAAATGCGGGGGTTGCATTAAAACAGTGCATTAGAGGTAATGCCCTGTACCTTGACCGGATTCTTCCCGATATTCAGTTTGACGCTGTTCTGTGTATGGGGCCTGTTTATCACCTGCTGGAGGAAAGTGAGAGAAAGCAGGCTGTTTTTTAAAATGAAAAGGGGGCATAAACGGAGTATTCAAGACTGGTCAATACGGATATCAGAGGAAGGGACTTTATGTTCCGTCAAAGTAGCCGGAGCGCTTTAGCTGCCGGCAGAAATATTATATAATTAAACCCTAAAGTTTTTGAAAAGATTAAGAATAGATTTAACTGCACCGTCAGGGACGGATTTGAAAGACATGAAATTTAAACTATTGGAATGTCAGCAAGGAGTGAATAATTTGAACAGACTGTTTATCGCTAATGACAAGGATCCACTGAGGATGACGCTGGATCTTCTTGAAACAATAAAACCGATTTCCGGAAGAGACAAAGGGATAAGCATCGGGATCAAACCCAACCTTGTCTGTGCTTCTCCTGCCAGTGAAGGAGCCACGACGCATCCGGAAATAGTGGAAGGTATCATTATATATCTTCGGGATCATGGTTTCAGGAATATAAGGATTATTGAAAGCTCATGGGTCGGTGACAGCACGAAAAGAGCATTCAGAGTGTGCGGATACGAGGATATTTCGAAAAAGTACAATGTTCCTCTGGTTGATCTTAAGGATGACACATTTGTGACAAAATCTTATAAAGGCGTCGAAATGAGCATCTGCAAAACGGTTTATGATTTGGATTACCTGATAAACGTGCCGCTTATAAAGGGACATTGCCAGACCAAGATAACATGCGCACTGAAGAACCTGAAGGGGCTGATACCCGATAAAGAAAAAAGAAGATTTCATACAATGGGTCTGCATAAACCCATTGCTTACCTGAATGCGCTGATTAAGCAGGATCTTATTATAGCCGACGGAATTTGTCCCGATCCATACTTTGAAGAAGGAGGAAGGCCTTTCAGGCTGAACAGGATTGTGGCAGGTTTTGATCCCGTTTTGGTTGACTCATATGCAGCGAAGGTACTAGGCTATGAGCCTGATGATATAAAATATATCAGCATAGCAAGAGATGAGGGAATCGGGAACTGCCTGAACGATGAAACCGAAACGGTCTATATTTATAAAAAGGATCCGTCGGAAAAAGACGAGCCCGGAATCGTCCAGAAGGATAAAAAATACCTGAAACTGATAGACGAAGCAGATGCCTGCTCGGCTTGCTACAGCAACCTTGTAAGTGCGATGGAAAAACTGAATGAAATGGGGCTTACCGACAGTTTTGCCGACCAGATTTGCATAGGCCAGGCTTACAGAGGTTACAGAGGATACCTCGGGATAGGGAACTGCACTTCCTGTTTTGAAAAACACCTGCCCGGATGCCCGCCTAAAGTTGATGACATTATAAAATTTCTGTCGGGTCTTCTCGGTGAATAATCTGCCGGAATTGAAACGATACCTGTTTCATTCGCGGCTTTGCCATGATTTGTATGGATGCTTTGCCAGGTAGGAATTTCGGTACCGGTAATCAAAAGTGACTTCTTCTCCTATGAAATCCGGTACCGGAAAGTCCTCTTCCACGTCGTTCAGTTCAATCTCCGCAACAACCAGGCCTTCATTCTCGTTAAGGAATTCGTCAATTTCCCAGGTAAAACCTTTGTATTCATATTTATACCTGTATTTTTCAATAACAGGTTTTATGCACATATTGTTTAGCAGTTCGTCAGCGTCGCTTACCGGTATTTCATATTCATACTCAGCCTGGGCGATGCCTGTACCCTGGCCTTTTATAGTCAAGTAAGCCCGGTTTTCAACAACGCGTACACGCACTGCAATCGTGGAATCCGTTGGCAGATAGCCCTGCTTTATAAGGATTCCATTTGACTGTTTTTTGAATGAAAGATCCTTTACCAGGAATTTTCTCTCAATTTCAGTGGCCATATTAACTCCGTCCGGTACATGATATTTGCTTATGTTGCCGCATTCCCGGGATTAAACGGTTTCTCCGGATAAAATCTATTATACCATAAATTTAAACTGCTTACCGGCAAATTGGAAATCGGCAATAAAAAATATTATAATAAACAATAGAAACTGCCTGTTTTTTCAAAATCCGGTTCTTCAAAGCTTCCTGTGACCGTAGTTTTTTGAGTGGAGCGGGGGATGGGGATGGATTTTTACGGGCGTGAATTCGTTTTTATGGGAAAAGATCAACAAAGCATAAATGCTTATGCATGGGATAATACGGAAAGGGCAAAAGGGATAGTGCAGATTTTTCACGGCATGTCGGAGCACGCCCTCCGCTATCAACATTTTGCGCTGTTCCTTAACCGGAATGGCTATGCGGTTTTTGCGGATGATCACCGAGGGCACGGGAAAACCGCAGGTAATACCGATAAGCTTGGTATAATAGGCAAGGACGGTTTCAATATGATTGTTGAAGATGAATATTGCCTTTTCCGTGTAATCAGGGAAAAATACCCCGGCATTCCTGTTTTTATACTGGGGCACAGTTTTGGTTCGTTTGTTGCCCAGGAATACATAACCCGATATGGGAATGAAATTTCAGGAGTTATCTTGTCCGGTTCCGCATTGCAGAAGGGAGTTGATATAGCTTTCGGAAGGCTGATAGCTTCTCTGCAGAAAAAACTTTTCGGAGAGGATAAAAAAGGAAAACTGCTGAGCCTGCTGAGTTTCGGAACGTATAACAAAAGAATTCCCGATGCAAAATACAGGTTTGCGTGGCTCACTACGGACGAGGAAGAAGTTGCCAGGTATGAAAATGATCCATATTGTGGTGCGGTCGCATCGACAGGTTTCTATTACTATATGCTGAAAGCCTTTAAGAGCATGTACTCCGATAAGAAGATCGGGCTGATACCTGATGAATTGCCTATATTAATCATTTCGGGCACTGAAGACCCTGTAGGTGCCTATGGGAAAAAGGTAAGGAAGCTGTACGAACTGTATGCAAAGCACGGGCTGAAAAACGTGCAGATGAAACTGTATCCGGGAATGAGGCACGAAATACTGAATGAAAGAAATAAACATGAAGTATATAACGATATACTGAACTGGCTTAATACTCATACGGGCAATTAGCTTTTTTCATAGTATAATCCGCTTTAATGCCGTAACGCCAGTAACATTAATTCCATCGGAACACCTTTCATACGTAATGCTATAATAACATATGCGGCCAATATCACGACAAGACCCGGAATAAATGCAGTAACTCCCGGAAAGAGCCTGGCAGAGCCAGACTTCAGTACCGGTTTAACTGATTTTGAAGTATTAAGCACAAACGCCCATATAAGGGCTGCCACAACAGCAGCACAGAACAAGGCGATAATAATCCACGAACCGATAGCAATTATCTTCTCAAATACCGACATGTTTTCCAGCATCATAAAATTTTCATTCAGCGGGTCTGAGCCTGACTGTATTGGCTGCGTATCGGAAGGAATTAGTCTTCCTGTTATAAAACTGAACAGTACTGCAAGAGCGTTATTGCAAAAATGTGCAAACATTCCGGCAAAAAGCGAGTCAGTGCGATAAACAATAAAACCGATCAGCATACCCAGCAGGAATGTACCGAGCAGTTTCTGAAAATCCATATGGAACAGTCCGAAAAGAAAAGCAGTAATCGTTATTGAAAAATAAGCGCCGAATTTTTCAAAACTGCGCTGAATAACACCCCTGAACATTACTTCCTCGCAAAGCCCTGCAGTTCCCCCGATCAACAGGATATTTACAATCAACGGGTTTTGACTGATGGGAAGTTCTGAAACCAATATCCTTCCGAATACGGATTTTATAATCCAGAGATTGAATATATTTATAACAGACACAAGCCACATTGAAAATACCATAATTGAGAAAATGATAAAAAGATTAAGGAAACTGACGGGATTCAGCCTTAAAACATGCCTGATGCTGTATTTTCTTACAGAAAGCAGCAAAAGACAAGGTAAAAGTATTATGACAAATTCAGTAATCAGTATACCCGTATTGAAGTTTTTACTCTGGACGTATGAACCGAGGGTTATAAGCAGTAAGGCAGCGACAGAGTACAGGATACCGGTCTCAATAAGACCGGGTGTTTTAGCATTTTCCGTCATGGTATTATTTATACCGTACATCTGAAATCACTCCAGACTGATCTTTGCTTCAATGCATAAGTATATCAGATTGGAGTGAAAAATAAAATGAAATTCTCAGTTATTACCTGATCACTCTTCTTGCGGTAAAATATGTCCTGCTGTAATACCCGGTTTTAAGCGATGAAATTTTTACAACATCCCCTGTTGACGGAGCATGTACGAATTCGCCGTTTCCGACATAAATTCCGACATGGTTTACCGTTTTTCCGTCAGCAGCAAAAAACACCAGGTCTCCATACTGAAGACTGTCTTTCGGCACATAAACTCCTGCTTTGGCCTGATCCCTTGAAACTCGTGGAAGCGATATCCCGATCTTGCCGTACAAAGTGTATACCAGACCTGAGCAGTCGTAACTGTTCGGGCCGGTTGCTCCCCACCGGTATGGTTTACCCATTTCTTTCGGTATAAGCATTTTCAGCTGCTCAATAAGGTAACTCCTGTTGTCGCCACGGGAGAGTAAACTGTATTTTTCAATATACTTCCCGTCAAATTTTTCATACATTCTTGCAACAAGTGCTATGGCCTCTTCCCGGGAAATATACCTTTTCGGCATAAAGTAGCCGTTGCCTGTTCCGTTGATTATTCCGGATTCGGTCAGGTACAATATTTCATTAATGGCCCAGTCCGAAATCTCATCCTGATCTGAAAAAACTCTGTAAGATGAACCTGAAAAACCTGTCTCGGGTTTTGCGGCTTTTAATGCGCGGTAAAGCATTACTGCAATCTCTTCGCGGGTTGCGGAATTGTTCGGGGCAAACCTATTGCTGCCCACGCCATATACTATTCCCAGTTTATTGGCTGCTATTATGTTTTCATTCTGTGTATCTGTAAACGGGTTTGAACCGGTTTCAGGAGTTACATTGCCGCTGAGAGACATGTAAAGCATAATAACCAGTTCACAAAATTCTTCCCTTGTGATATTTCCGGTATAATTGCCCGAAATCCTGTCTGTCAGCAAATTGTATTCACCGGCTTTTGCTATTTCCGCCTTCGCCCAGTCACTTGCTCCTGAAAAGTTTATATTCTGCTGTGCAAAGGATGATACACCTGTCATTAAACTAAACGATAACATTGCAGGCAAAAGAAGACGTTTGCCATATCTTCCGATCATTTTTGCTCCTTTCTCAATTATGACAATAAAAATAAAAGCCCGGTTAAGAGCAACAAAGAAACTACAATTATGTTAACATAATTACCGGGCATGTTTAATTACAATTATGTTACAAGTAAATAACAAGAATTTAATAAAAAATAAAATATGGAATAATATGGTATATATTATATTACAAATACAGTATTTCTCCGGGCTTAACTCTTACCGGCTGCCTGTCCACGCTTATCCATACATCCAGGGCGGAAAGATTCTGTACTATCTTCCTGTCGGCGCTGAATTTAAGGTTTTTCAGAGCATTGATGTAATCCACGATTTCAATGTTTGTTGCATACCATACAGAATCGTCGTAAGCAACGGTTTTACAGAACTCCTTTATCAGATCCCAGTTTTTTTCCCTGTCAAATTCAAAACTGTGTCCCCATACATAGAACAAAGTCAGTTGTTCCCACGGAGGCGTCCTTTTGAATAATTTACATTTCTCCAGAATATTCTCATTATGATGACATGTGGGATGCCAGATCAGGAAATTTGAAGGCAGTCCGAAACTATGAGTGGACACAACGGTTCTTGAGTATTCAATGCCAAGATAAGGCAATGTTTTTGCCAGGTCCTCGTTATAATCGCCGAAAGGATAGGACATTCCGCGGACCGGATAACCCACAAGTGTTTCAAGATTCTTTCTGTCTTCAATTATTTCCTTTATCAGTTCTTCTTTGGGTATCTGGGTAAGAAAAGGATGGGTAACAGCATGTACGGATACTTCATGGCCTTTGTACAGTTCTTTTATTTCTGATGCACTGACGAAAGGTCCTTTGTCAAAGTTACCTGAGTTTAAGTGAAAAGTGCCTTTAATACCGTATTCGTTGAATATGCTTACGAGTTCCCTGTCAAAAACCTGTCCGTCATCGTAACTCATTGTTAAAGCTTTTCTCTTGCCTCCGGGATAACAGAAACAAACTGTTTTCATGCTCATCATCTCCTTCAGAAAAGATTATACAAAAAAAATAAGCGGAATTGAATCGATTTAATTAAGGTATTATCATAAAATTATGGCAATTGGAATAGAAAACTCCATTTTGAAAAGCAGGTTAAGGTAAAAATTTGCTTTTTAAATATAATATAATGAATTGTCACCGCCGGGGTATAATTGACCCATAGCGCCGGACAGAAATTGACCCACACCAAACCAAACGGTTACCATAAAAGTGTGACGAAAACTTTTATGGGGGTGACCGTATGATAAGGAGTGG
>Ga0134096_1001713_pt1 | contig 16424 bp, 19 predicted proteins | sample 7_2taG_FD_94448 | JGI IMG/M metagenome (GOLD analysis project Ga0134096, IMG submission 94448) | Switchgrass degrading microbial communities from high solid loading bioreactors in New Hampshire, USA - 7_21_20_110_A3 metaG | ecosystem: Engineered > Bioreactor > Semi-continuous > Anaerobic >... | reverse complement strand
GTAACCGCGCAACTGGCCGTGTTTTCGCGACTTCCGCCTCTCTGCTTTGCCCACCGTGTCCGGCTTGCCGCGCCGATCTGCGCCCCCGCACCGTTTACCGGAGGCCGTTTTCTCCCCGTCTCCGAGACAAACCAGGAGTTGGTTAACAGCATCGCGAGGGTTGTCCAACCCCAGGCCGGACGTTCCGAAACCGGGCGGCGTAGATAGTTAACAGACGCAGCAACATGCTGCGTCGATCCCCTCCACCAGACGGCGTTTCGACCGCAGAGCGGAGATCGTCGTGGGTGGTTTCCGAAAGGACACCGCTCATGCGCGAACGCGACGCCGCGCTCGATCAATCTATCCGTGAGGTCGCCGCCATTCTCGGCGATGCACTCGTGCGCCTGATTTTCACGAATCCCACCCTCCAGCCAGTTGACTTCTCAGAGACAGAGAGCCCTCATGTGACTGCTGGTTAACGCCATGAAGACAGACACCCAAATCCGTGAGGAGATCGAGGGCCTCCGGCACCTCACCACCGGGCAGTTGAAGGAGAAGTACCGCGAGGTGTTCGGCGAGGAGACGCGCTCGAATCACAAACAGTTCCTGTTCCGGCGCATCGCCTGGCGCATCCAGGCCAACGCTTGGGGCGGCCTGTCAGAGCGCGCCCGCCGCCACGCGCTGGAGATCGCCAACGACGCCGACCTCCGCATCCGGGCCCCCAAGAACTTCCTGCGCGAGCCTGCCGACAACGGCCGCACAGCGGAAGCGCGTGTGAAACCGTCGCTCGATCCTCGCCTGCCGCTGCCCGGCACGCCGCTCATCCGCCGCTACCAAGGCAAGGACATCATCGTCCACGTTCGGCCGGATGGCGGGTTCGAGTGCAACGGCAGAATCTACAAGTCGCTGAGCCGCGCGGTGACCGAGGCGACCGGCACGCGCTGGAATGGGTTTGCGTTTTACGGCTTGGGGCACCGGCCGGGAGTCAAACATGGCGAACGGGAATAACGGCAATGGCGCGCCGAAGCCGGTCCGCTGCGCCATCTACACGCGGAAATCGACCGACGAGGGACTGAACCAGGACTTCAACTCGCTCGACGCGCAGCGCGACGCCGGCGAGGCCTACATCCGCAGTCAGGCCGGCGAAGGCTGGACTCTCGTGCCGGACCAGTACGACGACGGCGGCTACACCGGCGCCAACATGGACCGCCCGGCGCTGCGCCGCCTGCTGGCCGACATCCAGGCCAAGAAGGTCGATTGCGTCGTGGTCTACAAGGTGGACCGGCTGAGCCGTTCGATCCGAGACTTCGGCAAGATCATGGAGATCCTGGAGAAGCACGGCGCGACGTTCGTCTCGGTCACGCAGCAGTTCAACACGACCACCTCGCTCGGTCGCCTCACGCTGAACATCCTGCTCTCCTTCGCGCAATTCGAGCGCGAGATCATCTCCGAACGCACCCGCGATAAACAGATCCTGGCGCGGAAGCGCGGCAAGTGGACCGGCGGCCACCTGCCGCTCGGCTACGACCTGGAGGACGGCAACTTGGTGATCAACGAAGCGGAGGCCGCCCGCGTGCGCCAGATATTCGAGTGGTACCTGGAAGGCCATTCCGTCCATGGCATCGTGGCGAAGTGCGCGGACCTCGGTTGGCGCAACAAGGAGTGGGCGACCAAGGAGGGCAAGACGTTCGGCGGCCACCCGCTGCGGAAGTGCCACATCTACACGATGCTGGCAAACCCGCTGTACGCCGCGCGTATCCGGGCCGGCGACGAGCTGGTGGCGGCCACGCACCCGCCGATCATCGACGATCACACCTTCGATCTGGTTCAGCAGAAGCTGAAGGCGAACACGCGCAACCCTGGCGGCGAGCACCGCCCGAAGATGGAGGCCCTGCTGCGCGGGCTGCTCTACTGCGCGGCTTGCGGCTCGCCCATGTCACCGAGCTACTCGTCAAATAAGACCCGACGGTACCGTTACTACGTCTGCCTCCGCACCATGCAGCGGAACGGCGATGGGTGCGCCACGCGTGCCGTGTCGGCGCCTCTGGTCGAGGAGGCGGTCATCGAGAGCGTGCGGCGGTTCGCCGCGAAACCCGAGGTCGTCGAGGCCATCGCTCGGGCGGCGCGGCACCGGATGGCCGAGGAACTGGGCAAGTATCGTGACGAATTGAAGGCGGTGAACATCCGTGTCCGTAATGCCAAGTCCCAACTCGCGCGCGCGAAAAACCCGGACGCCGAGCGGGAGGCCGCACTCCGCGAAACCGTCGCGGCGGGCGAGGCCCGGGCGGAAGAACTGCGCCGCGCCGTGGAACGCGGCGAGAGGCTGAGGTTCGATGACGAGGTGGTGCGCCAGCGCATGGCGAGCTTCGATGACGTCTGGAAGACCATGACCATCCAGCAGCAGGCGGCGCTGCTGCGCCAGTTGATCGAACGCGTGGGCTACGACGCGCGCGGCGACAAGGTGAAGGTCACCTACAACTCGAATAGCATCCGGGAGTTCTGCAAGGAGGCGAAAAAGTGAAAGACCGCTGCGAAGACGAGATTCCGCTCAAACGGACGGCGCGCCAGGCCGCAGGCCGGCCGAAGAAGGCAGCCGCGCCATCGCCGCCGCGCATCCCGCGCATCACCCGTCTGATGGCGCTGGCGATCAAGTTCCAGGAGATGATCGACCGCGGCGAGGTGAAGGACTACGCCGACCTGGCTCGGCTGGGCTTCGTCACCCGGGCGAGGGTGACGCAGATCATGAACCTGACGCTGCTGGCGCCGGAGATCCAGGAGGCGCTATTGACGCCCAGGGAATTAGTTTGTCGCTCGATTTTTGAACACCATTTGCGGCGGATTCTTGGGTTGATAAACTGGAAAGAGCAGGCGACTGCCTTCGCCTCGACCTGCGAAATCGCTAAACATTAGTACTACTGGGTCATAAACGACTCGCCCCGCAAAATGGGCAGCATGGCAGCTGCCGGATCAGCCAGCCGGTGATTCTTTCCCGGATGCTCGCGATTGAACCCGCCTCATACCTCCGGTCCTGCCCCCGGGCTGCCCCGCGGCCGGTAGTCCGCCGGCGGCTCCGCTGCTGCCAGCTTGAGCCTCCCCGCACGCGCCGAGGGGGAAAAGGCTCCTTTCGGCCACCAGGAACCCATAGGCCGCAATGCACAGCGTCGCGTGATGATGAAACCCTCGCCACGAGCGGCCTTCAAAATGCCCCAGCCGGGAGCTCCTGCTTCAGCTCCAGATAGTCCCGCTCCACAATCCAGCGGTGCTTGGCCAGCCGCACCAGCTGTTCGAGCGTTGTCTCCGCCGGCAGGTTCGCCAACCAGTACTTGGTCGGCTCGGCCGACCCACGGGGCCACTCGGCCAGCAGCCACAGCTCCTCGTGCGGCTCAGCGCGCCAGTAGTCACGGTGAGCTGGCCGCACCCGCACTGCCACGAAGCGCGATTGGAGCTTGCGGTGGCTTCCCTCCCGCCAGGCAACCCGACGCAACGCCCCGCGGCCCGTCTCGATGACCAGCTCGCGCGCCGAACCCTCCACGCCGACCCCATACTGCAACCCCATCTCGGCCAGCCGCTCGCGAAACCGTGTGTCGGAGCCGTAGCCGGCATCGGCCAACACCACGCCGCACGGCAGCCCCGAATCCAAGGCCCGGGCAATCTGCGCGAGTGCAATCTCCGGCTTGGTCTGGAATTCGATCTCCTCCGGCACGCCGGCACGCCGTCGCCGCGCCCGGTCCTCGGCCCACTCCCGCGGCAGCGCGGTCAACTTCTCGTACGGCGTGCGGTAGTCGTCGGGGCGATAGTGGCGGCGGCGTTTGCCGCGCGCATCGACTTCCATCGTGGCGAAGCCGCAAGGCCGGTGGTAGTTCAGATAGGGATTCAGGTGCTCGCGGTAGAAGCCGTGGATCGGCTCGGCCCACTCGCTGCCGATGAGGCCGTAGCCCATGTGCTTGCGGACCACGGCGCCGTTCTTGCCTTCCACCAGCGCGTTGTCGGTCGAGCGGCAGGAGCGCGACTTGGTGAACTCCACCAGCAGCTTGTTCAGCATGGCGGCCACGCGGTGGTTGAGGTACTCCGAGCCGTTGTCGCTGTGGAAGCCCAGAATCCGGAACGGGTATTGGTCCAGGATCTCTTCCAGCACCGGGATCAGATGGTTCTCGCTGATGGCCTGGCAACAGCCCAGCACCTCCCACTGCGTCACCGTGTCCACGCTGTTGATGTGATACGGGCCGGCCTTGCCGTCCTGCTGGCCTTGATGCACCGTGTCCACGCGCAGATAGCCCGGCTTGCCCTGGGGATCGGGCCGCCGCCGTTCGGCGATCGATACGGGCTTGCCCTGGGTGGTCTCGACTCGCACCCGCCGGCGCCGGTAGGCCGCCGACCGCCGCAAGTTGTACAGGTGCGACACCGACAGCTGGGACAGGCGCTCGAACTCGGCCTTGCCAAAGACGGTGTACTCGCGTTGCAGAATACGGCGGATGGCCGGACCGCTCAGGTCCTCATGTGCGGCGTCGACCTGCGCCAGCAAGGCGATGTCGGAGGAGCGGTAACGGCGCGGGAAGCTCGGCCTGCGTGGCGGCAGCGGCCGGACCTCGCGCGTCTGGCTCCAGCGCCCGATCAGACGGGTGATCTGGGCCCGGCTGAGCCCTGTCAACTTGGCCAAGTAGGCCCGCACGACCCCTTTCTCGGCGCGGGTGCAGCGGTCGTAGCGCCGCGCCTGCAAGACCCGCTTCAGGAACTGATAGACGGCCGCCCTGCCCTGGCGGGCAAAGGTGAGCTGCCGGCTGCCCTGGAGAAACTCTCTCATCTGCTCAATGCTCAACTGCTCGGCTTCGTGCACCTGGAATGTCATTCACCTGAAGCATCGGCACTCACCGGCCTCCAGGCTCATCCCGCATTGGAATCGACATCCCTCTTCAGGCTCATCTCGCATTGGGAGAGTCTCCGGGTAATCACTCGGTCCGACATTTCGCTATAATCTTGGCTTCCCTTGTTCTTTCGCTCTGCGGGCGCCGGAGCGGACACGGAGCGCCGATATGCCTCAATTCAGAGAGACGCTGTCTCGAATCAGCACCTTTTGGGAGGCCTGCGCGCGGCACACGGCCCGCCAGACTTGCCGGACGGTACAGCACATTTACCTCTGCGATCCTTGCGCCCTGCGCTTGACCGAGAGGGCCTTCAACCACCGCCCACCGATCTACCATGGCGAGACTGTCACCGGATATTGCGGCCTGTGCAACGAACGCACCGATGTCACCCTGCGATTGTGGTTCGTGTGTGGGATCTGCTGGAACGTGATCATCGCCTACCAGAAGACGTTTGTTGCATCGAAGGAAGTGCTCGCCTTTTGGCAGCAGGCTCTCCAACCACAATTCCCGAACTTGCTGTGCGAGGAGAGGGAAGTAGTCCAGTTGACTCCTTTTGCGCACCGCACCAAGACCAAGAAGCAGTCGGCGGCTGAACTAGCTCTGCTCGACTTCTTGGTATCGGAGGTCGCGCCGGCGCGGAAGCCCGTCTTTCACATCGAATTGAAGACCGGCCCCGGCTCGATCGACGACATGAGCGAGTTCCAGTTGGATGTAAATGATTCCAACGACATCATCGGCGCGGTGAAGAACACGGGCCTTCCAGCGTACATCTTCCACTGCCAGGTGGTGCACGAGTACGAGCCCCCGACGCGTTGTAGCGTCGCGCGGGGGATGTGGTTTACCGATATCTGGACGCTGAAAGCCAACCAAAAGGACACGCGTCAGCGTCAGGGGGAGTATAAGAAGGCTAGCTACTACAAGACGGCAGCGTTCAAGCCTATCGACCAGTTCGTGGAGGAGTTGGTGACGCGCCGTTACGAGAAACTCGCGAGCCGGATCGGTGAACTCGCTTTAGATTGAGTAAGCAAGATCGAGGGCTTCTTCGACCGCGCGATCAACCGCCATTAGATCGGCGAGATCTTCCCCCACCTTGTCGGCGATCAGAAGAAGCTGCTCTTGGCATGGATATTTCAGTCGTCGCAGGTCCTGTGCATTCACTTGGGTATGCCCACTGAGGTTGCGGAAATATGCATCGGCGAACGTCGAATTGAGGAAGGCGGTAAGGCCGCGGGCCAGCGGCAGCGGAAGCCCGCGCCCATCCATATGGAAATAGTTCAGGTGGTTCTCGAAGCCAACCACGGGGCAGCAGACTTGATTGGGATCATAAAGCGCCGCGACGAGGCGCCGCCGCTCTTCCTTAGCAGTGAATCGCTTTACCACGACGTAAGTCTCACTCGGGACCAGAAGGTCCGCCGTTGCCTCCTCGTTGGTGATGGCCGTGGGTTTCCGCGGGTGCGGTTTGGGCCAGATCACGCGCCCAGCCTCGAGGTTGAAAGGGTAAATCAGAGGCACCGTCTCAGTCCCACATGTGGGACGCAAGAACCGACGAGCGCGGAAATCCACTACCCGGCCGGTTGAGACTGTCAACCGAAGATCCTGAAGGGTGCTGCCCAATTGTCCTGCAATATCGGCGGCTTTCCTCCCAGCATCGTCTGCAATCACATGTACGACCATGTCAGGATCGTGCGGATGGATTACATCTCGATACGGCACCGGCCAGATACGCAGGTTCGGGTCGAGGGGGCTGAGACTGCGAGAGATGATCACGGCGTCCGATCGGGAGTGGGTCTTTATGGCGTGGAAAACGAGGTTTTCTTGAAGGACACCGTCATCCCGGAAAGCCTCGGAACGGGACTCGTAGACGTGAATTCGGCGTAGAGCCATGCGGGAGAAAAAGTCCCGCCGGAATGCCCTGAAGTAAGGCCCGTTGCAGAAGCTCCGGGGAGTGATGGCCACGAGTTCGCCGTCTTGCTTGAGCAGTCGGGCTGCCAACGCCAAGAACCCGGCATACAGGTTGCTGACTTCGATGCCGGCGCCGCTCAACATCTTTCGTGCATCCGAGTCGCCGTTAATCTTGCGATAGGGAGGATTAAGAATAACGCAATCAAAGTCTGTCTTCGGCATGCGCGCGAATGGCAAGGCGCAAGCCATGGTGGCTGCTTCTATGAAATCCTGCCTGAGAACTTGGAACTCGAGCGCAATTCCGAACTCGACACAAAGGCTGGCGCAAACTTGCATCGTTCGCTCAAGCAACCTGGCTAGCCCGAAATCGATCTCGTACAGGGTTGCGCAAATCCGCTTTGGAGGCTCCGGCCGATTAGCAAGCTCCGCGATGACCGCTATCGAGAGGGAACCTATCCCGGCGCCAGGGTCCAGGAGGCTGATCTCTTTCTTGCCTTGAACGGCAAACATGCTGGCCATGAACTCTGCCACAGATCTGGGCGTGAAGAATTGACCGAGCGCGGCTCTGGATGTGGTATCCAGAGCAGACGAGATCTCCCCTCGTCGCCTGTCCAACTCGTCAACGAAATCTTTCCATCTCGCCGATAGGTGGGTCCTTGTCAAGGTCTGCCTCCCCATCGCAATTACAACATTTGGGTTGCACTTGTGCAAGCTAAGAAATAGACGGCGCGGTGGCTACCCGCAGTCCTCCAGGTTTCGATTGGAGACACCGGCGAAAAGGTTGCGCCAACTGGCATCGACAACGCCAGAGCCCCCTGCACCGCACCCGATTTCTTGAACGGTTTTTTCGATTATCACCATGCAGCAGCCTCGAGGGCAAGCAGCCTCTGACGAGCCTGCCGCGGGGATTGGAAACCGAGCCTTTCCAGCAGCCAGTGGTCGTTGTACCGCTGGCGGAATTCCTCAAGCGCTCCGGCCAGCTCCTCCAGCGTGGTGAAGTCTCTCACCCAAAGCAGCTGTTCCTTGAGGGTGCGGAGGAATCGCTCGATGCAGCCGTTGCCTTCCGGCTCCCGGACAAAGGCGGGCGAGGATTCGATGCCGAGAAAGGCGATCTCGGCCTGGAAGTCGTCGCTCATGAATTGCGAGCCGTGATCATGCCGGAGTCTGACGCCGCAAGCTATGTTTTCTGCAAAACCACCGAACTGTTCACGCACCGCCTGGCGGGCCGGTTCCAGCGCCTCAAACCGCGTGCCGCGCTTGGCGACGTGAATGCCCAGGCATTCCGCCGTGGCGTGATCCATCATGGCGAAGATGGCCACACGGCCTTCGGCCACGGTGAAGCCCACCGTGGCGTCGATGCCCCACATCTGGTTGGGCCGCTCGGCCAGGATCGTGCCCTCGTGGCGCTTCGGCTCGACCGGCTGCGGCTGCCGTTGCGGCGCCAGCAGGTCATTCTCACGCATCAGCCGCAGCACGCGCCGCATCGAGGTGCGCACCTCGCGCACCCGCAGCCGCGCCCACACCTTGCGGTGGCCTTCGCCGTGGAAGGGCGACTCCTGGATGGTGCGCCGGATCTCGACCAGGAGGTCGTCATCGCTATAGCGAGTCTTTGGGCCGCGCCGGGCAGGCGGCCGCGGGCAGAGGGGCCGCCGGCGCCGCTCGTAGAACGTCGACCGCGGCAGGCCCCACGCCTTCAGCACCCGAGAGGCGCCCGTACGTGCGACCTGTGGAGGCCGAGCGGGCGCGGCTCATTTCCTCGACCTCCACCGCAGAAAAGGCTTCTCGTCCTCCATGCGCCGGATGCGCTCGCGCAGCAGTTCGATCTCCATGGCCATCTCGGCGATGACTCTCTTCTGCCGCCGGCGCTGCTCGTCGAGCTGAGCCACTGGCCGGACTTTGAGCGCCTCAGCGCCAGCGGCCAGGAAGGCGTCGCGCCATTCGGTGAGAGTGGCAGCGGTGACGCCATCCTTGCGGCTCGTGGACTCCAGATCGGCGCCACAAAGCAGCTCCAGAACGACGCTTGCTTTGCGCTTGGCAGACCGCCGACCCTTGCCGCCGCAGCCGGTTTCCGCATCGCTCGCCGATCGCCCTCCGGGTCGCTGAGGCGGGCCCGGAAACCGAACGATTCGTGTTGGACATCTTTCACTCCTTGTATCGCAAATCAGTGTCCAACGAAATCGTGCTGCGGGAGACCCGGCGTGTCATACCGCGAGAGCATCCGGAAAGAACCTGTTCGACGGTGTCGCCCCCCAAGAGGAGCTTCGCCTTGTGTTTGCCATGGTACGATGTAGGTTCGGTTGTGCTCCAAGCCGCCCACCTGACGCTGCTTTGACGGGGTTCGTCCTGCTGCCACGAGCTACCTAACTCGTTGAGGTGATTATACATGGCACTCAAGCTCAAATACTTCTCTCACCCGGACATGTTGCGGCAGTTCGAGCCCGCCATTTTGGTCCAGATCTTGCAAACCGCCGAGAATTTCTTCGCCGCGAAGGGCTTTCCCATCCCGGCTCCCGGGAATGGCGGCGAGATCGACTACAAGGCCCTGGCCTCGATCCTTGCCGATCCAGATGAGGAGATGCCCGGCGATTTGGTCGATGGACTGCACCTGATCAGCGAGTTGGGCAACGAGGCCTATTTCGACGACCTGCTTCAGATGGCGGGCGAGGCGGGGATCGCGGTCGACGACGAGGTCACCCCTCATGACCTGGCCGCGCTGATCTGGCTGGCCCAGCCGCGGCTGCTCCAACAAAAGGACCAGGAGAGCAGCTTCGAGCGCCGGAAGACTTTCGAGAGCTTCGCCCCGGCCGACCCGGCCATGGTGATCAACGCCCAGGAGTTGCCCCAGGATCTCGGTGAGCTCGAGTCGGCGCTGCGCGAATACTTCCGCAAGAAGAAGAAGGGACGCCGCTGCCGGGTGTTGCGCAAGAACGCGCCGGGCGCGGTTCACTTCTATGTCCAGCACGGCCAGGCCTGCCGCCGGGAGCCGAGCGTCAAAGGGGAGGAGTCGGCTTGCACGTTCTTCCGCCCGGAGCGGACGGACATGGTCATCCTCGACACCGAGAATCCCGAGTTGCGGATCAACAGCGCCTCGGCGCCGGATATGCGGAAGTACCGGGAACTGTTCGGGCTGCATCTGTTCGGGAGCGCGGAGACGTTCCGCTATGCGCAGAAGTACAACCTGGAGCCGCTGCGGAAGCTGGGGCAGGCGTCGCTTGAGTGCAGCGATTTCCCCAACCTGGAATCGGCGCGACTGACGGAGTTGGAGATGGATTGGGGCGGCGCGCTCAACAACAAGAGCGTTGAGAAGGCCGATGATGTTTTCGAGGCCCTGGAGATCAGGCACGCCCAAATTCCGGATCAGCCGGCGCTCAAGCGCGCCAAGATCAAGGTGAAGCTGAAGGGGATCAGGAAGGCCCGGGTGCTGTCCCTGGTGGCGGGGAACAAGTCGGGGTACCCGCGGGGCGAGGAAGCGGCGATCTTCGAGGAATGGCTGCGGGCCCGCGAGTTCATCATTTATGGCAAGCGGGCCTATGAGGAAGCTGCCTGAGCTGTGGCGGGCGCTGGAGGGTATTCCGGGGCTCATCGCGGTACTGGAGGTCTGGCGGCAGGACTGTGGCGAAGACTTCGAGTTTGCCGCGCCTCATCTGAAGCCGACGGATATGATCGGCAACCGGTACCCGTGCCCGCACTCCTTCAGCGAGTGCCCGCGCCGGATCATCGACTACGGCGACGACGAGTTCGCGGCCATCTGCCAGGATGAGCACCAGCGATGCGAGCGGGTACCGCTGACCAGGCGAGAGGCGCTGATCCACCGGCTTGATTTGTCGGGCTTGTTGCAACCGGTGTTCCGAGCGGCGGCGATCCGGCCGCAGGCGATGACCCTGCATTCACCGGGCCTTTGGGCCGTAGGATTGTCCGAGCAACCCCACGCACGCAACTACCCGGTGTACTTCCTGCTGGCTCACTCCCGAAGTTCTCACGAGGCGGTCGTAGGTCGCCTGCTGCTCGACATCCCGGATTCGTTCCTGCTCGTGCTGCCCACGAACCGGTTCCGAACCGTGGAGACGGAGCGCCGGCTGCGAGAGCGCAGGGTGGAATGTCTTTGTCTCGAAGAGCAGGTGCTCGTGGATGGGCAGGGCGAGTTCCACTGGGCAGGCGCGGTGGAGACCCGGCGCGCGGCACGCGATCAGGGGGCGGTGCCGCGGTCGGTGGGCAGCCCGGAGGCAGTCGCGGCGGTGAAGGAATACATTCAGGCCAGAGGCCTCTCGCAGACGGCCTTCAGCGTCCAGGCTGGCGTCTCGGAGCGCACATTGAGGAGCTTCCTGAAGGACGGTACGATGCGCCGATCCGCGCTCGAGGGTGTGGCGAAAGCGATGGATCTCAGCCTCGAGCAGCTCTTGCGAGGCGAGATACCCGCCTCGCTGAAGCTTCCGCGCCGCCGCTGAATTTGCCGGATTTCTTCCGGAAATCTTCCGGTTCCGTGTATGTCGAAAAAACGGTAGATCGGGCAATCTCGATGCAGAGGTTGCGGGAAACAGCCCGCAGCGAGCATCGAGATGAAACAGACCACCCCCCAACGACTCCTGAATGAACGCCAGGTGGCGGATTCGTGCGCCATCAGCGTGCTCACCCTCCGCAAGTGGCGGACCGAGGGACGCGGCCCGCGCTACGTCAAGATCGGGACCCTGGTTCGCTATCGCCCCGAAGATGTTGATGCCTGGATCGAGAGCCATGAGGCGCACTGCGCCGCGCGCGTGGAGGTGGCGCAATGAGCCGCCCCGCATCGACCCGCGACCTTCGGCCCTCCGAGCGGGCGTTCGCGGCGGCGATGTCGGCGCTGGGCTTCGGCCGATTTGAGTATCTCCGGATCGAACGCGGCGAACTGGTCCCTGATCCCTGGCCAACGGTGGTGCGGGACGTGAAGTTCGGCTCACAGGACCCGGGCGCAGCGCGAACCCTGCCGGATGAATTCGAACTGAAGCCCCAAGTGGCGGAGCTGTTCGAGTACGTCCGGGCCGTGGACACCGGCGAGATCCGCACGCTCGAGGTCAAGCACGGTCTGCCCTTCTCGATGGAAATCGAAATGGCCGGAGGGCGCTGCCATGCCTGATGTGGGATTTCACCATGCTCTCCCCCTGGCCTTGCGAGCCGTCCAAGTTCGCGCCGCCGCGGCGGTGGCCACTGGTCGGGCGACAGCCGCGGATCGCAAAGACCTCGAGCAGGAAGCCCTCTTGGGGCTCTGGATGGCCCTGCGGCGCTACGACGCGTCGCGCGCCAGCCTCCGGACTTTCCTCGAGCGCGTGGCGGACAAGCGCTTCGCCACCCTGATGCGGCGGCGCGGTTCGCTGACGGTGGAGCGTCTGGACGGCCACCGGGTCGCCACGCCTGACGGGATCCCGGCGGTTCTGCTCCACGTCGACTTCGAGCGGGTCTTGGCACAGCTCACTGAAGCGGATCGGACTCTCGCGCGGCTGCTCATCGACCATGGCCCTACCGAGATCAGCCGAATGCTCGGCATTGCGCGGTCCACGGTGTATGCCCGCATGGCGCGGCTCCGGCGCGCCTTCCGCGAGGCGGGCTACGGTCCGGTTCCCAAGGGAGGCGCGCGATGAACCACGCTCAGGAAATCATCAAAGTTCCCTGCGAGCAGATTCACGTCGGCGAGCGCCACCGGAAGGATATGGGCGACTTGGAGGCGCTGGCGGCGAGCATTTCCGCCTTTGGTCTGCTCCATCCGCCCGTGGTCACCAAGGAGGGGGTGCTCGTCTGCGGGGAACGCCGGTTCCGGGCCATGCGGGACATTCTCGGCTGGAAGACCATCCCGGTGATCGTTCTCGAAGTATCGAGCATCGTCGAGGGCGAGTACGCCGAGAACGAGATCCGCAAGGATTTCACGCCGTCCGAACGGGTGGCCATCGGCAAGGCGATTGAAGCGGAGGTTGGCAAACGGCAAGGACGGAGGACCGACCTCGAACCTGTGGAAAATCTTCCACAAGTTCCGCCGGGAACCAAGACGCGCGAACTCGCAGCCGAGAAGGCTGGGTTCGGAAACGCACGGACGTATCAGCAGGCCAAGAAGGTCACCGAAGACGGGGCGCCCGAACTGGTGGCGGCGATGGACGCGGGCGAGGTGTCGATCAGCGCTGCGGCCGTCCTCGCCCAGGCGCCGCCGGACACCCAGCGCACCATCGTCCAAATGCCTGCCGCCGTGCGCCGCCAGATCGTGCGCCAACTGCGCGAGGCCACCGAACTCCCTTCCACCGCCAAGGCGCGGCGCATCGCGCGCGAGACCGGCATGCTCGTGGCCGACCGGACCGGAAGATACCGCTCGGGCCTTTCGGACGACGAACGTAAGGCGCTCAAGGAAGATCTCGATGCCATCTGGGCGGTGACGCGTGCCGTCCTGGCGCTGGCCGACACGCCGCTCGATCCGGTCGAGCTGGCATCGCGGCTCGAGTATTGGCACTGCCCGGGCATCCGGGCCAAATCGCCGGTCGCACTCGACTGGCTCCACCGCTTTGAGGAGGCAATTCGTGACAAAACCCAGATTTCATGATTCGGAACTCTCGCGCCGGATCGACGAAGTGATTCTGGCGCACCTGGAAACGCGCGAGCCCACGGCTGAGGAGGTCAGCGCGGAGGTTCTGGAGCGCTATGGAGACCTGGTAGATGAGTACGGCCGCGAGCTGGCCGTGGCGCAGGTGCGCTCGATCGTCAGCGACCGCATGAAGAAAACGCTGGCCACGCAGAAAGGCCGCGCTCTGCAACTGCGGCTGGACATGCGCTTCGGAGGTCTGGAACCGGAGTCGGCGCTCACCTTCCGCGACGAACGTGGAGCGATCCGCTACGTGGCCACGGCGCGGGCGACCGAGGATCACCACCGGCGCTACATTGCGCTGCTCAAGGAACAGATCGAAGCCGACACGGCGCGGCTGAAGGTGGCCGAGTGGTTCTACGCCTGGCTCGAGCCGGTCTTTGAAAATCATCCGGGCATCACCACAGCCGAGGCGATTGCATTGCTCGCGCCGGAAGGTCAGCAGGAGGGAGGGGTTGAGGCATGAACAAACGATTCACTCGGGATGCATGGAACATGCCGGAGTTGGATTCGGAGGAAGCCCAACTCGAGGCGAGGCTGGCCCAGAAACTGAGGCAGCGGCAAAGGCTCGCCCGGTTGCGCGAGATCTGCGAGCCGTATTTGCGCGAGAACCCGAACCTGACCATCGGCGAAGCGCTGGAACTGGACCGGAGGGCAAGGCCATGGGCTTACCGCAAGCCGAACTGAAAGCACGAATGCCACAGGACGTCTCGCCCATGGTGACGACTTACTCGATGTGGAACCTGTTCCGGAACTGCCGCAAGGCAGCCGAGCTGCGGTATCTCGAGCATCTGGCGCCGCTCGAGCGGGACCGCAACTTGCACTTCGGCTCGCTCGTTCACGAGTGCCTGGAGTTGTGGCACGGCCGGCGCGACTTAGGCCTGGTGCTCGATCTGATCGACCGCCGCTGTCTGGCTCGCGCCCAGGACGAAGACCAGAAGCGCGACTGGCATCTGGCCACGGCGATGATGAAGGGCTACGCCGCCCGGTATCCGGCCGAGGAGTTCGAGGTCGTCGCGCTCGAGCATGTCTTCGAAGGCCCGATTGTGAACCCAGCCACGGGAGCCTCCTCGCGCAGCTTCCGCCTGGCGGGCAAGGTCGATGGGATCGTTCGCATCGATCGAGAGTATTTCATTCTGGAGCACAAGACCGCCTCGCAAATCGATTCCGATTACCTTGAACGGCTCTGGACCGACTTCCAGATCACGCTCTACGCCCACTACGTCGAGCAGACGATGGGCCTGCCCGTTACCGGCATTCTTTACAACGTGCTCGTCAAGGCGCGGCTTCAGCAGTCCAAGGGCGAGACCGAAGAAGAGTTCGAAGCGCGCCGCGCGGAACTGCTCGCCAAGTCGAAGACGGGCCGCACGGCGGCGCGGCGGCGAGAGCCCGAGTCAGACGAAGACTTCCAGCGGCGGCTGGCCGAGAAGTACGCCGATCCGGCGATGTTTCACCGCGAGCGGCTGTATCTGTCGCGCGAGCGCTTTGACATCCTGCGCGCCGAACTGTGGGAGCTGACGCAGGCCTTCCTCGACGCCCGCCGGCGCGGGGTGTTCTACCAGAACACGAGCTTCTGTTTTAACTACCAGCGGCCTTGTCCATACTTCGCGTTGTGCCGTTCGAACGGCAATCCCAATGTGATCGAGAACTTCTACCAGCGTGTCGAGCCCAACGAGGAACTGCGTGTCCTGGCGGCCGGCGCGCCCGAACCAGCTTTCTGAAAAACCCAAGGAGATTACGATGCCCATTCTTCCCACAACGAAAACCCCGCCCAAGCCGAGCCTGTCGGATCTGACGGTGCTATGTTACGGAAAAACAAAGCTCGGAAAGACGAGCTTCTGCTCTCAGGCCGACGGCGCCGTCTTTCTCGCCACCGAACCCGGCCTGAATGCGCTTGAGGTCTTCCAGGTCCCCATCCTTTCCTGGGAGGATCTGCTGGCCGCTTGCGCCGAGATCGGCGAGGGCAAGCATCCGTTCAAGACCGTCGTCATCGACACGGTCGACAACGCCTACCGGTTCTGCACCGAGTACATCCTCCGCAAGTACAAGGTCGAGCACGAATCCGACCTCGCCTACGGCAAGGGCTACGCGATCGTCAACAACGAGTTCCAGCGCGTGTTGACCAAGCTGGCCTTCCTGCCCTACGGGCTGTATCTGATCTCGCACGCCAAGGAGATCGAGGTGGAAACGCGCACGGGCAAGTACACGCGCATCGTGCCGACGCTTCCCGACAAGGCCCGCAAGATCGTGCTCGGCATGGTCGACATGGTGCTGTACTGCGATCTCGACGTCTCGGCCGGCGCCGAAGGCGAACCGGTCATCCGCCGCGTGATCCGTACCAAGCCGAGCCTCTACTATGAGGCCGGCGACCGCACCGGGCGGCTGCCCGAGACGATCGAGCTCGACTACCGCAAGTTTCTCGAAGCTTTCCAGGCGGCCGCCAGCGCGCCGCCGAAACCGCAGCCGGCCGCCAGGGCGGCCAAGTAAATCCCTCACACAGGAGACCCCAACATGAGCAGACACTCGATTGATCTTTCGCAGTTTGACGACGGCTTCCGCGCCGAGCAGCCCGAGGAGCGCGGCGATTTCGAGAGCGTCCCCGACGGCAAGTACCAGGTCACGGTCGAAAAGGTCGAGCTTGCCGAGGCGCAGTCGACCGGCAATCCGATGATCAAGTGGACGCTGCGGATTCTCGCGCCGAAGTTTATGAACCGCCTGATGTGGCGCAACAGCGTCATCACGCAGAACACGCTCAAGTACGTCAAGACCGACCTCCATCTGTGCGGGCTCGATCTCGAGCGGCTGTCGGATTTGCCGAAGCACCTCGACCGGCTGCTCGACGTGAAGCTCGAGGTCACCAAGCGCACCAAGGGCGACAGCGAAAACATTTACTTCAACCGCCGCATCGAGTTGAGCCAGGCCGCAGGCAAATTCCGGCGGGAGGCCGATGACGCCCTTGTGCCGTTCTGACCGGGCGCGGGCCACCATCGTCATCGACACGCGCGAAGGGGAGCCGTACTCGTTCGATCCCCGGCTGGCAGGCGCCGTGCGGCGGGCGCTCGCGGCCGGGGACTACTCCCTTGCCG
>Ga0134096_1001697_pt1 | contig 16506 bp, 15 predicted proteins | sample 7_2taG_FD_94448 | JGI IMG/M metagenome (GOLD analysis project Ga0134096, IMG submission 94448) | Switchgrass degrading microbial communities from high solid loading bioreactors in New Hampshire, USA - 7_21_20_110_A3 metaG | ecosystem: Engineered > Bioreactor > Semi-continuous > Anaerobic >... | reverse complement strand
TCAACAAGCCACGCATAATAAGATTTAGGGTGTGGGACGGGGTGGCTTACCGCAATTGTAGCTCAGTTTGGCCCCTCAATCGGAGTTGATCTATCGGACGAAGCAGTTCGTGAAGCAAGTAGAAAGTATCCGTTTGTTTCATTTTTTCAGACGGATATATCAAGCTGGAACTACCCGAAGGGCCAGTTCGATATCGTTATTAGCCAGGAAGTTATCGAGCATGTCGAAAACCAAGCGGCGCATCTCGACATAGCCGCTGAATTATTGCGTTCCGGCGGTTATCTAATTTTGACAACTCCGAATGCGCGCACTTTCTACGCCATGCCGCGCGAAACTCGCGAATCGTGGTCGAATCAACCTATAGAAAATTGGCTAACAAAAAAGGAATTAAGCGAGCTGCTCGAACGCTCCTTTTGCCAAGTAAAAGTCTCCACAATTATTCCTGGCTATGGTAGACGCGGCACATACAGATTCGTTAATTCATATCGCCTAAAAAAATTGATACAGCTAGGCGGATTAGATAACGTATTTGATTCTCTATGGTTGCGGCTCGGATACGGACTGCATCTCATTGCGGTTGCGCAAAAGCGCTAACGGTGTTTACCTCATTGTGATGTGCGCTGGCTACCCGAAGCCTTCACCCAACGCAAGTTGCTTGTGCTTACGAAAAGGGCTTACGGCTGCTATAGCAACGTCCGTGTCACACAGCGCCAAGCCAAGCGCTGGTGTGCCGTAGTAGTTTTCACACCATGTTAAATGCCAGCCAATAATCCCCACATCACTTCTATTCACACCCTGGAACAACTCAACCCATCCCAGTTCAACGGGCGGTTCTTCCTCACGTTCCACGACGACGCACGCGACAAAAAAGTCGTCATCACCGGTTGTTTGGGATCGATGCATGGTACTACGTCGTCCAGCTGATCGCGTAGTTGCATCCGGGCTCGAATTCTTCCAATCAGAGTATGTCATTCGAGAGTGATCTGCTCATTGTCGGCGTGCGCTGGCCGCCCGAAACATTCATCCAGCGAAAAGTGCTCTCACTCGCTAAAGCCGGTGTGAAGGTGGCAGTTGCTGCTTCGGTTTCCCGGCACGAGGCAAAACGGTTCTCGCTACCCGGTGTGCCGCTTATCCGGCTGCCACACCACCGTGACAGTGTGATTATCAGAAGCGCTCAGCTCATTGGCAACGTGATCGTCTTACTTGCCTCATCGCGCGGTCGCAAAACGCTTGGAATACTTTGGCGCGATGCCAAGCGCTATTCCTTGAGAGCTCGTTTAAACCGATTGCTCAGCACCACGCGGCTAGCCCGGTTAAACCCCAAAATCGTGCATTTTGAGTGGAATTCTGCCGCAATCGATTACGGCGTATTGTCCGAGATATGGAACTGTCCGCAGGTGGTAAGTTGTCGGGGAAGTCAGGTAAATATTCGCCCCTATCTACTCAACAGTGAAGCCTTCGTCCAGGGGCTGCGCCAATCTTTTGAACGTGCCACCGCCGTTCATTGTGTCTCTGAAGCAATTCGGCAAGAAGCAGTGAACTTCGGGCTCGATCCGGCCAAAGCATGTGTCATCCGCCCGGCTGTTGACCCAGAGTTCTTCTACGCGGCTCCTAAGGAGCATGCGAGAAAAGCAGGCTTTCTGGTCGTGACGACCGGATCGCTCATTTGGCGCAAAGGCTATGAATACGCTTTGTTAGCCATTCGCCGTCTTGTTGATCGTGGTGTTGATGTTCACTTCGAAATTATTGGGGATGGGCCAGAGCGTGAGCGCGTGCTGTACACGATTGATGACCTTGACTTGAAAGGCCGCGTGCAGTTGGTAGGGCGCCTAGCTCCTGAACAAGTGAGAGTTCATTTGCAGCGAGCTGACGTGTTCCTGCTCTCAAGTCTCAGCGAAGGCATCTCAAACGCCGTACTAGAAGCGATGGCCTGCGGATTGCCCGTGGTGACGACCGATTGTGGTGGGATGCGCGAAGCGGTTACCGATGGCGTTGAGGGATTCGTCGTGCCAGTGCGAGATCCGGATTGCTTGGCAGCTGCTCTTTTCAGGCTAGCACAGCATCCGCATCTCCGTGAGACGATGGGGCAGGCAGCCCGAGAGCGGATCTTGAAAGAATTTACTCTAAAACAACAGGCGGAAAAGTTCCTCCACCTCTACCAAAACCTTTTGACTCAGTAACCAGTATGACACTCAAGATTGTTCTGGTCGTCCCGTCTTTCCCCAAAACCTCAGAAACCTTCATCGCAAACAAGTTCGCTGCGCTGGTAGCCCGCGGACATAATGTCAAAATCGTCTGCAATAGTAGCGACCCCAAAGAGTGGAAGCGTTTCCCGAACCTGGATCATCCTACGCTTCAGAAACGGGTGCTGGTTAATTTCCCAACCTCGCCACGATGGTTAGTCGCACTTCTTTTCCCGTTTGTTTTCTTGAAAACACTCATCCGGCGCCCCGCAGCGACTCTTCACTATATCCGTCGCGGATGGGCGCTATTTGGCCACGGAATTATCAAGCGCTTTTATCTTGATGCGCGCTTGATTGCTGAGCAACCCAATCTCATCCATTTTGAGTTCGGTGCTTTGGCTGTCAATCGAACATATCTTGGCAAATTGCTGAGCTGCAAGATACTCGTTAGTTTCCGAGGATACGACCTAAATTTTTCCGGACTCGATAATCCGCACTATTATGCGGATGTGTGGAAACACGCCGATGCCTTTCACTTCCTTGGACGGGATCTCCGGAATCGAGCGCTGCGCCGAGGATGTCCGCCTGATAAGCCGTATGCGCTGATTCCCCCCGCTATCGACGTCGAAAGATTTAAGCTGCCCGAAAAAGGTCGGGCGCAGGACTCCACGCAACGGCCGCTCCGGTTATTGAGCGTTGGACGTCTGGAATGGAAGAAAGGGCACGAGTACGCGCTTCAGGCAGTCGCATACCTTGTGCAGTGGGGTATCCCCGTTGAATACCGGATTATTGGGAATGGCGCATATCTCCAGGCAGTTGCGTTTACTCGACATGATCTAGGTCTGGAAAAGCATGTGACGCTTTTGGGCGGGCTTGGTGCTGACGAGGTACGCGAGCAACTGGCCTGGGCAGACGTGTTTCTCCATGCAGCTGTATCGGAAGGCTTCTGCAACGCGGTCATCGAGGCACAGGCGATGCAGGTTCCGGTCGTTTGTACTGATGCGGACGGATTGCCTGAGAACGTAGAGGATGGCGCGACCGGCTTTGTGGTGCCGCGGAGAGATCCGCACGCGCTAGCAGAGAAAATTGCAGTCTTAGCTGCCGATCCTGCCCTTCGCAAGCGCATGGGACAGGCGGGAAGACGGCGAGTTATAGAGAAATTTGGTCTCGCAAATCAAGTAGAAGCGTTCTCGCAGTTCTATACTCAACTCTTGAGCGGTGTGAATCAATGAAACGACACGAGTTTTTGTACCTGCTTCTTGAGCCATTTCTACCTGCGCTTTATGGGAAAGCTCGAAGAGATTTGCGGAACGAGTTAAGGCGGCATAGAGATGACGGCGTTCTGGAACTCTTAGATATCGGTGACCGCAAATCCCCATATACAATTGATCTCTCTGTGAATGTTACAGTTGTGGAGCTACCACGCGAGAGTGACTTACAAGAAAAACTAAACCTGGGTTTGTCGGAGATGATGCTGTCTCAAATCAAACGCACACGGTCGAATATCAAGAGCATTGTTCTTGAAGATATGACCAAGAGTACCTTACCCTCGAATAGCTTTGATATCGCCGTTGCTGTTGAGGTCATTGAACATGTACCGCAAGACGAGGAATTTGTGAGACAGATTTTTCGCGTGCTGAAACCAGGCGGACTTTTGTACATCACAACTCCTAATGGTGATTATATTAAAAACGAACCTCCCAATTTTAACCCGGATCATGTGCGTCACTATACACGTGCTCAACTCGCAAGTCTTTTACAGAAATACTTCGATGATGTGCATGTTACATATGGTGTAAAAACAGGAAAGTATCGCTATAAGGGGTTGCGAAGCCTTCGGCCCCTGAGGCTAGAAACGTTTCAAGTAATGATTAGCAATGTCATCAGCCACCTCGAGTCTCGAGGGCTAGAAGAGCAACCGCGTCGTACAGCACACCTCTTTGCTACCTCACGAAAAGGTACAAGATGCAATGGCAATTGATCTTATTTGGTTAGGAGATGCATCTTCTTCACCCCCTTGGCATGGCGGTGAGGTCTATTGCGTCCAGAGCAGACCGGGCAATGTGGCCGATTTTGTTGGGCGGTATCTGCAACGAACAACCGCAGAGGCAGTACTATTCTGGAGCAGCCTGCTTGGTCTCCCCGAACTAGCGCAGATAGAGCAGCTTCTAGAATCTCCTGCGGATATCTGGCACGCGGGGTTGAAACTCGGAACGTCGGGCCTTCCCCACATTATCAATTTCGTGATGCCAACGTGGATGCTGAACCGGGATCCCGAACCGTTCATAGAAGCAACGTCTTGGCGGTTGACATTCGATGCTTGTCTGGTTCGTACTGAAGTGTTGCGCCAGCTTGGCGGACCGAGACCCGAATTCCGCACCTTACTGGGCGCGGGGCTTGAATTCGGCCATCGCTGCATCATGCGAGGAGCACTGGTCCGCCATGTACCTACATTGGCGCCTGACGTTCCAGAGCGCGGACGCCTCACCTTGCCGCCTGAAGACGAAATCGAGTTTCTTCTTCAACGATTTCACGGATGGCAGCGCTATTGGGCTCTGTTTCGCGCTGCTGCTACACGGCATCTATCCCCTGTAGCCGTTTTTAGGGGCCTATATCGAGCGCGCAGGACGAACGTGTCTCCAACCAAAGCAATCTACATTCCCCGCCAGTGTGCGACGGCAGAGCCTGTCTCCGGTCGGGTGACCGTGCTTATTCCAACGCTGTACCGCTATTCGTACCTGCGGACCGTGTTACGGCAACTGCGGACTCAGACAGTCAAGCCTCATGAAATCATTGTAGTCGATCAGACAGCAGTTGCTGATCGCGACACGTCGATTGCACAAGAGTTTCAAGATCTGCCGCTAAAGATTTTCTATCTCGGCCAAGCCGGCCAATGTACTTCCCGGAATCTAGGACTGCAGCACGCAACTGGAGATTACATCCTGTTTATTGATGATGACGACGAGATTTCTGACGATCTTATTGAGTCTCATCTCGTAAGAATCCAACAATTTGATGTCTCATCAGGCATCGCTGATGAAGTCGGGGCAGGGGCCCTGCCGGAGAATTTCACGTTTTTTCGGACCAGCGATGTTTTCCCTACCAATAACACGTTAATCAGAAAAGACATCTTGCTGAAATCAGGGTTGTTCGATCTGGCGTATGACCACGGCCAGCGTGCAGATGGCGATCTCGGCATGCGAGTCTACTTGAGCGGGGCATTGATGGTACTTGATCCACAGATCACGGTGCTGCATCACCATGCGCCGCGCGGCGGATTGCGCGAGCATAGGGCACGTGTGATCACGCGAGCGAGCAGTCGGCAAAGTTTAGTCCAGCGGCATTTGCCAACTGTTTCGGAGCTGTATCTTGGACAACGGTACTTTTCTACCCTGCAACAACGTGAGGCACTTCTCTTGAGAATATTGGGGACGTTTCGAGTCAGCGGAAGCAGATGGAAGCAACTATCCAAAGTCCTGATTAGCAGCGTACTTCTTCCTCATACAATGTTTCATATCCGGAAGGTGCGCCGACTAGCCAAGAGTATGAGCAAAATATTTCCCCAAATTTCTGAACTCGATCTTCAGACAAGCGCGGATTCATATGCGGTTAGTCATCCTGACAAGTGAATTTCCGCCTGGGCCAGGTGGCATTGGTACGCACGCGTTTAATATCGCGAGTGAACTGCATCGGCTTGGTTGGCAAGTGACCGTTATTGGGCGGCAAGATTACGTTTCTAGAAAAGAACGAGAGTATTTCAACGCAGCGCTTCCATTTGAAATGGTGTCGCTCCGCCAATGGGCATCAACTAGTATCGATGGTCTATACCGCTGGAGTACCGCGTTGGATCATCTGGTGCGCAGAAGGCCCGATATCGTTATGGTTACTGGGGCTGTTTCTGCCTGGGTCGGGGCAGCGCTCCCTCGGCCAGTTCCGCTAGTCACCATTGGCCATGGGACAGAACTTGGATTAACCGGATGGCGCGGAAGTTTGACTCGTTGGGCTTTTCAAAGAGCCGATCATGTTGTCTGCGTCAGCGAATTCACGCGCGACTACATGCTGCGCAAAGGTGTGAAACCGAAGAATATATCAGTGATAACCAACGGCGCGGATGAAAGCTCGTTTTTCCAATTGCCGCAGAAGCAAGTGGCGGAATTTAAGCAGCGCAAAGGGTTTAGCGGTTGTCACTTAATACTTACTGTGGGTCATGTATCCGAGCGCAAAGGGCAAGATATTGTCATTCGCGCGCTTCCTAAAATCTTGCGTCATGTGCCCGGAACGCATTACGTGATTGTTGGGCTTCCTACACGGCAGGAGGCGTATCAACAACTTGCTCGTGAGCTAGGTGTCGAGGACCACGTCCATTTCCTCGGACGAGTTTCGCCTGACGAGCTGGTTCACCTGTACAACGCCTGTGATATTTTCGTGCTTACCAGTCGACACACTGATGATGGGGATTTCGAGGGATATGGCATCGTCGTTGTTGAGGCAGCGTTGTGCGGAACGCCTGCAGTAGTAGCTGGCGGCTCTGGTTTGTCTGAAGCGGTCAGACATGGCATAACTGGCTTGGTCGTACCTCCAGAGTCCCCTGACGAAACGGCGCAGGCGATCCTGCAATTGCTAGAAAACGAATCGTTGCGTCAGCGATTGGCGTCGCAGGCAGAAACATTGGCAAGAACCGAGCAAACGTGGGCCAGACGCGCCGAAGAATATGACGCACTGTTTCGCAAGTTGGCGCGTTTATGAGATTGTTGATTGTCTCCCACACACCGCACTATCGAGCGGAAGGTGTTTTGAAAGGGTGGGGGGCTACCGTCCGGGAAATCGATTATTTGGCCCAGCTTTTCGATGACGTTGTACATATTGCACCTGTTCATAGGGGGATTCCACCGGAAAGTTCGTTGGCTTACCAGTCAAGCAATGTGAAAGTCGTCCCTGTAAAGCCATCTGGAGGACAAAACTGGGCTGACAAGCTTTCTATAGCGGCAAATATCCCAGCCTATGGACGCGTAATATTGCGCGAACTTCGTTCTGCTGACGTCGTCCATATTCGCGCGCCCGCGAACATTTCGCTGCTCGCAATGGTGTTGTTGGCTTTCGTTCGCCATCCCAAGCGGCGCTGGATCAAGTATGCTGGTAACTGGAAGCCCTTCGGCCCTGAGGCGAAATCCTATACTTTCCAGCGCTGGTGGCTCAGGCGTGGCTGGCATCGCGGACTCGTCACCGTTAACGGTGAGTGGCCGGATATGCCTGCGCACGTCCATACATTCTTCAATCCATGCCTGACCGACGAAGAGCTCGAAACTGGACGATGTGCTGCATCGGGAAAAGCCCTTGAGAATCCCATCCGCCTCTTGTTTGTAGGGCGGCTAGACACTGCGAAAGGCGCAGACCGAGTTCTACGAATTGCTGCAGAGCTGAAAAAACACGGTGTTATATTCTCTCTCGACATGATCGGTGACAGTCCGGAGAGAGAGTTGATGGAAAAGCTAGCCCAGCAACTGGGCATTGAGGAAAGAGTTCGTTTCCATGGATGGATTCCGAAGCAGGCACTTCCAGAATACTATTCTCAGGCGCATTTTTTAATGCTACCCAGCCGCACTGAGGGATGGGCTAAAGTATTAAGCGAAGCAATGGCTTTTGGAGTTGTACCAATTGCTAGCAAAGTAGGGAGTATCCCGCAATATCTAACTCAATTCAGAACGGGCCGCGCTTTGGCCTCAGATGATGTCGAAGCCTTCGTTAACGAATTATGTCAATACGTACAGCACTCTGATGTGTGGAAAAACGAATCGACCAACGGTATCGAGGCGGCTAAGCTTTTCGGTTATTCGCGATATTTGCAGGCTGTCAGTCAACTCCTGCAACTGACACTGTCAATATGAGCCTTTCGCACCCCACCCAACAAGCTCGCATTTCGACCTATGAGCGCCCCGTCCAGCAGTTGGTTCGGAATGATGAGTTCAAGCTGTTTTGGTTCTGGGGGCTCCACCTAGTTCTCGCTTATGCGGCCACGTTAGCGCCACGCCCGATCTCAACAGCGCATGCCATACTAACCATTCTCGCCGGGGTTGTGATCGCTGGTTCAAAAGCACCTCTCATGCGGGTAGCATACGTTGCCAGCTACATTGTGGGAGCGGAACTATTCTGGCGAATGGCGCGCGCAAACGTCTTCTGGGAAACAGGGAAATATGCCCTAATCCTCGTCATGGGAATTGCCCTATTCCGCTCGCGCTCTATGCGAATTCCGCCCGTTCTGCTGTTCTATTTCTTGTTACTTGCCCCTGCGGCTGTGCTTACGCTGGATCAATTTGATTTGAATCGTGCCCGCCAACAGATTGCTTTCAATCTGTCCGGTCCATTTGCGCTGTTTATTAGCGGCTGGTTTTTCACATACATTAAATTCGGACGCGCTGAATTTCAGCAGATGCTTATATTTCAGTTAGCGCCTATCATTTCCATCGCAGCATATGCAACGATTAGGATGTTGTCTCGCGGCATGATCGCGTGGACAACTGAGTCAAACTTCCAGACGAGCGGCGGATTCGGTCCAAATCAGATTTCCGCCATACTAGGACTCGGCGCGCTAGTAGTATGGATACTCTTGTCTCTGGTAAGCACTAGGGCGCGTCTGATGCGAATTATGATTACTATCGCGGGCATTTGGCTTGTCGCACAAGCGCTTCTAACCTTTTCTCGTGGTGGAGTGTTAACTGCCGCAATCGCCACTGTTATCTACAGCGTGCATATTATCACCACCCCACGTCAAAGGGTCCGATTTATTTATGCGAGTATCATTGTCATTCCCTTAGTCTTCCTGGTTCTCCTACCACGTCTCGATGAATTCACATTGGGCTATTTGCGTTTACGCTATCAAGACCTAGGTATGACTAATCGGGACGTTATCATGATGGAAGAGCTCAAGGTCTTTGCTGAAAATCCACTCTTCGGGGTTGGTCCAGGGGGCGGTGGGTTTGCCCGAAATGCAGCGGCGCATACCGAGTATACTCGTGTCCTGGCAGAGCATGGTATTCCTGGCATTATCAGCCTCGGACTACTGGGAATGGCGCTTGCACGTGTCTACCTAAGATCAGCAAATGCATTATCTCGAGGTCTTCGCGGTGGGGCTACAGTTTGGGGATTGACAACGATGATACATGCGGCAATGCGAATTGCTGCGATGCCGTTTATGCTCGGACTATCATTTGCGGAATTCGACTTTGATGAATAATGGCAAACGTATACTGATCATTGGCAATTTCCTTTCATCATCGGGGCTGAATAAAACGGTTTGCGAAGACCTCGCCTCCCAACTGCGCGGAGCAGGGTGGGGCGTCCTGACAACTTCTCGCTACCCCAACCGGTTCCGACGCCTAGCAGATATGTTGTGGACCGTTTGGCGTACCAGAAACCAATATGCTATTGCGCAGGTTGACGTTTTCAGCGGACCGGCCTTTCTCTGGGCAGAGGCTGTATGTTGGCTGCTCAAACGCCTCAGAAAGCCATACGTCCTGACATTGCGTGGCGGGAATCTTCCGAGCTTCACGCGGCGCTGGCCCGGACGCGTCCGACAGTTACTCACTTCCGCATCGGCGGTGACCACGCCTTCACGCTATCTGCAGGAGCAGATGGCTGACTATCGCTCCGACTTGATTCTGCTGCCGAATCCGATCGATATCTCGGCTTATTCGTTTTGCCCGCGTATCAATCCAAAGCCTTCTGTCGTATGGCTGCGCGCATTTCACGCCATATACAACCCAAGTCTTGCAGCGAAAACTATCGCTCGTCTGCGGGACGATTTTCCCGAAATTCATCTCACTATGGTCGGGCCCGATAAGGGCGATGGATCATTTGCAGCGTTCGAAGCTACTGTTCGGGAATTGGGGCTTGAGGAAAACGTGCACTGTCCTGGCAGGGTTTCGAAGGGCGATGTACCTGATTGGCTAAACCGCGGCGACATTTTCCTTAATACGACCAACGTCGATAACACACCGGTGAGCGTTATCGAAGCGATGGCATGTGGATTGTGCATTGTTAGCACGAACGCTGGCGGTGTTCCATACCTGCTAGAGAATGAATGTGATGCTCTACTCGTCCCGTCGAACGATCCACAGGCGATGGCAGACGCGATCCGGCGTATCCTTACCGAACCAGGGTTGGCGGAGCGACTCTCGCGCAACGCACGGGCCAAAGCCGAGCAGTTCGACTGGTCGGTTGTGCTCCCACAGTGGGAAGCGATTCTAACCAATGCTGTGGGCTTAACCTTTCTGCCTGAATCGAGTACCTAAAAGACTTCCACTATGAGCAAAATCCGTGTACTCCTTACTGTCCCCCATTTTTCCCCGTCAGCAAGCCCTTACCGGGAAATGTCTGCTATAGTTAAGTATCTTCCGCGAGATGAATTCGAACTAACGATATGTTCTCTTAGGAAAAATGGCATTGAGTATATCTCAAAGGAATTCGCTGACCGCGAGATAGCGTATTTCGTTGCACCATTCCGTCCACGAGCACATACACTCCGGCATACATGGCGTGCAACGGTCGCGCAAAGAACGCTTGCAAAACGCGGACCATTTGATATTCAGCATTCTTTTGATTTCTCAGCATTACCTTTCGAGGCACTATTAGCCCGATGCGCTGGACGAAAGTTCGTTTATCATCAGAGAAATATGATTCCACAACATACTCATTTTGTTCGGACAAGACTGTTTCTCGCTAATCGAGTGGTTGTCGTATCTAAGGGTGTATTTGACTTTGTACACGAGCTGGGTATATCTGAAAAAAAGATTGCGCTAATTTATAATGGAATCGATACAGACGCTATCCCAACAAGAAATTCAGCTTCAACTTATGGAAATTACCTGTTAAGTGTTGGACATATTAAGAGTTTAAAACGACACGAAGATGCAATTTTAACGTTGAATGCGATTAGGGATCGCTATCCTCACCTCCATTTATTAATAGCCGGTGAAATCTATGACAAAAAATACTACATGCAATTAGTAAGCATGGTCGCTGATTTACAATTGGAAGATCGCGTACAGTTCTTGGGTCCGCGAATGGACATTATACCTTTAATGAATAAGGCCCGTGTACTACTTCATTGTTCCAGCACTGAGGGGTTGGCATGGACACTGGTTGAAGCTATGTCAGTTGGCCTGCCGGTCGTCTGTTCTGCATTGGAAACCTCAGAGGAAATAGTGCAAGACGGAAAAACTGGCATACTCGTACCGGTTGGAGACATCGATGAATACGCCAAAGCTGTTTCTGATGTGCTGGAAAACCGTGAACGAGCACAAGCCTTGGCCATTGCGGCCCGTCACACAGTTGAAGAACGTTTCTCGGCAAAAACAATGGTCAGCCAAATGGCTGAACTTTATCGCCAACTAGCATGACACATCTTGCTTAAGTTAACATTGCATTCACCCATTTAATCTATGGCGCCAGATATGAGCGCGCTTCTTGGCATTTACCACCACCTCCCCCCCTTCGCACGCAACATCGCGGCAACCGCGCGCGGACATTACCTTAGGTGGTGGCGCTATGGTCCGGAGACAGAACGTCTTGTCGAAGAGGCTTTAGAACGTGATACATGGTCTTCGGAGCAGTGGCGTAACTGGCAAGAGGAGCGGCTTGCCTATGTACTTCACCGCGCTGCAACACAAGTTCCATACTATCGCCAGCAGTGGAGCGAGCGACGGCGTAAAGGAGATACATCTTCCCCAGAATATCTGGAAAACTGGCCGATCCTCAAAAAGGACGTGCTTCGCGCAAAGTCTCGCGCTTTCGTCGCGGATGACTGCGATCCGCGGCGGATGTTCCGCGACCACACCAGCGGCACAACCGGCACACCGCTCGATGTGTGGTGTAGCCGTGAAACTGTGCGCGCCTGGTACGCGCTCTTCGAGGCGCGCTGGCGTCGCTGGTATGGCGTCTCGCGCCATGACAGGTGGGCAATTCTCGGCGGGCAATTAGTTACTCCAGCAAAGCAAGACTCTCCCCCATTCTGGGTGTGGAACGCGGGTCTGAATCAGCTCTACTTGTCTTCTTACCACCTAGCTCCACAGCATATAGCTCATTATGCCAACGCTTTGAAAAGCCACAACGTCAAATATATCTGGGGATACACGTCGGCATTGTACGAACTAGCGCTCGGAGTCCTCCAGTGCGGACGCGAAGACATCACTTTGAGGGTCGCAATTACCAACGCTGAACCCGTCGATGATTACCAGCGTGAGGCGATCGAGAAAGCTTTTCACTGCTCCGTACGGGAAACCTATGGAATGGCCGAGATTGTCGCAGGCGCTAGTGAGTGTGATGCCGGGAATCTCCATCTATGGCCCGAAGTCGGCTATCTCGAGATTCTTGAAGGAGATGAACGCGTAGAACCCGGCGTCGTCGGAGACATTGTAAGCACGGGTCTACTGAATGCAGACATGCCGCTTGTCCGTTATCACCTAGGTGATCGCGCTGCTGTCAACAATCCGAGCGCAATCTGCAGTTGTGGCCGAACTTTGCCTCTTCTGTCCTGTGTTGAGGGCCGCTCAGACGATATCCTGTACACCTCGAGTGGACGGCGTATTGGGCGACTTGACCCAGTATTTAAGGCAGAACTGCCCGTCAAGGAAGTCCAGATCATTCAGGAAACGCTACACGATGTCCGCATCCGTTACGTGCCCGCGTCCGATTTCACTGACGCCGCCAAACAGAGTATCGAGCGCCGTCTCCGAGAGCGTATGGGGAACACGATTGAGTGTACTTTCGAAGAGGTTGAGCGAATTCCCAGGACTGCGAACGGCAAATTTCGCGCCGTGATCTGCAACCTCTCTCCGGAAGAGCGTGGCAAGATCGCAGAGCTATGAGCGACTCTATTCCCTACATCTCGGTCATCATGCCTATCCGCAACGAGGCAGACTTCATCGAGCGCAGCCTGGAAGCTGTGCTGATGCAAGATTACCCCCGCGACTGCTTCGAAGTCCTCATTGCCGATGGCATGTCCACCGACCAGACACGCACAATCGTCGAGGCCACCGCCGCGCAACACCCAGACATTTCCGTGCGAATCATTGACAACCCGCGCCAGATTGTACCCACAGGCTTCAACGCCGCGCTTGCTCATGCTAGGGGCGAGATCATCGTTCGGGTTGATGGACATGCTGTTATTGCCTCAGACTACATCACCCGATGCGTGGAACATTTACAGTCGAGTGATGCCTGGGGCGTTGGCGGCCCGATTGATACAATCGGAACCGATGGGTTTGGAGAGACCGTAGCTCTCGCGATGAGTTCCTCGTTCGGGGTCGGAAACTCAGCGTTCCGGACCGTTAAAGACAAGATGCTGCTTGTCGACACGGTAGCTTTTCCTGCATATACCCGCCAAGCCATCGGAATAGCTGGCCCGCTCGATGAAGAGCTAGTCCGCAACCAGGATGACGAGTACAACTACCGGCTGAGAAAGCTCGGCGCCAAAATCCTTCTCGCGCCCGATATCAAGTCGAAATATTACAGCCGCAGCACCCCGCGAGCCCTCTGGCGTCAGTACTACCAGTACGGTTTCTACAAGGTACGCGTGCTGCAAAAGCATCCTGCTCAAATGCGCCCGCGTCAGTTCGTCCCGCCGCTGTTTGTGCTCAGCGTGGTTGTCGGAGCGGTGCTGGCGTCCTTTAGCAATCTTCTGCGCCGCTTATGGACAGCAGGGCTCGCCGCTTATGGACTGGCAAACTTAGCGGCCAGCATAAAACTCGCACGGGCACACGGTTGGGAGCACCTCAAGCGACTTCCGTTGGTCTTTTTCATTCTGCACTTCAGCTATGGGCTCGGGTTCCTGGCGGGTCTTGTCCACTTTCGCGATCGATGGAAACAATAGTGTCCACACAAGACAAACGTTCCTTCGAAATCCGGCCCCTTCAGATCGAAGACCTGCCGGATGTAGCGCAAATTCACATCCAGGCGTTTCCCGATAGCGCGTTGACCAAATTGGGAAAGGAAGCCATCCGCCTCTATTACGAGTGGCAGATTCTTGGTCCACACTATGCGCTCAATTTCGTTATCTTCAATGGAGCTGTTTTGCTCGGTTTTTGCTTCGGCGGTGTATTTCGAGGCGCGCTGGGCGGATTCTTAGAGAAGAACCGCACCTTTCTCATCCGTCAGGTCGTAACCCATCCCTGGTTGCTAACCAATTCACTTTTCCGTGAACGCGCTCAATTTGCCCTCAACCGAGTCATCAAACGTTTCCACACAGCAAAAACCAGTGTCAGTTCTGCGCCACCCAAGCCAGCTAATGAACGCTCATTTGGGATTCTATCGATCGCAGTCGCACCGCAGTACCAGGGAAGTGGAGCTGCTCAGCTTTTAATGGAGTACTCGGAGCGTGTGGCGCTTGAGCGAGGCTTTACCCGGATGGGCCTGACGGTACATCCATCAAATGGCCGTGCGGTTCGTTTTTATGAGAAGATGGGCTGGAAGCGTGACATGAAAGATGGCAGTTGGGACGGCCACATGAGCAAGACGATCGGCCCTGCCAAGAAACCCGAGCGCATGCCTCTTAAGTGAGAACAGACCATGGCTAACCTGATAAGGCAACCCCGCCCCATCTTTCTCCCATTCTCCCCGCCCGCCATATCCGAAGAAGAAATCGCCGCGGTGGTCGATACGCTCCGTTCGGAGTGGATCACCACTGGGCCGAAGACGAAGCAGTTCGAGCAAGACTTCGCAGCTTATCTCGGGGCGGAGAGTGCGCTCGCGCTGAACTCATGCACGGCGGCCCTACACCTCGCTCTGGCCGCACTGGACATCGGCCCAGGCGATGAGGTGATCACCACGCCGATGACCTTCTGCTCGTCGGTGAACGTCATTGAGCACGTCGGCGCGACACCAATCCTGGTGGATATCGAGCCGGATACGCTCACCATCGATCCGCAGCGATGTGCGGACGCCGCTACCCCGCGCACCCGAGCGATCTTGCCGGTCCACTACGCCGGCCATCCGGTCGAGATGCGTCCCCTGCTCGAACTAGCGCATGAGCGTGGCCTCTACCTGGTCGAGGACGCAGCCCACGCGCTGCCCGCGACCTACGAGGGAAAGAAAATCGGCACGCTCGGCGATCTGACGGCGTTCAGTTTCTATGCGACCAAGAACCTCACCACGGCGGAAGGCGGAATGCTCACCGGCGCGCCCGATCTGGTCGATAAAGCGCGCATCCTCAGCCTGCACGGGATGAGCCGCGACGCCTGGAAGCGCTACGAAAAAAGCGGTTCGTGGTATTACGAGGTGGTCGCGCTCGGCTTCAAATACAACATGACCGACATCCAGGCAGCGATCGGGCAGGTGCAGCTCCGGCGGCTGGAATCGATGCAGCAACGGCGGCGTGAGGTCGTCGCGCAGTACAACGCGGCGTTTGGTGAAGACGAGGCGCTGCAAATCCCGACGGAGCGCCCCGGCATGGAGTCAGCGTGGCATCTCTACGTGCTGCGCCTGAATCTAGACCGGCTCACCATCGATCGCGCGCAGTTCATCGAGGAAATGCGGGCGCGCAACATCGGCACAAGCGTCCATTTCATCCCAATCCACCTGCATCCCTACTACCGCAACAAGTACGGTTTCCAGCCCGAAGATTTCCCCATCGCGTATCGTGAGTATCAGCGGGTCGTCTCACTGCCGCTGCATCCCGGCCTGACCGATGAGGATGTCGCAGACGTGATCGCGGCGGTGAAGGACATCGTTAACCGGCATCGATGCTGAAACGCGCTTTCGATATCCTGGCGAGCGGAGCCGGGCTGATCATCCTCTCGCCGCTGTTCCTGGGAATCGCCATCGCCGTACGGGCAAGTTCCCCAGGTCCGGCGTTGTATCGCGCGCGGCGGGTAGGGCGCTATGGCAAGGAATTCACGCTGTACAAGTTCCGCTCGATGGTGGCTAACGCGGATCGGCAAGGACCGGGCATCACCGCCGCGGGGGACAGCCGGGTGACGGGAGTAGGGCGCTTTTTGCGGCGAACCAAGCTCGACGAGCTGCCACAACTCATCAACGTCCTACGCGGAGATATGAGCCTTGTCGGTCCACGCCCGGAAGATCCGCGTTATGTTGCGCTCTACACCCCCGAGCAGCGCCGTATCCTGGAGCAGCGACCCGGCATCACGAGCATGGCTTCGCTTACGTATCGCCACGAAGAGCAAATGCTCTCCGGCGACGATTGGGAGTGCGTCTACGTCGAGCAGGTCATGCCCACCAAGCTGGCAATCGACCTGGAGTACGCGCAGCAAGCGACGTTCTGGCGGGATATCGTGCTTATTTTGAGAACGGTTCTCCCGAAATCAGCACCATA
>Ga0134096_1001687_pt1 | contig 16603 bp, 19 predicted proteins | sample 7_2taG_FD_94448 | JGI IMG/M metagenome (GOLD analysis project Ga0134096, IMG submission 94448) | Switchgrass degrading microbial communities from high solid loading bioreactors in New Hampshire, USA - 7_21_20_110_A3 metaG | ecosystem: Engineered > Bioreactor > Semi-continuous > Anaerobic >... | reverse complement strand
CAAGGGCCAATAGCGGAAAAAGGCCGGCCCCCGCAAATAGTTTTTGGGAACGAACCCCCAAAATCTGCTGTCCTGAGAGTTGGGGCGATTATCGCCCATCATGAAATACTGCCCTCGCGGAACCGTCACCTTTTCCATGCTCAGGAAATCCCTATTTTTCACGTAGGGCTCCTCCAGAGGCGAATCATTGATGTAAACTACCCCATTTTTTATCTCAATCGTCTCTCCAGGAAGGGCGATCAAGCGCTTCACAAAATCCCTGGTTGGATCTAGGGGGTATTTAAAGACCACTATTTGCCCCCTTTTCGGCTCTGCAAAATGATACCAAAACTTAGCCACCAACACTCTATCACCGGGCATGAGCGTCGGTATCATGGATCCGCTTGGTATCCAGAAAGCCTGAACCACAAAAGTCCTCAAGACCAAAGCAAGGATTAAGGCCCAAATCAATGTCTCGACAAGTTCTTTCCACCACGGTTTCATCTTAAAAAACGCCCCCTGCAAGCAAATTGCTCAGATTTCATCACATGCATGTTTTTATAACCCCTTTTAGCATTCAAAATCAAGGGGAAATCGTCATTTATCACGGGGGATCTTTTCTAACCGTTATATAGCAGTAGGGAGATATGACTATATACCCCAGAGATTTGGAGCTTACCTTCGATCCATTTGTCACCTTTATGGTCACCCCAGGAGTAAGGGTGTGCCATTGGGGCGAATAAACCGAATAGCTTTCCGAAGCGCTCATGCCCCTGAAATAACACCCCTTGCAGGAGTCGAAGACGTCTTCTTCCAACGTGTCCAGCCACTGAACGTACAGCTTGCTGGCAGAAGCCGAACGTGTAGTGTACTTCAATATAAAGGGCCTACCCGTTTGACATGCCTCTATAAATGTTCTCTGAAGCCAGGTATGTGCCTTTTTCAATTCGATGAGGGCAAAAAGCTCATCTACAGCGCCCAGGGCAAGGGCAAAACAGCCAAAGCTACTCGCAAATATGAATATTACTATCAAAAGCTCAACTAAGGTCAGCCCTCTTTTTTGAGCCATAAATAAGGCCCTCTCGCCTCGGGAGGGGGCCTTATTTACTTTTAAGCGCTTACGATACACGAACTGCGTTCTTGCCGAGTTCCAGAGCTTTTAAGTTGTTATCCCTAAACTTCGCGGGGCTCAAAGTGGAAACGGCTTCTTTAATATCTTCAAAGGAAACGCCGCCTATGTTCAGGCCGCCCATCGCACCTAGTATCAACACATTGAGAAACAGGTAATTGCCACCCATGTGCTCGTCAAGTATCTCGTATCCGTTCAACAAAAAGGTGTCAATATTTCTTTTGCTCAGATATTTTTTCAAGCTATCGTTTTGAAAGGCCTCGCGCCGATGCACGTTGATTACACCACGTCCTCCATCTTTTAGAAAGTGCAAATTCCTTATGGCCTCGTTTTGGTCGAAGGCCAGCAATACATCGGCATCTCCGGCGCTTATCAGGGGGCACTTATAAGGCCCTACCTTAAAGTGGCTTATCACGGATCCACCCCTTTGGGCCATGCCGTGCACTTCACTGCCTATCACATTTTCTCCCCTCTTCAGCGCCATTTGTCCCAGCACGCGGCTGGCAAAAAGGATTCCCTGCCCTCCAAGACCGACGATGATGTATTGCATTATCTTCCCTCCTCCGATATGACCTCAATAGCCCCTTGAGGACATACATTCAGGCATACGCCGCACTTCACACAAAAACGACTGTCTACGAAGGCCTTCTTCGCGGTTTCATCAAAGACCAAACCGGGACAGTTGAAGAAATTTATGCAGAACTTACAGCCTATACATTTTTCGTGATCTACCCGAACAGGGATCTTAGGCTGTTCCTGTCTGAGCAACATACAGGGATGACTAAATATCACTACGGCGGGTTCTTCGTGTTCTTTGGCGTATTCCCACGCCTCCTGCAGGACCTTTACGTTTCCATCTATATCGTAAGATTCCACGGTACGCACAAACTCTACACTGCAACCTTTGACAACCCTTTCAAGCGGAATTGCCCTGCCGACATCGCCCTTCCGTGGCTTCTCGCCGGTTCCCGGGTGAGGCTGACCACCCGTCATTGCGGTGACGTTGTTATCCAAAATGGCCAGGACGAAGACGTGCTTGTTGTAAACGGCGTTGACAAGCCCGGGTAGGCCCATATGGAAAAACGTCGAATCTCCTATGGTGGCAATTATGGGACGCAATTTGCCGTCTATCTTATGGGCTAGATAGAAACCGGAGGATTGAGTTACTGACGCTCCCATGCAGAGAGACGTATCCACGGTCTTCTGATTTACGCCTAATGTGTAACAACCGATGTCGGAAGGATATATTCCGTCAGGGAAAGCCTTTCGTATGGCAAAAAAGCTTGCCCGATGCGGACATCCGGGACACAACATGGGTGGTTTAGGCGTAACTTTGAGCTCTTCGATCGCCTTTTTGAGGTCCTCATCGGCCTTTATCGAAAAATCTTCACCAAGGGCCTTATATATGATCTCCTCGACCACCTCGGGGATAAGTTCGCCTGCCCTGGGCACATACCCGTTCCATCGCCCCTTGACCTTCGTGCGATCCAAGATTTGCATCTCCATGACTGGATAGGTTTCCTCCAAGACCAGGACGTTTTCATGTCGATTTATAAAGTCGGATACCAGATCTACGGGCAGTGGATGAGGAGTGCCTATTTTTAGGACCGAGATATCCCTTCTTCCCATCTTGGTCAACAAATCCATCACTACGGCAAAAGATATACCTCCGGCAATTATGCCAAGCTTGGCCTTTTCCTGTGCCGCCACTTCGTAGTTATATTTAGAGAAGTTATGCGTGAAGTCATCTCTTACGGCATCGATCTTTTGGTTTAATTTAGGATGGGTTATCTTTACGTGTGCAGGAAGGCAGACCCAACGTTTTACGTCCTTGGCGAACTTGGCGGGCCTGTCAAGCGTCATCGGGTTGCCAAATTCCACATCTTGCCTGCAGTGATCCACTCTAACAGTGGGACGCAACATGACGGGTATTTTATGCTTTTCAGAGAGATCAAAGGCATCTTTTACCATTTCCATGGCTTCCCTTGCGGATGACGGGTCGAATACGGGCACCTTGGCAAACAAACCGAATAGCCTGCTATCCTGCTCGGTTTGGGAGCTGTGAGGGCCAGGATCATCGGCCACGATGAGAAGCAAGCCGCCCTCGATATCGAACTGTGCGCCGCTCATGAAGGGATCGGCTGCTACATTTAGGCCCACGTGCTTCATCGCTACGCATGACCTCTTGCCCGTAAATGAAGCCGCCATCGCCACTTCAAAGGCGACCTTTTCATTAGTGCCCCATTCTACGACCGTTTTGGTAGCGAGCAAGTCGGCAAACTTAGCTATGGCCGGCAATATCTCCGACGATGGTGTGCCCGGATATGCACAAGCCACCTCGCAGCCTGCCTCCACAACTGCCCTGGCAATGGCCTCATTGCCTAGAAGAACAGCCTTTTCATTCGCCATTAACATCCACCTCTCTCAATTTTATTGTTGCAATATATTTATCAACATGCTGTAAAAAGGCTCGGGTTTTTTCAACAACTTTCCACGACTGTCGCAAAAGCCGTGCTTTGTATAGCCTTCCGCCAGAAGCTTGTTGTCCAAGTCGCGATAGATCTTGAATTCGAAGGAAAGGCTATGGGGTTTTACTTCTTTTAAATAGGTCTCAACCCTTATGATGTCGTCATAGCGGGCAGGATGTTTATATCTGCATCTGACCTCCACAACCGGCATGAATATTCCGTTCTTCTCCCATTCTATATAGGGCATCCCGAACTTCCTGCAAAATTCCGTCCGTCCCATTTCAAACCACGTTAAATAATTAGCATAATATACTACGCCCATTTGATCAGTGGCACCGTAAGGAACTCTCAAAGCCAAAGAACAACTCAAAGGCATATGCTTCATCTCCCGACGAAAATGTGATGTACGCATGATAAAAACTTAGCGAGATTATAATAACATATCAATATATGCTAAATCCATATGCGCCCCCAATATCAAGAAGGTTGTGTATCCGTCTCAGTCAGAGCATTTTCGCATTTCCACAATGAATTTTGTGTATCGCCATTATGCATTGTCCGCTTACCACAGAGTAGCCTAAAGTCTTTAATCTGCTTTCAAGTTCAGGGTTTTCAGCCCCAGGCTGCAACCATACGATAGGCTTATACTCTAGGCCTTTTAAATCGTCCAGCAAAAAGGCCTGGTTTTGAGGGCTTATAAACACAGAAATGATATCTAAGACATCCGGTACGTCGCGAATCGTGGCGTAAAAATCAAGCCCGAATATCTTAAGGTCAACATATTTGGGATTGATGGGATAAAGCTTAAAACCCTGCGACATAAGATAGGACATGACGCCCGATACCGGCCTGCCGGTTTCAACCGTTGCGCCCAATATCCCGACCTTACAGGGGGAACATACATAATCACGTATTATTCTCTCCCACTCCACCTGACCAGCTCCCTTCTTAACTTAATATAAGGGAAAATGCCGACGGCATTAATGCCTATTTTCAACCACCGCCCATTCCCTCAATGACAGTAAAGCGTACATCATAAAAAGGCCCCTCTACATAAAAGGATGTCCTAACTTCGGATTCCTCTCCCGGCAATAAGGCAACTCTTCTGGCCCTAAACGAACGTTGCAAGATCAATTTATCCCCAGGACCATAAATTGTTACCATTATCCCCGGCCCCGCCAGTTCAGCAGATGTCATATTCTTTACTGTAACATTCAATTCCAGCGTCTTTTTATCTGCATCATAACGAAAAGACGAAGAAGTCAAGACAATCTTCGCTGCCGTTTCCTCACAAAATGCGCGTTCTGAAACTGCAAACAAAATTGCAACCATGACCAAAAATAACAAAGCGTATTTTAGCCGTTTTCCACTTTCCATCACGCGAGATCACCTCCAAGCAGGTCCTAAAAATTATTTTACGATCTATCTCATGAAATTCACAGCATCAACTTTGCTGCGAAAAGGTCTCATTTGCCTTCACTAAAGTTAATGTAGTTGCTATAATGATCTACACGGAGGACTGGCCGAGCGGTCGAAGGCGGGTGACTTGAAATCACTTGTGCCGAAAGGCACCGGGGGTTCGAATCCCTCGTCCTCCGCCATTTTATTATCTCGCCAATAGGGAGAAAACATGGATAAGCTCGCAATAGGCATAGACATGGGGGGGCACAATATTAAGGCTGCCCTGATAGAGAGGGAAAAATTTCTTAGAAGGTGGGAGGAGCCTACCTTCAAGACAAGGACTGTTGAGGGAGTAATTGACCAACTTCAAGGAATTGTAAAACAACTGCAACCCCCGGGTTATGTGCTTCCCGTCGGCGTAGGTGTCCCGGGTTTTCTGGACATGGATCGGGAGCATGTAGTGCTTTTGCCCAACTTCCCCGGTTGGGAAGGCTTACCCCTTAAATCGATGTTAGAAGACAGACTAAATACCTATGTCGCAATTGAAAACGATGCGAATTGCTTTGCCTTGGGCGAACGACTTGCCGGATCGGCCAGGGGATTAAATAACTTTGTGGTGATTACCCTCGGCACCGGCATAGGAGGCGGAATAGTTTTAAATGGCAATCTGCTTAAGGGTGCCAACGGATACGCCGGAGAGCCCGGTCATATGGCGCTAGGCGCAAACGAGCCTTGCGGATGCGGATGCCGGGGCCATCTTGAGGCCATAAGCGGCACAGACGCAATGGAAAAAATGGCCTCTCGCCTGGGATTGCCCGATGACATGAAAATTCTATGGGCACACAGGAACGAAGCCGCTGTTGCCGAGATAATCAGGCCTTCCCTAAATGCTATCGCCAGGGCCATTGCCTCAATAGTGCACCTTCTTGATCCCGAAATGATAATCTTAGGAGGCGGATTTAGCAGGGCAGAAGACTTGCTTCAAGAGTTGAGACCTTTGGTTGAGTCATACCTGGTACCCCATTTCAGGGATACCTTTCGTTTAGAAATAAGCTCTCTCGGCAACGATGCGGCCTTACTGGGTGCAGCTTCGCTAGTGTGGTAATGTTCAACGACAACCGCCTGAACGGTCCGAAGCTACTTTTAACGTGATAATATTTTCATCTTTTAACTTGCCAAGTTCACGCTGAATGGCGAAGAATGCCAAAATCGAACCGCCCAGGTCCGTAGCGGGAAAGGCCATCCATATGCCATCCAAGCCGAAGATGTGCGGCATTATCAAGATGGCAGGATAGCAAATTCCAAGCTGGCGCACAAGTTGGATGACAAGGGCTTCCTTTGCTCTGCCCAATGACTGCAGCGTATATGAAGTTACGACAAATATGGCAGCCGCAGGCAAGAAAATGTAGCCGATCCTTAAGGCGCGTGCTGTCATATCTATTAAAACTTTATGATCGTTGCAGAAAACCCGGACGATCTGCCAGCTGAAAAATTGAGTGGCTACCCACGACAGAGAAAAGGCGCACAAGCAGGAAATAAGTGCCAGCATTATGGCCCTTCTGACGCGATGGTAAAGGCCCGCTCCGTAATTGTAGCCTATGATAGGCTGAGCCGCCTCGCTGATTCCCAACGCCGGCAAGAAAAATAAAGTGTCCAAGGTTAGAAATATTCCTATGGAAGATACGGCCAAGTCTCCGCCCAACTTCAGGGCAGTCTGATTTAAAATGACCAACAAAGCGGCAAAGGATATTGACGTAATGCACGGTGTGACCCCTATGGCTAACATGTTCATTATTATAGGCATTCTGACTTTCAAGTTTTTGTAGCTTAGCTTTAGCACGCTATATTTGGCATAATACAGCGCAACCCACAGACACGACAGGAATTCCGCTATCGAAGTGCCCCAAGCGGCCCCCTTTACGCCCCATCCGAGGGCGCATATAAAAAGCCAATCCAAAAATATGTTGGCTATCGTTCCTATAACCAAGGTACCCATAGCCCACCTGGGAGATCCCTCGGCCCTGATCAAGGAGTTTAGGACAAAGGAAATCATAAAAAAGGGCATCCCGAGCAAGACTATTATCATGTAATCCCGGGCCGGCCCAAGTATGGTCTCGCTTGCCCCAAAAAACTTTAAGGCAGGATCCAGTAACATGAACATGCCCAGACACACGAAGAGCGTGAAAATCAAAGTAAGAGTGAAGGCATTCCCCAGCACTAACTCCGCTCTCTTCTTCCTGCCCGCCCCAAGGCTCCTAGAAGCTATTGAAGCTGCACCAACGCATATTAAAACACACAGGGCTATGCTTACCTCAAAGAGGGGGAACGCCACAGTCACCGCCGCAAGTCCCGTCTCCCCAACGTTTTGGCCTATGAATATCCTATCTACTATGTTATAAAGCGCATTCGCAAATAAACCGGCTATGGCCGGCAAAGAAAAATAAAGAAGCAGTTTCCCGACCGGTTCTTTGCCCAAGCGCTCCGTTTTGATGTCGACATTCGTCATCGTATTCCCCCTTTCGCGCTAAAATGCATGCAATAACCGTTGTCGCCATAATTCTATTATACCACACACCCATACACGGCCAAGCTTCCATCATCGTCGTTGATCAGTTTTAATGTAATATGCTATTATAAAAAAAATAACGATACTAACACATTCCAAGGGGAGGGGTATAAGATGGCGGAGGAAAAATTTGATCTAAAGGGCGCTCTATCTTACGCGATACACGCCGAGATCCAGGCAAACGAGTTTTACAAAACATGGGCACAAAGCACGCAGAAAGCTTCCTTGAGAAAGGAAATCGAAGAACTGGCAGATTGGGAGGAAACGCATAAAAATACCTTGTCAAAATATTATTTGGAGCTTTTCGGCGAACCCTTTGTACCGGATCCCAACGTAATTGTAGATCCGGCACTTCGCGTTCAAGCCGACGAATTTAAAGACTATTACTCTCAATTACGCTTGATCTCCACGGCATACCTATCGGAGCTACGAGCTGCAGAATTTTACGAGAACCTATCGCAAAAGGTAGAGCCAAAGGAGACTAAACAAATGTTTCAAGATCTGGCAAATATGGAAAGAGGCCATATGATGTTCATAAGGAAAAAGTATGACGAGCTCCGCGGAGAGCTCGAAGGAAGGCTCATGCTCTAAAATAATGGGCCTTGCAAATGTTTGGCTTAACGAATAAAATAAGATATACCAAATATTTGCAAGGAGGTGGGTTAGATGTCCAAGCTCAACGGGAAACGTTTCATCCTCTTCGTGGAGGACGAATATGAAGACCTAGAACTTTGGTATCCCAAGATAAGGCTTATAGAGGAAGGTGCCGAGACCGTAGTGGTCGGCCCCGAAAAGGGCAAGCTGTATCGAGGCAAACACGGTTATCCCTGCAAAAGCGATGCTTCCTTCGACGAGATCAACCCTGACAACTTTGACGGCATTGTAATCCCGGGAGGATACGCACCTGATAAAATCAGAAGGCACAAGAAGGCCCTTGATATAGTTAAAAAGCTGAATGACAGCAATAAAATCGTCGCCTTCATCTGCCATGCCGGATGGGTGCCAATATCTGCCGGAATACTCAAAGGAAGGAAAGCCACTTCCGTTGGCGCCATAAAGGATGATATGGTAAACGCCGGGGTCATTTGGACAGATGAGGCAGCGGTAGTGGATGGAAATCTGATAAGCAGCAGGACGCCTGATGATCTTCCTCAGTTCTGTAAGGCTATAATCGAAAAAGCTTCTTCGAGCTGCCATTCTTGCTGCTAGCTTAAAATAAAAGGAGGGCTAAAATTAGCCCTCCTTTTATTAATTTGATTTTGACATCTGTCTGCTTAGCTTTACGGCGCAAAGCTTACCACCTATGTTGACAACAACAATCCCTCCTTAAACATTTGTGTCCTTTGGAGGAAAAGCAAGACTTGTTTCGACCTTTTGCATCTTCTACCATCCCTCCGCCAGCATTACCTGGATCAGGTTCAAGGAGTATTATCTCAGCCCCGTTTTTTGTCGGGACACCCCCTGGTTTTTCCAGTATAACACAAAATTCCAAGCTTATTTTAAAGAACATATGAAATAACCAGTCCAGTAAAATTAAAATTTAATTAAATCTGGTACGTACCAGAATATGTATAACATAACATTTATTTGGCACTAATTGAAATTATATTTGTCTTTTAAAATAAAAATAAAGGATATCGATCAATTTGAGGAGGCATTTAAAATGGAAGGCAGCAAAAGAATCACAGAGAAGGAAGCTCTGACAAGGCAATTTATCGGCGGCGTCATAATGGACGTGACGAACAAGGAGCAGGCACGCATTGCAGAAGATGCAGGAGCAGTGGCAGTAATGGCTCTCGAAAAGGTCCCTGCAGATTTAAGAAAGGAAGGCAAAGTGGCTCGCATGGCGGATCCGGCCAAGATACTCGAGATCAAGGATGCCGTATCGATACCTGTCATGGCCAAAGTGCGCATAGGACATTTCGTGGAAGCCCAGATCCTGGAAGCTCTGGGCGTGGACTTCATAGACGAAAGCGAAGTGCTCACGCCCGCAGATGATGAATGTCATATAAACAAAAAGGAGTTTAAGACGCCCTTCGTATGCGGAGCGCGTGATCTGGGCGAAGCGTTACGCCGCATAGCTGAAGGAGCAACCATGATAAGAACGAAAGGCGAAGCAGGAACTGGCAACGTAATAGAAGCAGTAAGACACGTTAGAGCCATAACGACACAGCTTAACAGATTGTTATCGGCAAGACATTCGAAGCTGCCGACCATAGCAGGCCAGCTGTGCGTCCCCTTGGAACTGCTCGAAGCCTGTCGAGAGACAGGAGGGCTGCCTGTCGTTAATTTCGCCGCCGGCGGAATAGCTACGCCAGCAGATGCAGCATTAATGATGCAGCTTGGATGCGACGGTGTTTTTGTTGGAAGCGGAATCTTCAAATCCGAAAGGCCGTCTGCCCGTGCCAAGGCAATAGTCAAGGCAGTGGCAAACTTCAAAGATTCCAAGGTGTTGGCGGAGGTCTCCAAGGGATTAGGAGAAGCAATGGAGGGAGTCGTATCAGTTTAGTTAGATACTGACAATAGAGGCATCTTAGAAAGTAATTTCCAACATATAAAAAGATCTATCTATGTATACGTCGCTAAGATGCCTCAATACGCTCAAAGCATAGACCTGCCCAACTCTATTCCCTTGCTCAACGCTTCGATATTTTTCTCCAAGGCATTGGCAGAAAATGTTTTAGATAAAGTCTCACGCAACGCATCGAAGGAGATATCTTTTATAAAGCTAGCAGCAATGCCCAAAGACAGTATATTCACGCTCCTTGGAGAGCCGAGCTCTACGGCAATATTTGTAATTGGGAGCCCAACAAACCTATTATCGAGGCTAAAGCCCATGGACTTGACATCGATGAGACCGGAATCGTATATCACCTTGCAAGTATCTCCATTGACATCGATATAGCGCATGAAAGCTTCCTCTGCCAAGGCAATGATGAGGTTTGGATTTAGCGAGTAGGGGTACAAAATCTCTTCGTCCGATACGATGAGATCGGTCTTGGTAAACCCTCCTCTTGCAGATACGCCGTAAGCCTGTGTCTGCGTAGCCTTCAAGCCGCATCGTACCGCAGCCTCACCCAGAAGCGTACCGGCCAAAATCACACCCTGTCCCCCAATGCCCGCAAAGATAACTTCATATCTCATGAATGCTCACTCGCTTTCAAGTTCTCTTCTTGCTCGAGACTGTATTTCCCCGTAACGCGACAAGAAGGATTGCCCTTTTTTGTCCGAAAATATACCGGTGACAAAAACTTCTTTGCGGTCCTCTTCGGATAGCGTGGTCGCACGTTCAACAGGTACAGCATTTTCTTTCAACCAGTTAAGCATGGCTGTGGCCTTGCCCATCTTGTTATATCTTCCAAAATACGTGGGGCATGGCGATATGACCTCAACCAGCGAAAAACCGTCGTGGCTCAATGCCGTCAAGATGTACTTCTCCACCATAGCCACATGGTAGACAGTCGTTCTGGCAGCGAAACTAGCCCCAGCTGCTGCAACTACCTGACATATATCCAGCGCCGGCTCAGGATCTCCGTACCAAGAGGTGGAAGTCCTGGAATAAAGCGGGGTAGTGCATGAATATTGACCCCCAGTCATCCCGTAGTTAAGGTTGTTTGCAACTATTGCCGTAACATCGATGTTCCTTCTCGAGGAATGAATCAGGTGGTTTCCCCCGATCGTAGCGCTATCGCCGTCGCCCATCAATACCACCACTTTTAAAGAGGGGTTTGCCACCTTTATGCCGGTTGCCACAGGCAAAGCTCTCCCGTGAGTAACATGTACCGTGTTAGTATAGAGGTAATCATCGGCCTTTCCCCAGCAGCCGATACCCGTAACTACGACCACGTCCTTCGGGGCAAGCCCTTTTTTCTCGAAAGCAAAAAGCATGCTCTTCAATATAACGCCGTACCCGCAACCGGGACACCATTGGTGAGGAAGGCTCTCTTCCCTCAAAAAAGCCTTCCAACTTACTTCGCATGATCTTTTATTCATCGAGATACCACCTCGCCCAGGGCTTTTACTATCTCCTGCGGGCTCAACGGCTCACCATCACAACGGTTCGCCCCAACAACCGGAACTTTTCCGCAGACGGCTTTCTTGACCTCTCCGATAATTTGCCCCAGGTTCATCTCAGGTACTACTATCCCACGCTTGCCCTTGGCTAGCTCGCTTACATGTTCGGTCGGAAAAGGCCATACTGTTTGAAGCTCCAATACGCCAACATTAAGCCCTTGTTTTTTCATGTCTGCAGCGGCCTGCCTTGCGGCACGAACCGCCCCTCCAAAGGTTATGAGCAAATATTCGCTCTCATCCACATTGTATTTCTTGTACTTGATGATTCTGTCCTTGTTTTTTTCTATCTTATCGTAAAGCCTCTTTACCAACTTGTCTGCTTCATAGGGAGAACTGGTAGGTAAACCCTTTTCATTATGGGTTGAAGAATGAAATCTAGTCAAATGTTTCCCGCCAGGTGCAACCATTGGCGGGACAAGGTCGTCATCTGGTTTATAAGGTAGGTATTCATCCACATCCTCTGGCGGTCGTTTTCTGTTTACAATCTCGATGTCGGCTTCGGCGCGCAAAAGGCAATCTTCGCGCAAGTGGCCAACCGTCTCATCTGCCATAAAAAGTACCGGACATCTGTAGGTTTCAGCCAAATTAAAGGCACATATAATAAGGTCAAAACATTCCTGCACTGAAGAGGGAGACAAGGCGATTATAGACTGATCCCCGTGACGACCCCAGCGAGCCTGCATTATGTCAGCTTGCGCAGGGCGAGTGGCCAATCCTGTGCTTGGGCCTGACCTTTGAACATCTACTATTACACAAGGCACTTCAGCCATTACGGCAAGCCCTATATTTTCCTGCATTAATGAAAAACCGGGACCGGAGGTGGCCGTAAAGGCCTTAAGTCCGCCTATTGAAGCGCCTATGACGGCAGCAATACTGGCCAGCTCGTCTTCCATCTGAAGGTAATAACCTCCAACCTGGGGCAGCTTTCTGGAAGCCCCTTCAGCGATCTCAGAGGAAGGTGTGATGGGGTAACCTGCAAAAAACCTGGCACCCGCCATCAGCGCCCCCTCCACGATGGCCTCATTTCCAAGCATAAACCTTCTTCTTTCAATCAACGTCATGACACTCCTTTGACTTTACTTCAATGGCAAAATCAGGGCAGCGCAACTCGCAAGTGCCGCACCCTATGCAGTCATCCACTCTCTTGGGGATAGGGCGACCCAGCTCATCAACTTCAAAAACATTTTTTGGGCAAAATTCAACACAAATATCGCAAGCCTTGCACCGACTTCGTCTTATTTCTATTCGGAAAGCCTTCCCCTCGGCCACCTCAACTTCGCCCTCAGGCAATGTCAAAATGCATTCCCCCCTGTCTTGAAACCCGATAAACTGCCCCGCAAGGCCATCACCGAGAACAAAAAACTTTACTTTTCCATTCTCTCCTTTGCCTTTTCGAGCAGTTTAGCGTAATTAACAACAGCCCTAACATGCTTTCCATAGCCAACTGTGCCTCTTTTGTCGGTCACCTCAAAATTGAAGTTCAATCTATTGCCGTTTATCTCTACAAGGGCAACTTTATACGCCACTTCAGCGCCCATCATAGTCGGTTCTTCGTGGGTAATTTCCGTGTGGTAACCGACAGAAATAAAACCTTGAGGCAGAGCTTTGTCTACCATCTCCGTCGCCATTCGCACTACCATGTTTATGCAAGCCGAAGTCGATAGGAACTGCTCAAGGTAAAGCGACGAATTGCCCACAGTATCATCGGCCGATACAACCTTCTTGACGCTCCTTTCCATACCCGGCGAAACATACTTCGTTATATCTAGCATCTCTTACACCTCCTATGCTCATATTTACTATTAAATTTACCACAACAGCATAATTCTTCCAATCGATTAATCTTTAACCAAGTATAAAATTGGGGGCAAGCCGCATTAAGCCGGAAGGCTTGCCCCCAATTCGCATACTTTTAGGCTATAGCTTGCTCAAAATTTCCTCAGCTACCTTTGCTCCGGAAAGCAACATACCTCCAAAGATGGGACCCATCCTGGGACCTCCAAAAGTGGCGTTGGCAGCCATTCCGGCGACGTAAAGCCCCGGGAAGACCTCACGAGTGTTCTCTATGGTCAGCTTTTCTGCTTTGTCAGGCGACATAAACTTTTCGCCTTCTATATTGCCGGTAGGGGTCAATAGTTTACCCGGCATCTTTCGAGCAACCACCTTGACCACTTCGGTATCGTGCCCGGTAGCGTCGATGACATACTTACAGTGAATCGACAGCGGATCTACATGAAGGCCCGCCATCTCCACGGCTGTCCAATTTATCACGAGGCCTTGAATGCGGCCATCTTCATGGACCACGACGTCCTCTACGCTAATACCATTAAAGGCCACAGCCCCGGCTTTGACCGCTTTACTGGTAATTGTGCTTACCGCTTCCACAGAATCCGCAGTATAGTAACCCGCAACCCTATAAGGAGCAGTTCTCACATCGAGCTCGTCCAAAATTTTTCTGGCCTCTTCCTGTACGACTATTTCATTAAAAAGCATTCCGCCTCCCCACATTCCGCCTCCAACACTTAACCTGCGCTCGTAAATGACCACTCTTTTGCCGGCTTTAGCAAGCTTATAGGCCGCCACCAAACCCGATGGCCCGCCACCAACCACTGCCACGTCTACGTCGAGATTGTCCGTCAGCTTCTTGAAATACCTATCAATTATAGCTCTAGTTATCACGAGCTCATCCAACCTCATTGCCCACAGCCTCCTTACATTATTGATATTTGGCGAGGGAAATGACGGAAGCTAAGGTAACAAAAAAGCCGCCTCTTGGCGGCTTCAAAGTTCTGTTAAATCTTTTGCGCAACTTCTCTTGCTCGCCAATTCCTCCGCCAGCATTACCTGGATCAAGTACTAGGGGTATGCTCTCAGCCTCGGTTTTACCGAAGCACCCCCTGGCGACGTATTTAACTTTCATAAAAGATCTTACTACTTTTTGTACTATAGTCAAGTAAGCCAAAGTGTTTTCAATCGCTACTTACGTACCAGATTCATCAATTTTGACATCTTTAAGCCCCTTCAGAAAGAAGACAAGAGGTATAGAAGCAAGAAAAACGAACATTATAAGCATATATACATGATTGTAAGAAAGCATCTGCGCCTGTTCCAGCACTAACTTATTTAGAACCTCCTTGGTAACCATATCAGGCTGAATCGAATGGGGGAGGCCAAGACCTGTTCAACCTTTGCTATATATTCCAAGGCATTCCTGTACCTCTTGAATGTAATCCGTAGGGTCAATCTCGAAGAGGATTTGCCCCCTTTTGACGAGTTGGTTTCTCTCGGCGTACACATTAATTACCTTTCCGGACACCTGAGGAGCTATGGGCACGATAGTGCCTTCGACATACGCATCATCCGTGCTAACGTGGGTAAAATTATAGAATACCTTCGGCAAAAAATAGACACAGCACACAATTGCCGCTGCCAGAAGAATTGCCATTCCTACATATTTTTTAGCTTTTTTGCTCATCTTCATAACTCAATGACCCCCAAGACTCTCAAAAAATTATTGCTTCAGCCGCTAAATCCCTTCGCACCCCGGAAAGCTTAACCTGCGTCCATGTCAAAAACTGAGCATTTGCCAGTGGAACGGCGATGCTCGAGTTCTTTTTCATTTTCAGTGCAATTGCACACTTCATAAATGGTTCAACACAAAAAGGAAGGACACATTCACGTCGCTCTAACAAAATCACCGGGAACCTATAGCGCGATTTTTGCTACCTGTCAATAAACTTTAGGCTTCATCTTCAAAAAACCGGAGGGGTTATTGAGAGTGTAGCATTTCACTAAGGATAGTCTAATTGCCGTTTTTCATCGAACGTTCATATCCCTCATCTGCCGGCAAATCGGGCAACCTTGCCGCAGATGTAGACAACTCGTCACAGCGCTCGTTTTCAGGGTTGCCATCATGGCCCTTAACCCAAATAAACTTAACTTTATGTTTCTCACACAAATCCAGCAGTTTCTCCCATAAATCTGTATTTAGGGCTTTGTCCTTGTTGTTTCGCATCCAGCCATTAGCCTTCCAACGTCTGACCCATCCTTTGTTCATGGCATCAGCAAGATATCTGGAGTCGGTAAAAAGCGTCACTTCACAATTGCAGTTCAGGGCACCTAACCCTGCTATGGCCGCATATATCTCCATCCTGTTGTTGGTGGTGAGCCTAAAACCACCCGATATTTCCTTTCTGTGGCCGTTATAGAGCAATACAACACCGTACCCCCCTGGACCGGGGTTTCCCAAACATGCTCCATCGGTGTAAATTATCACCTTTTTCATCTGCAAATTAACAACCTCGCCTATCTGGACTTATGAGAAACATAAAAGGCCTCACTGATCAAACTCAGGGAGGCCTCATCTAAAGAAGGCCACATAAATATGTGGCTTGCAATCTGGCTCCGGCGGCAGGACTCGAACCTGCAACCTAGTGGTTAACAGCCACCCGCTCTGCCGATTGAGCTACGCCGGAATGGACATTTATTTGGAGGCGGCACCCGGATTCGAACCGGGGTATAAGGGATTTGCAGTCCCCTGCCTTACCACTTGGCTATGCCGCCGAGTATTCTGGAGCGGAAGACGGGATTTGAACCCGCGGCCCCCACCTTGGCAAGGTGGTGCTCTACCCCTGAGCTACTTCCGCATATATCAAAACTGCTCCAAGCCTTTGAGATGGTGGCGAGACCCAGAATCGAACTGGGGACACGCGGATTTTCAGTCCGCTGCTCTACCTACTGAGCTATCTCGCCTCTCGCCACCTGACGTAATATCTGGCGGGGCTGACGGGGCTCGAACCCGCGACCTCTGACGTGACAGGCCAGCGCTCTAACCGGCTGAGCTACAGCCCCGCTTGACGCTACTCATGGTGGGCGGAATAGGGTTCGAACCTATGACCCCCTGCGTGTAAGGCAGGTGCTCTTCCGCTGAGCTATCCGCCCTAGGCGCGTACTAGTATAACCACGATTCATTAATTCTGTCAATCT
>Ga0134096_1001677_pt1 | contig 16670 bp, 19 predicted proteins | sample 7_2taG_FD_94448 | JGI IMG/M metagenome (GOLD analysis project Ga0134096, IMG submission 94448) | Switchgrass degrading microbial communities from high solid loading bioreactors in New Hampshire, USA - 7_21_20_110_A3 metaG | ecosystem: Engineered > Bioreactor > Semi-continuous > Anaerobic >... | reverse complement strand
GTTAAACATATATGCACCATTCCTTCTATTTCATTATGTGCATATATTATATAACATTTTGTACTTCCATAAAAGTTGTATTTTTACATATCATTTACCCACACAAAATAGCGAAGCACCAATTTTTTTGCAGGCTATTACGTCTTTGAAATTCTAAACTACATAGTTTTCCATAGTGCCATAGGATGATTTTCTATTCGTTTTATAATCTCCGGATCATCAAATTCCAAAGTGTCACGAACAAATTCAAATTCAGAAGCTCTTTTTGAAATATAGTTTTTATCATATTTAAACAAGAGGGATTCCTCCTTGCTCAGTTATTTGAAAAAGATCTTCAGGAATTACTAATCTCCATTTATTCAAATACTTTGTACTATCCTTCGTCAGATAACGTGTGCTTTTTCCGATTTTACTCTTGCAATAGGATATAAATTCATCAGATAACTGGAATTGGTCTTTAAAGTGTTCCATTAGAAAACCTGTCTTCTGATATAAAAACTGCAGGTTATATGCATCCAAATACTTGATCAATTCATTTTCATTCAGGTATGGCATAGATTCTATGCAATTTAACAGCTCTTCAAGACCTCCGATTTTTTCAAAGTCTTTTATACTGTCAACAACTGTACGCTCCAGTGAAGTAACCCGAATTCCCAGTGTATTTTTGGGCTCTATAACTCCACTTGATATTTTCGATGAAACATATTTGTAGGTTATCCCATTAAATTCAAAATCATCGAAGCGTTTTTCAGAAGAAACATAGATCTCATAAAACACCTGATTTGATATACCCATATATTCAAAAGCTGAATGATGCGAAAGATAAGCAGTATTTTTGATGGCACAAGCTATGTGGTATTTAGTTGCTACAGGCTGTCCATCGGCCACATTGATACATGTATATAGATTATTTCTGATTTTCTTCACCAAACCTTTTTTTGACAAACGAAGAACTAGAGAAGATGCAGTCTTTTTGTTTCCGACAAGCTTGTATACATCCTCCATTGTGAAAGTATTTAATTTTACAAGCTGAATATAGCCTACCATTATAGGTACCTCTTTAATTTACTCTATAATTTCTTTAATTATAAAGGTGTTTTATCATATTATAAAGTCTAGTTTATTATTACTTTAATTATATCGAATTATTCTTTATATGTAAAGAAATTTGTCCAAAAAACAAAGTACAGGAATATAAAAACACGGTTCTTAATTAGGACAATTGTTCTATTCTTTATTAATTCTTTATTAGTTGAATTCAGGCTTCAGTGTGAATCAAAGATAATCATCCAGCTTTTTCACTAACATAATTAATTAACCTAAATATGCCGTATATACCCTGGAGGTGCAGACTTAAAAATGCTTTTACCATTATCGCTGGGAGGTGAAGTAGGATTACGTTGAGCCTCATCCAGTGAAACTACAGGTAAAGATACTACCTGTGAAGAAAATAATTGTTGTCCCTGATGACGATAAATAATCCTTTTGAATGGCTCTCTGTACGGCGAAAAAGCTATAGAATCTCCGTAATAACCAGTATTACAAATTACTACATTACAAAATACCAGTCTCGCTATTGCTTCAGCTAAAAAATAGTACGAATTCGTATCCATATTATTGGAAATTACAATCATGTGATGAATTTTTCCTTTATAAATTACAAACCTTTCAATATCAAAAAAATCAGAACATATAGCCACTCCAATATTGCCAAAAGGTCCAGCGTCAATTATATAGTTCACATGATCTGGCAAATGTGAGTATTTATCCTTAGGTTTATAATGAGTGTTCAATTTCTTAAAGAGTTCCAACTCTTCATTGGAAAAGTGAGTTTTACCAAAATAAATACATGATGTTCTGGTAGATCTTTGAGTATTTGACCAATTATTGGGGATAACAACAACAGCCTTATTACTGACTTTATTGCCAGCATTTACTTGGAAATCTAGACCAGCAATTACTACAGAATTGATAACTTTACTCAATTCTTTTAAATGCTTAATGTAACAATTTGAAACTGTCAACTCGGGTAAGACAACAATATGAGGTTTTTCCCGATCACCGCTTAAATTGCAAAATCCTTTTTTTATATCTTGCCAAGCCTTTATCTTCACCCATTTTTTCATATTAATGGTCGGACGAGGTTTACACCACGCATACTCACAGTCAACCACTGATTGGACAAAACCAATTCTCAAATACTCTTCCAAGCCTCTATATGTGTTCATCTTCTATACCTTCCTCTATGTGTTTATAAGGATTGTAATCTCTTGTTAATTGTATTAAGCTAACAGGTATTAGCTGTCTTGGTCCATGCTCCTGTACTGTTAACTGATAACTTTCAAGAATCTTTTGAGCCTTTTCTACATTTTGAATAAAGTCTGATATTGTGAAAATTTCAGGCGGGTCTATTATTGTATCATCGTCTGGTATCAGTTCACGTTGATATGTAGTCAAAAATTTAGTTTCTAAGTTTCTTTTGGATAAACATCCATTTATGATTCCTAAAGTTCGTGAAGATACTGGATAATATTCAAGTTTTGCTTTCAAAACCGACACCCAAACTTTTTGCATGCCAATTGGATTATAAATTGCCGGGTATTTAAAATCTTTTAACAATAGTCCAATAAGTAAAATCCCAAGACCATGAATGACAGATAATTCACGATTCTCACAGGAATAAGGATCTAAGATGACCGGTGTATATCTATAGTCATATATCGTCTCTCCGGTACTCCTTAACTTTACTGTCTTACTATTCTTATGTTGTATGTCTATGCACTTCTTCCAATCTTCCCATGATAAAACACTTGAATTTCGTATCCATTCTATTGGCAAAAGATAATTAGATGGATGAACACGATAATATCGTTCGTCCGCATCCATAAATAATTGACGATTATTTACAAGTTCAATAATATGTATTTTTGAATGGTGTATTTCGGCAATCCTTTTAACAATCTCTAATGCAGTCCATTCAGATAATCTGGGATCATAAGCCGATGAATTTCTCTCAAATTTTTTTGCCCATTCTACCCATTGATATAATGTAATATACATATCACTATTAAAGTTTAAAATTTTTGAAACTTTCTTTACCAGTTTATTCTGCGTTAGATCATCATAATCTTTTTGTCTGGCTTTCAAACCTGCAATAACATCAAAAACCACCCCTTCATATTCATATTTTAAGTAATTTTTCATCTTTTTATTTAAAAATACGCAATCAACAATTTCAGCAGGGAGCTCTTGAGGATATAGAAAAATTATTGCCATACCTGCTGGCGAATCAATAATATCTTTATTATGACATAAATATTTTACTGCATCATACCATATTAAGGGCGGCACTGAAGAAGTTTTATCAATTATTATACATAAAATCCACCATATCATGTTAATAAATAAATATTTATCTTTGCAAATTAAACATGTATTGTCGTTAGCAATATATTCAAATAAATTATATGATTTATTTATATTTTTTGAAGAACAATTTAAATAATATTTTATAACTGAACGGGTAAACATAAAAAGGCTAAAGCTTCTTCTTTCATAAGTTTTTTTACATTTTTTCACTAGAGTTATTTTTGATTCAATAAATTTTTCATCCAATAAACAAGCTAGAAATTTTTTTGAGCGTTTTAAAGTAATAGGATCTACATTTGGCCCACTAACTTCTTTATAAGCTAATATTAATTGAAATGATAATGTTTTGAAAAGAAGCGAGTAGATGAAGCCTGCAGTTAACAAATTTATAATTTTTGCTTTTAACAATTCTTCAACAATTTCCCATATAGAATCAATTTCATTAATACCAGTTTTTCGGCAAAATTCAATCGCACGTACCCATAATTTCGGTTTTTCGTAATTATCTCTCAGCGCTTTTAGCATTAATTTAGAAGTATGCTTCAAGGATATGAACTCTTTTTTATCAAAATTTTTCTTATTTTTTTTAAAATTATCATTAAGTTCTTTAATGTTCGATTTTAATTGATCTATTTGGTTTTTTATTTCTTTGTATCGTTTAGAATCTTCTTTATATTTACTTATATCTTCTTTGCTACTCTTATATTCATCTCTTTTATAACTCTTTTGCTTATCAATTTCATATAACTCAGTAATATCAATCTGAATCTTAGGTACTAGTCTCGATAGCATAGTAGCTGCAAAAGAAATACGAGTATCTCGTCTTAACTCTTCATCTGGGAAATCAGTAATTAACAAATGCTCTATATCTGATATTATTTGATCCCTCTCGCTCTCTTCCAGCAAATCAAAATCAATCTTTACAATATTTGAAATTTTCGTTAATGTTTGTGTCATTAACGGAGCAGGATAATTGGGATCTAACTTAGTACCATAACAAGCTAACTTGTCAAGTTTTTGAGCACGCTTAGTTTTTTTTCTTTTATAAAACTCTCTTAATGCTTCAGGTTCAATTTTATCTTCATTGATCTTAACACCAATTCCGCTCTCATTTAGTAAATTTTCATATTGCTCAATCCAACATTTAAGATTATCATAACTATCCGCCAGAAAAACATGATCATCTACAAACCTAAAATGCGCCACTTTTTTATTATTACTAAGAAATTTATCTATTTTTTTATCTATATGCAGTAGAGCTAAATTTGCCAGAAAACCTGCAACGAAAAGACCAGTCGGAATGCCTTTACAGATTTCTTCATCTCTAATACCAATTTTTTCCAGTTGGCTTTTAGTCCAACCTGATTTATCGATTGGAAACATCAATAAAGTCTTAAATAAATTTTCTAGTTCCGGTGTTTGTTTATCTTTAGGAAAATACTCTTTAAAATTATTTATAATAACATCAGTATTTATATTTGGATAAAACTCTTTCAAATCAATACTTGCCCAGTAGATTTCTCCGCTTAACTCCTGCTCTTCCCAATATTCATTTTCAAGATATTTTACTTTTAAATGCTCAGGTAAACTCTCATTATTTTCCATAACCTCGAATTCTTTTTCATCATACCAAGAAGCGTTATCAGTATTCGAACCATCTTTAGCTCTAATATGTGTCATTTTTTTAGTCACAATTGAAACGCATCTTCTGTAAAAGGGCCAACTCTGTTTCCATTTCCGATAGATATGTTTTGTTGTATGCCTATAAGGTCCAAAACCCCATTTAATTTCTCCTTTACTTTCTTCTTTTTTAGGGAAAACAGATATATATAACCTGTTACCAAAGCTCCAAAAAGGCATGGCACGGTCCAGATACGGACCAATTATATTTACAACTGCTATCCACGTCACCTGATCACGAACAGAAATCCAAAAAGTTTGTCTCGTTCTCGGTTTATTTTTCTTCGCGGATTTGGGATGAGCAACTGGCTTTATCGGAGAAACTTTGTAACTTTCATTTGAAATATCTTTTTGGATCTTTTGGAGTTCTTCAGCTAAATTTGTTTCAAATGCAGCAACTTCAATTTCATCATATAAAGTATCAACTTGGCTGTAAGCTTTCTTAGCTTTCTCCCAAGCCCAATATAAATTCTCTGGATTTATTATCTGGCTAATAATATCATCCATAATTACACGCACCTTCTTACTCTATACTCTGTAAGATCCTTTGCATCTTTAAGTTTTATTATTTGGACGGGTTTTCCTATTTTACGAAAAGCATTTTGTACATTAATTGCAAACTCGTTGCCACCTTTATCAGAGTCAGGAATTATCCTAATTCTATAATTAGTAAAATAGTACACCCATTCGTCTTTAAAATTATTAGCACCAAGAATGCCAATTGCTTTTATACCCATTTGATAAGCAGAAAGGACATCTGTAATACCTTCGCATATATATAAAAAATCATTTTTACCAATTTGATTTAATACATTAATGCTATAAATATGTGTTCTTATACCATTCAAGTTAATATATCTAGGTTCTCTGTCTCCTATTTGCCTTCCTTGAAGGTACTCAATTCTATTATCTAGGTTATAAAACGGAAACAAAATAACAGGGCTTGTCCAAATAAATACTGGAGTGTCTCTGTCAGATATCTTGGCAAGACCACATTTCAAAAGCCGGTCAATTCCCCATACTGATTTTGCCTTATGGAACACTTGAGTAGGGTTTTCTATAGATTTGACATTAAAATGCATAATTACTTCTTTATTAAATTTTCTGTCTTTAACAAGATATTTGTAAGCATTAGTATCCAAAGTACAATAATTTACAAGCCACTCATACACTTCAATATGAGGATTTGCTCTATCGATCTTTTCGGAAATGCTTTTGTGTCCTTGAATAAATTGATTCATATTAAAAGTTAAGCTTCTATCTTTACTATATCCAGACGTGATAGAAAACTCTTTTGACAGCCAATGACAAGCATCTACAAAGTTAATTCGAAGTACTTTTTGTACAAGTTGTATAGGATTACCACCTTCATTACATCCAAAACAGTACCAATAGTTTTCTTTGGTATTAAAGCTTAGACTAGGAGTTTTTTTATCATGATTATTGAAGCACATAGCCTTATTTTTCGTTACTTTTATTCCTAGTCTTTCAGCAACCTCTACTACTAGAATACTCTTAAGTTCTTCAAGATTGTACATTTTACCACCTTAACCCAATTATTATGGTTATGTATTCTACATAAAAATTCAAAATCCTTTGAAAACTGCTTATTTTCGTAATAATGTTACTCTCTTTTACTACTTTTAAATACAGTGAAAAAGAAGAACTTATTTAATTTGCTGCACAGCCTAATTAGCTTATATGATAAAACATTTATTGATATTATACTTATACAATATAGAGTATTCAAGTTGTAATTATACTACAACATATCGAATTATTCCAATTGCTTTCTGAAAATTTGATTTCATCAGGTCAATTTAACTAGGGCTATTCTCACAGCCTTGCTGCAGGAATCTTCAACAGAGCGTACGTATTTTATTGTCAACGCCAGTTGACTTCACTGCTACTCCATCAATGCCATCCTCGCCATGATTCGCTTTTACACGCTTATACGCCTCCAGCACCTGATGTCATGAGACCTCAAACGACTTTCCTTCCCCCATTAAATCCTCCAATTTCTGGTTGTCTAACATTAGAATTATAGATAACAGAATCCCTTCGCTCAACTGCCATTACAGCAGCTTCTACACTACTATGGATTCTTTCGCATCTATACCCTACATTGCTTCTTTTATCCTTGTCATTCCCTCTCTTGGATTTTTCACTTAACATTAGAGCACAGACCCCTCCTGTTCCTTGTAAGATCCTGTGCCAAGCTCTGCAACCTCTACGCCAGCAGCCGTCTGAACGGTAATCAGGCCCCTTCAGACTTATCACGTGTGGTAAATAAACACCCGGTTTCGACTGCACCTATGTATTAACGACGCTTCTTGAATTGATCATTTACATTCATTCAGCTTCTTGGCATGAACTTGATTGATTCATCAACCTTTTTTAATTACGCTCAATACCACAGTTTCTGACTGCAGCACCAATAGGCAGTTTGAAACCTGCATCTGAATATCGATTCCTAGAATCCTTCTCTCATCTCTTACAAAGCATGATTTGATTGCGTCCTTCATCCCTCATTTCATTACAATCAATCTTCAGGACACACTTTTACGCTTACGTTTATCCAAAGGCTAAATACCCATGCTGCATAGTGCATTTCTACCGAAATGTTTTTACAGTTACACCACCTTCCAAGGTAAAAGAAGTAGCTCCAATGCTAAAAGTTATTCATGCACAAGAATCTAGAGATGCAGAAGGGCAATGCAAATTTCCCTATTCTAACCCTTTTTATAACAACATTCTTTCATATAATCCAGTATTGATATAATAATATATGCTATAAATCCTATTGCAATTAATATATCATTGCCACTGATACTTTATTATATAAGATTTAGTGAATCTACTCGTTCTAAATTTGAACCTGTATTTCATCGTTGTCAACTTCAACCTCTACCATTGAACGGATAGGCTCATAAATAGGTATATCTTGATCAATAGCTTCAAAACTTGCCACCAAAAAGTATTTTGCTTTAAACAACGCTCCCCAACCTTTGTGACCACGAACTGCAATGCAAAAAGCATCGCTTAATTGATTAGATTTAATAACTTCCCAATATTTTTGCAAAGTTCTTTTTTCTAGAAAAGTTAGAAGTAATTCCTCTATTAATTACATCTCCAATTACCCATTCGAAATTTCCATCATCATCAATAGAACTACCAGTTTCAAATATTCGGCGAGTAAATGTAGTGTAATCTTCGCCTATTCTGCTACAACACCAGTCAAGCCATGTTGATAAATAACTCTTCACACCTCGCCTCGTTCTCCTTGGTTTTGCTGAATATGATAAAGTTATTTCTACGAGTACATTGAAATTTTCGCCTACACTACTCAATTCTTCTGGAATTGGCACTCTGAAAATATGTGCCTCTCCTTCACCAATTTCTAATATATTCTCTATAATAAATGTAATTCTATATTCACTATTTTGCGTTGCTCTTGTTACATCAGGAATACCATATCCAATTGTTCTAAATATTCCAGGATATTTGTCTTTTTCAGATGTAATTGCCCATTCTGGCCAATGTGCGGACTGAGCAATTAATGCACAATAAAGTAACGATGGTGTATTTGGAAATATTCTATCTACTTCTCCTCCTACAAAAAAGCCATTATCAAATCTGCCAGCTCACCCATCCTGATCTTTGCTCAAAATTCATACAAAAATATACCCCGATATATTCCAATTAACACATATCAAGGGCATATTCGAGTTGGCAGATTTGCCGAAACTCAGCATCTTCAAGGCTTTATAAACTTTATTTTTTGGGTATCCATGCCGCACACTCCGCATGGCACGAATTGATAACGGTAGACTTTAGATATGCTGCCGGTTACAATTGCTTCTTTCTAAATATAACCACCGAAAGGGACACAAAAATCAATGAAAGCAGGCAGGAAATCATGATAGTGCTATAAAGAGAAGACGCCTCTATGGAATTCATGACTAATCCCATATTATCCGTCGCTAAAGAAATGGGGTTGTACCTATGCACATTGGGTATGATGTTCATAATCATACATACAACCACGACGGCACCTGTTATCAGAAGGCCTCCATAACTGTTTCCTGTCAATGTGGCTGAAAATAATAACGCTGCCAGTAAAAACAAGCCAAACAGCCATAGACAAAACACAGAAAACAGAAGATTGGATGTTTCACCCTGCGGGAAAAGATACACCGTATAGCCGTAAGTCAGCCCGAAGCATAGGACAATGCTTATCGTCCATACCAAAACCATGCAGGTGTATTTTGAAAGTATGACCGCTGTTCTGAACAAACCTTTTGTCAGCAAATTGATAAGGGTTCCTTTTGACAGTTCGGATGATAAAACCCCGCTAAACAGAATCACCATAACTATAAGTCCCATTTGCGTCGCATTTTTGAAAAACTGTGTCCAGGCATCATAGGCCGACGGTTCCGGTAACGTTATGACTACACCGTCGGTTATAAAGCTTTTAACAATTTCAGGCATCAATTTTGCTATAAGGGGATTGGTGATTCCGAAAACTGCAAAAATTATTAGCATAATGAATAGTTTATAGGTTTTTGCGTATTCAAACAACTCTTTCTTCAAAAATGCCAAATAGCCTTTCATCGAACCACCTCCATAAATAAGCTTTCCAAAGTCGGTTCCATCACTGCGAATTTCAACGGAACAATGCGCTTTTGCGATAGCACACCCAGTAGAAAATGGCCGTCCATATCGCAATCTTTCATAAGCACCTTTACCGTGCTTCCATCGCGGGACAGACTGATTAACGGCTGCTTCAGCTCTTCCGCATTTTCGAAACAGGAAGCTGTTTCTTCGCTCTCGAACTCAAGGATAAAACCGTGGAGCCTATGACGCTCCTTTATTTCGGAAAGTGTACCGCAAAGCGCAAGCTTCCCGTCATGCAATACCGCAATACGGTCGCATATCCTTTCAACATCCGACAGAATATGGGTCGAAAATACGATGGTCGTTTTCCCTTTTGCCGCAAGCAAAATATCGAGTATTTCTTTTCTACCGATGGGATCAAGCGCTGATGTAGGCTCATCGCAGATTAGGAGCTTTGGCTCATTGAGCAAGGCCTGGGCAATACCAAGGCGCTGCTTCATTCCTCTGGAAAACCCGCCAATTCTCTTTTTTTGGTCTTTCAGCCCCACAAGCTCCAGTAATTCCTCGCTCTTTGACTTGATACGGGTCTTCGAAAGGCCGGCTATCTCGCCACACAGCTTCAAATATTCCATTGGATTCATGTACCCATAAAACTCCGGAACATCCTGGAGAAAACCAATGTGGCGGTTGGCTTTGGATTCGCCATACGTAACCTTTTCACCGCATACGGTTACAGAACCGCTGTCCGGCTTCAATAACCCAAGAATAATTTTCATTGTTGTTGTTTTACCTGCGCCGTTCTGCCCGACAAATCCGAATATAGAATGCTCGGGAACGTCCATGTCCAATCCCTTCAACACCTCACGGTTTCCAAATCTCTTGTAGAGCTGTTTGATTTCCAAGACACCCATTTATTCCTCACCTCTACCGAACGCAAAGTATAAGGCCGGACCGATAAACTGTATAAACAGAACGACCAAAACCCACATCACTTTATTTCCGAAACGGTAACGGGGATGGAGCAACACATGTACAAGTGCAGTAATAGCAAGTGCAAGCTGTGCAATCACCAACGGAACAAGAAACGGTAAATATTCTTTCAACGTAGCCAAATCCATGATTTACTCCTCCTTTAATGTTATATTGATTTCATTTCTTTAATAATGCGTCCTGTTGCTAACAGTTATTCTTCAGTTTTTCTGCTATCCTCTTAAATCGAATTTCATCAGCCAATGTTGAAAACACAGGGTTATTTATGACTCCGTCGGCTATGCTCTTTCGTATAATTTTCTCATTCCTTGGAGGAGCAATTCCTAAATTGAGTTCCTCAATCCACTGATCTATCAGATTAAAATATTCATCTCCTTTTAACTGCAACGGATAAATATCACCGGTGTCAAGTTCTGTATATTTCTCAAGTATTTCCAGGGCCCTTTCTTTACTTCCAAGCATCATGTATCCCTGAGCAGCAACGTTGTAGAGCATTATGAGAAACGAAGGATGAAGCTTTTTTAAGTCAAAGGCTTCAGCAATGTCATTTGCACGCTTCAGCGTTTTATCAAACTGTTCGGGGTTGTCTGTACAAAGAATGAGATAATCGGTTAATGCTTTAAAGAGATTACACATATGCTGATATATAGCAACTTGTAATATCATTTTGGCTTCGTTTGATTTGCCGACCATTTGATATGCCGAAGCAAGAAGCGTTTCATTGGAAATGATTTTTTTCCTTGTTCCCTCCAAAAGTTCAATTACTTCGTTCGGATTTCCCATCATCAAAGCGCAGTATGCCTCCATACATATGGAAAGCTGCACAAGCTCCGCATCATCACTTTCTGTTTTTACCCGAACAAACAGCTCTTTGGCTTCCGCAAGCACAGAAAGGGTTTTTTCCTTGTCTCCCGATTCCGTGCTGTTGTTTACAAGCAGTGCTCCAATGTGGAATAACAGAGGAAAGCATGAAAAATACTTTTTAGCAATTTCACGGCAAGAATCCAATACTTCATCAAAAGGTTTGGAAGCAAAATCGGCGGATAATTTCACATATAGATCACGGATATCCTCTTTACTCATTTGAGGTTCATAACCCATGAGCTCATCAATGCTTATATTAAAAAGTGTTGCAAGCTGCGGCAGAAAAGTAATATCAGGATAACTCTGACCGGTTTCCCATTTTGAAACCGAAGCCTTGGACACACCAATGTAATTTGCAAGGTCCTCCTGTGTCATCCCCTTCTCACGCCGCATTTTAACGATGCTTCTGGCTATATTGATTTCCTTCATCTTTATCACCCACTTTTATTATACCCTTCGATCAAATCATACCTCAATGGATTTATGGTTAATATAGGGTGATAAAATCAACCGTAGGGAAACTTTTTTTAACAAACCTTTCAGTATTATAAAAAGAGAGTATCCCTTGCTGCTTTAGGAAGCAATTTGCGATACCCTCTATTTTTCAGAATACAATGTTTTAAGTGGTTTTGCTCATAGAATCAATCTTTCTTATTTATCCATTTCATTGTAAGTTCAGTTTCATTTGTATTATTATCAATTTGTTCACCCTCGATAAAAAAACCTTCTCTTGTATAGAATCTAACTGCTCTTTCATTCTTTTTATAAACATGTAAAAAGAGTTCTTCATTTATTCCCTTGATGTAATCCAATAAAGCCTTTCCGATTCCTTTTGATTGACTATTTGCTTCAACAAATATTCCTGCTATATAGTTTCCACTCAGCCCTGTAAAACCTTTAATGGAGTCATCTTCATAAACATAAATTGTTGCCTCCGGCATCATTTCTCTTAATCGTTCATAATTACTCCGCCAATATTTTTCATCAATAAAATCATGTGCAGAAATATTAGTCTCAAGCCATAATTTCATTATACTGTCTAAGTCAGTTTCTTTAAATTTTCTAATCATAACAACCTCTCAATCACAAAAATTCGTTTACCTGCTTTCTATTCTCAAACCGAATAGAATCATCTCGGCAATTCCTTACCATACACGCCGCCGTGATAGCAATAATAGGCATTTGCTTTGAGCGACAGGAGCTTATTCAGTGAGTTCTCAGCCTGGTTTAAATCCAGCGTGAACTGCGGGTTTGCAATCACGGGCCGACCTTCCTCCAAAGCCATGGCATCCCCGGTAATAACAATTGAGTCTTTCTCCAAAAAAAGCGAAATGTGTCCGGGAGTGTGGCCCGGAGTGGCAATAATACGGCATCCGCCGCACCAGTCCATTTTGTCGCTGTCATTTAAAAAATCATCGACCGGAACCGGCTCAACCCGGCGCAGCATATCACAAAATGCCCTGCCGAAATCCTGCTGATCCGGAGGTAGCGTTTCCTGCAACTCCTCAGCCTGCTTAAGGCGAAGCGGCTTATCCTGTGCACTAATATAGGGCGCTTCTTCAGGAGAGGAATATATCTTTAAATTGGGATTAACCCTTTTCAATGCGGCTGCCGCGCCCATATGGTCGTGGTCATGATGCGTCAGCACCAACCCGGTAAGCTGCTTCACAGTCAGCCCATATTGCGCCAATTCCTTTTCAATTGTGGTAAGGGAGCCGATAAATCCGCAATCCACAAGCACAATGTTCTTTTCATCCCACAGAAGCGTAGGATATACCGTGTTTACCGTATCACCAAACGGTGCTTTTATAACCAGTCTAATTATTTTATATTCCATAGAACAACCTCTACTTTCGTTGATGTATTAATTGGAATTGCAATAGGTTTCCCTTAATGCTTGAATAATCTTTTTAATTCTTTCATCCTTTATACGATAAACATTCTGAAGACCGTATTTGTTAGAATCTATAATGCCGTGAGCCTTTAGCATGGCTAAATTCTGAGATAAAGCCGATTGAGATATAGCAGGTATTTTTTCGTGAATTTCACTAACATTCATCGGTTTTTCGATCAAGTAGCATAATATCATTAATCTATGCTGATTTGCCATAACCTTCAACAATTCAGCTATCTCTTTTGCTTGATGTTCCATTTTGATTCACCATCCTTCTGTACTTTAGCTTGCTTATTCCCTGAGTCATTGTACCCATGGGGCAATAGACACACCATGAGCGGGGTTTGAAGAAAAGCATTGTTAAGAGTCCCAAAATTGTAGACGTAAGCATAACACTGTAAAATCCAAAAGCAAACTGGGCTATCCAAGGTGATACCGTACCGGTATATGCCCAATTCCAGGGAAGCTTAATTGTCCATAAAAGGGTAACTGCTTCTTTCAAGTTATTAGTTCCATTATAAACTAAATAGGTAGAGAAAACCATAATCCCAAACATAGTCATAAAAAATGCTAAAAAGCCGTAGCGAAACCATTTGCTTCTTATAAATTTAGGGATGCTGCGATTTGAAGAAAGCTTTAATCTGCCTCCTAATAATTCAAATAGCTGTCCCCTTCCGCAATAGCTGTTACAGTATATTTTACCTTTACCAAATATCGAAAGCAATAACGGAGTAACAAAACAAATCATCCCTATCCAGGCAAATAAAATATTGAAAAAACCTGAAACCAAATATACAGCAGAAAATATCCATAAATATTCATTCCACTTTTTCATGATGCAACCTCCTTTTGCACAACCTGAATTACTGAAGCCGGACAAGCCTTCTCACACTTTTTGCATCCGACACATAGCTCTTCATTAATCTTTGCATAAATTCCATGAAATATGGTTATGGCTTGACGCGGACAAACTTTTTCGCAAACTCCGCAGGCCACACAATCTGCTTGATTGACTACTGCTTTTTTCATGTTATTCGCCCTTTCCATTAAATTTTTTATTGGCCGTATAGAATAATTTTAAAGAAATAATTGTATATAAGTAATTTATAATATACTAATATTATATGCATAAAATTTCAAAGTGTCAATGAGAATAAAAAATATTGCTATCGAAACATCCTTGCTAAAGCAGATATTTTTTTACACATCAAGAATAGAATAATTAATATTTTAAATAGAAAATTAATAACCTTGTACTCGGAAGCAGTTAAACAAGTGCTGCTCCGAGCTCATACGCTTCTTTTAATTTTTGCGGAAATGCCACTTCATGGTTGGCTTTTTTCTGAACCGGATCAAAAACGGTCCAGTTGTATTTACTATAATCATCTACCTGCAAGGTATTTCCGCAGATCATGATTTTCGTCGGCCCAACAAAGCGTTCCAACATCTTTTTATAGCCTTCCAGCATAGCTGTATAACCTATTTTATCATAAATGCTTTCATCACAATTACTTGTAGTGATGAAAAGAACCGGAATCATATGCTCGTTGCAATTGGGCCGTTCCTTATTATATGTCAGGGACTGAAAAACCAGACGTTCGTAAAGCGCTCTAAAGCCTGCAGTCATATTCCCCAGATAATTGGGTGAGCCAAGAATAAGCCCATCTGCTTTACGAATTTTATCCAAGACTTCTGTCAAACCGTCTTTAGAGACACATCTACCGAAGGTCTTTGGAAGTTTACACCCAAAACATGAGATACATCCTTGATAAGGCTCCAGCTTATAAAGATCAATGATCTCTGCAGCTGCTCCTGCTTCATTTGCCCCTTTTGCAGCCGCCTCTACCAATTGGCTTGTGTTCCACCCACTGCGCGGGCTTGCATTAATTGCAACAATGCTTTTCATCCTCATGCCTCCAAACTCAACTCTGCTATTCTTAATTATAGTTCACATTTTCCCACTTTATGTATAAAAAAGCAAGTTAAAGTATTGACTTATTGAATAGTCAACATAGCATTATCTCCCTTAAAGCTCCTTTCTTTTTTATACTACTAAATTTGCATGAAAACAACTGTGAAGATTACAGAATTTTAGGATAATAGAAGTTCAATGGCTTCACATCTATCGATTGTGCAATGATGTATTCGTAAATGTTGTTCGGTCTTAAGCAAAAGTGGCCTTGCTTTGTGATGCAAAAAATTCTTATTAGGCTTGTAGAACATAATGTTGATTTATCGGTTCACCCATGTTAAATATCTACATTAGAATATCTCCTGAATAATGTAAGTTTCATTATTGCAGAAAAGCAGTAATTTTGTCAAGTGAAAATCGGCTCTTTCCAAAGTTATTTGAATAACCTTATTTTTTCAATAAGTAGCCGTGAGAAATCAAAAGCTTCGTAGGGAAAACCCGTTCTTAGCTTTTGGCAATAAAATATCTTGAAATGCCTTATCATGCTCTATAAGGAAAGATTCTTCAAATCCTTTTTCAACATTACTGATAAAATATGACTTTATATATTTTATTGCATCTGACGGAGCTTCCAAAATGGTTTCACCGATTTCAAATGCACGCTGTAAAAGGTCAGAACTATTTGTAATTTCGCTCACCAATCCAATACGCAATGCCTCTTTTGCATCAATTTTACGACCTGTAAGGCAGAGTTCTCGCGCGATACCGTCTTTAACTATCCACCTTAGAGGAGTATAAAGCGGAGGTGCGCCAAATTTTACTTCGGGATGCCCAAATGTTGCAGAATCCGAACATATCCGTATATCACAAAGGGTTGCCAAATCAAATCCACCACCCATTGCCGCTCCGTTTATAGCTGCAATCGTTGGTTTCGAAAATTTCCAAATGTCTCTGTGATATTTTGAGGAAGATTCAAAAAGTGCATCGAATATAGAAGGATTATTAAACTCATTTAAATCGAACCCAGCTGAAAATGAACTACCTGCACCGGTAAATATTACAACATTTATATCTGATAACTGCTCCAATTCACATAAACAATCAGAGATCTCAATTCTCATCTGAATGTTTATTGCATTTCGTTTATCAGGGCGATTTAAGGTAATTAACCCTATACCGTCTTTCACCTGACTGTATTGAATAGTGCTATACTTCATTCTGCACCTCCCTCTATAATCTCTAATTTTCTTTCATTATCTCGCATTATCTTAGATTTTCAATTTCTTCAAAACAAGCTACATGAGCAGGTTTTACATAAATACATAAATATGGATTGCGATGTGT